>ERZ773359.2197-NODE-2197-length-25190-cov-18.611498_pt1 | contig 25190 bp, 19 predicted proteins | sample MGYA00374955_ERZ773359 | MGnify/ENA primary metagenome ERZ773359 (study PRJEB29098, sample SAMN04486028) | biogas fermenter metagenome | study: EMG produced TPA metagenomics assembly of the Biogas fermentation microbial communities from Germany - Plant 4 DNA1...
CAAGGTGCGGCAGCTGTAAGGATAGCGACTACAAAGGGGCCTTTTCCAGGCCCCTTATTGGGAGGTCTACACAGTGCTCAATTCCTTGGACCGGCTGATCAGAGCTTTAGCCAATACTGTGTTTACAGCCATGTTTCTTGTCACCCTTCTTCAGGTGATTGCCCGCTATGTGTTGGCCAGGCCGTTTATTTGGACCGAGGAAATAGCCCGCTCCTTATATGTCTGGATGACATTTGTGGGCATGGTGGTCGTGATGAAAGAAAGGGAGCACATCGCGGTAGATTTCCTCATCAACCGGGTTCCTCCTGCTGTCCGGCGCTTTGCCGTCCTACTAGGGGATGTCCTGATGCTCCTTTTCGCCGTTGTTCTGCTTGCTGGCGGCGTTAACATGGTTATTAGCACCCACCGAGCCCGGTTGCCTAGTATACCTATCGTCCGCTATAGCTTAGTCTACCTAGCTATTCCTGTGGGCGCCTTCTGTCTGATCGTGTGCCTTGTTCGGCACCTTGCATCCCGAGTGGACAGGGGGATTTCTGTCGGCCAGGGAGGTGAGGACTGATGCAAGCGGCTGTCATCATCTTGCTGGGAGGGCTCGTGTTTTTCATGGCTTTGGGCATCCCCATCGCGTTTTCCATGGGGATTACCTCCGTCATTTACTTTCTCTACGATCAAGGTCTCAGCTTCAGCTACCAAGTGGTCGCCCAGCGGATGTTTTATGGAGTCAACAACTTCACCCTGTTAGCCGTTCCTTTCTTCATTTTCGCCGCTAATTTGATGAACACTGGGGGCATCACCTGGCGTCTGTTCAAGTTTGCCGACGTTCTAGTTGGCCACTTGCCTGGGGGTTTGGGACAGGTCAACATTATGGCTAGCGTGATCTTTGCGGGAATGAGCGGGTCTGCCACATCGGATGCGGCAGGCCTTGGCACCATTGAACTCGAAGCCATGCTCGACGCTGGTTATGACAAAGAATTTGCCGTGGCGATTACGGCTGCCTCATCCCTTATCGGTCCCATTATCCCCCCTTCAATCCCTTTGGTCCTCTACGGAGTGTCTGCTGGGGCTTCTGTTGGAGCACTCCTCTTGGGGGGGATCATCCCAGGACTCTTGATGGCGGCTACGCTTATGGTCATGGTTGCCCTTTATGCCATGCGGAGGGATTATCTCATCAGGAAAAGGCCTACCTTGGGAGAGATTTGGAACAGTCTTCTAGATGCCTTTCCTCCCCTTGTAACCCCGGTGATTATCATCGGCGGCATCTTCTGGGGATGGTTTACCCCTACAGAAGCCTCCGTTGTGGCCGCGGCCTATGCCATGTTCCTGGCGACCATTCTTTACCGACAGCTTAGCCTGGCCGATATCTACAAGCAGATCGACATTACATGTCGGACTACGGCGACCGTAATCCTCATTGCTAGTGCAGCCAATATCTACGGCTGGCTCTTGCTGCGCTCGGGGATTCCAACCTATGTTGCTGAACTCATTCCGAGGTTTGCCACCACCCAGTTGGGCTGTCTATTTCTGATCGTACTCTTTCTCCTGTTTGCCGGATGTTTTATGGAGCCGATCAGTGCGATCATGATCCTCTGTCCCATCTTAGTGCCGTTTGTTAAATCAATCGGTGTCGACGTCATCCACTTCGGGCTCGTCATGGTTCTTGCCCTCATGATTGGATTGTTGACCCCTCCTGTAGGCATGGTCCTTTACGTGATGCAGGTGATTGCTGACATACCCTTTGACCGGGTAGTGAAGGCAGTCTTGCCTTTCCTGATTCCCTTGGTGTTAACCCTGATTCTGTTGGTGATTTTTCCGGGCCTCGTGACTTTTGTCCCCCGGATCGCCATGGGCTATTAGACTGCTGTGAATGTGTAAGGGCGGACTGACCTTCCTCCCGGAACGGATGGTCCGCTCCCAGCTATCCCATGTCCGGCATCAGATCTGTTTTCCATTGCTCACTCGCTTGCTCCCATCAGCAGGGCGCGACCACTTGCGCAGTAGTCTAGCGCCGGCGGAACACACCAACCGATTCCTTTTCTTGTACGGACTTATCCGGATGTATTAGTGGATGTATGGGGTGTAGGTCGAGAGTAGACTTAACTGAAATTGCGCGAAGACCGTACTTGGCCTTGAAAGAAAGGTGACGCGTGACTTGGCCACGCGTCACCTGCGCAGTTACTTTCTAACGTACTTCCGCATGACCACCGTACCCTTTGGCGCCGTGCGTTTACTAAAGGAGACGGACACCGAACCGGCATACAGATTCCCGTCTTCGTCGATGGCCAGGCCATGGGGAGCCCAGTAGGGGTCTTCCTCTACGATTTCGGCCAGGATCCGCCCGAGTCTGTCCCGCACCGTGATGCGAGCCAAAGGTCGATGGAATCCCGGATTCGGCCCTCCCTGTTGGAACAGAAAACCTAGTTCGGCCACGTAGAAATAACCGTCCTTATCCTGGCATAGCTGGTTGGGCCTGTGCACATCGGGCCATTGGGTGACGAATGTCCCATCGGGTTCGAAGACTTGCACCCGCTTATTCTCCCGGTCGCAGACGTAGACCAAACCTTCCTGATCCACATAAACCCCATGGGGGAGGAAAAACTGGCCTGGCCCGCCCCCGGGCTCGCCCCAGGAAAGGACTAGCTCTCCTTTGGCGTTAAACTTATGTACCCGGGCGTTCCCGTAGCCGTCGCTGACGTAGATATCCCCTTCCGGCGACAAGGCTGCCCCCGTCGGCTGATTGAAGGGGGGACCCGCCTTGCGCACCGAGGCGAAATCCCCCGGCACATAACCCGTATCAGCGGGTTCTGTTTGGATGAGCATCAAAAGCTTCCCATCCTTAGTCCGCTTATGCAGCGCATGCCCCATATCATCAACACAATAGACGGTATCATCGGGTCCAAAGCAAAGGCCGTGGGGCCGCTTGAAAGCTTCCTTCTCCCAAGTGCCGATGAATCGACCTTCCCGGTCAAAAATGATGATAGGCTCTTCTCCCCGGTTGAAGACGTAAACCCGGTCGCTTCCATCATCTACCCCGACACCGCTCACCTCGACAAAATCCCAGCCTTCCGGCAGCTGCGCCCAATCACTGACTGACTCATAACGGAAATCTCCTGACCCGACCTCCATGGGAACACGCCCTTTCTTTCTTTTTTTGCCATTGCTTCTTACGGCTCAACCTTTTTTACTTCATAGCCGACTCCATCCGGGCCGACGTGGACCAGGACGTAATGGTGGAAGCCTCCCGCCTCTTCGGGCACATGGAGGGCCGCTCCCCCGCCCGCACTGATCAGGTGGCGGATCCCCGAGCGCATCTCGGTCCAGAAGGTATGGATGTGGCCGGCGATGACCCAAATCTGCTGCCCTGTCTTTTCCCGGTGCTGGATGAGGAGTTCATTGAACAAGGCCCCTTCCCGACGGTCCAGGAAGCCTTGGTTCTCCCCGGGCCGGGGGTCGAAGGGCGGGCGGTGCATGACGATGAAAACATTGCGGGCATCGCTGGATGCCAGCTGTTCCTTGAGCCATGCCCACTGACTCGGGTCGGAAAGGGCGATCCCCCCGCGGGCGGTATTGAGCAGGATGAAGAGGCTGTCCTGGTAAGTGAAAGACTGGTACGTGGGGCCAAAGTGGTGCCGGAAGGTCCCCTCGCCATCAAGACCGATGTCATGGTTCCCCGGGGCGACGTAATAGTCCATGCGCAGAACCGACAGCTCCCGCTTCGCCGAACGGAAGTGCCGGTCTTCAGGGAAAGCGACCACATCCCCCGTGATCAGCGCGAAATCCGCCCCCTCCTCCCGGGCCTGGGCGATGAGGCGACGGAAAATCCTGCGATTGCTGGATTCCACGCCCACCTCCAGCTTGCTGTCGCCGAAGATGAGGAAGCGAAAGCCTCCCTGGTCTTCTTCCCCGCTCCGGAGGGGCGGCGCCTCGGTCCTAGGCCCCGCAGGGGCAGGCGCCCCGTGGATGGCCGAAAGGCCCGCAAGATAAAGGGTGCCGGCCGTCCTCTCCTCCGGCCTGATGGTCACCAGATAGATCCGTTCCAGGGAAAGGGGCGGCTGCAAATCTCCCGGTATGGAGGCGGTGACCCACCGCCAGCCGGTCCAGTCCACCCGCTGGGCAAAATCAACGGGACGGGCGATGCCGGACCCATCCCGGATCTGTCCCCGCAGCCAGTTGCCGCTGCCATCGCCCCAGACCCAAAGGCCAAGCTCCAAGGTGTGGGGGGGAAGGAGGATAGGCTGGGCCGGAAGGAGATAAGCCGCCCTGGTTGGGTAGGAGTCAATGAAAGCGTAGGACAAAGCCACGCTCCTCCCTTCGCCGGGAGAGGACTCCACCGGGGACCCGTAGAAGACGGCAGCCTCCATCCCGCTGGGGTAGCCTTCGGCCTTCCATCCCTCCGAAGGCGCAAAGGCAGCCAGGGAGAGGAGATGCTCTCCGATGCTTACCGGGACTGCCAAGGTCAAGTCGGCAAAACTCACCTGCAGGGTGCCTCCTCCGACCTGGCCGCCGGCAATGAATACCCCATCCTCAATCCGTCCCAGGTCCGACTCCCACCGGTAGTCTCCCGCCTCAAGGAGGGCCGGGTAGCCTTCCCCGTCCCAGGCTGTCACCTGGATGGGGGCTTTGCCCCCAGGGATGAGGCTAATCCCCCGGGGCTCGACCGTCAACCGAACTGCCGGCCCCCGGATGGAGACGGGGAGGAAAGCCCGGACCCTTCCCTTTTCCGTTTCGCAGGCGGCCTCGATGAGGGCTGACCCAGGCCTTTGGCCCACAAAGACCCCGGGTTCCCGGAAATAGCCGGCGCCCTCTGGTATCACCGACCAAGTCAGGTCCCCCGGCCGGAGGGGAAGGGGGTTTCCAAAGGGATCGAGGCCAGCAGCCTTGAAGGACCTGCTGCCTCCGAGGGCGACGGGCACCTTCTCTTCCCGGAGGCGATAGGGGTCCCCCAGCTCCTCCCGCGGATAGCAAGTCTCGAGATGCAGCCTCCCTATTTCCTCCCGGGGTGCGGGCAGGAAAAGGGCCAAGCTATTGGGCACAGGCCGCACCCCTCCCGGGGGCCGATTGATCAGGCTAGCCTCTGCCTCCCCGGGCCTGCGGGCAACCAGAGTAGACGATCCGCCCCCATCGAGGTTCAAGGCCGTCCAAACGTCCCGCTCGAGCAAGAAATCCGTCAGTTCGGCCAAGGTCATGCCCCGACTAAAAGGGGAACGGCCATCGACCACCACCATCGTCAGGATCTTGCCGCTTCTGTCCAGCCCCACCGCCGTCCGGGGGTGACGCCCCTTCAAAAAGGCTGGCTCCTCACCAGTTGGCTGGCCTTCCTCGATCAAGAGGGGATAGCCGGTGACTCCCGCCTGGATCCCGGTCAGGGGAGGGGTGAACTCCCAGGACAGCTCGATCTCCTGGCCGACTCTTAGCCCGGCCAAAAAGCGTGCGCCGTCCCCCTTGCCCGTCAGGACCAAAGTCTCCGGAAGGATGGGTGCGGGCGGCCCCTGGACCCGAACTTCCTTGACCTTGCCGGCGGCGATCACCACCTCCACCGGCCCCCCTGGGGCAGCCGTTCCCCACCGATGATCGTAGAGTACGATCCCATCATCGGGCAGGATCCCTTCGTTGTAGCCATATAAAGGATAGGAGCGGCCTCCCCCCGTAATTTGCCCGCGGATGGACCAAAGGCCGATGGAGGCCCTATCTCCTTGAAAAGCAATGGTCGGCCGGGGATAGCGGGGCGATGGCCCTTTAATCACCTCGCCGCCCGCGATGGTCAGTCCTACCGGGGCCTTGGTCCCTTGGATGAAAAAGAAATCCCCGTTGATCGCGGCCGCGGCCTTCGCCTCCTGGGCCATGTCCACTAATGACTGGGGGGATGTTAAGACGTCATCCCCGAGGAGGGCGTCAGCCCGAATCCAGGGTAGGTCCAAGCGGGCGGATAGGACGTAGATCTCCTGCCAGCCATCGGGCAAGTAACGCTGGATTGTCTCTAACGTCAGCCCCGGGGCCAGCCATTGGAGCTCGCTGTGTTCATAAATGGGCTCGGCCAAGACGGGGATCGTTAGCAGGAGGAAAAGAACGAAGGCGGCCAAGACTTGTCTTGTGCGACAATGGAACATGTAATCAATCCCATCCTTGTTGTAAGCTGTCAAAGGATCATTCCACAGCCCGCGAGGGATTCCCTGTTGGCCCGGAAGAAGGCGCCTTATCAAAAAATATAGGTCAATTTACGAGAAGGATTTCCCAAGGGGGAAGAGAACTATAGCAGTGAGCGATTGCACTCCAGGAAATAGAAATGGAGGGATGGGGCTTGAGAAAGCACAAAGTTCTGCTATTGGTTCTCTTCAGCATGGTGTTGGCCCTAGTATTGACCGCCTTTGCCCACGCGCAGGGATACCCGGTGGAACTAGCCGGGGTTACCGTTTTGCGGGTGCGTTTTCCCGCATCGGGTTATGATGCCGAAGAGCGCATGATGATCGCCTATGAGCGCCTGATCGATGCTTTGGGCTACTACGGCCGCGACTCCAGTCCGGAGCTGGTGAACATTCAGCTCGTTTCTAATTCGCCGGCCATTTATGTGGGAGAGAAGCTCTTCTTCACCGTTGATGAGGACCATGCCGCCTACAACGGTACCACCCCGATGGCCCTAGCGGAACGCTGGGCGGACAATTTGCGTCTGGCCATCCAGAAGTACGCTGAAGGCTTCGCACAGTAAACAGACCTTCCTTATCCCGGGTGCCCTGGCTTCCAGGGTGCCTTAACGCGTCGGGAGGAGATGCTGTGATTCCTGACAGACCGGTGGAGACCCCTGCCCTGCTGCTCGATCTGGACGTAATGGAAAAAAATATCAGCCGTATGGCTGATTTGGCCCGTCGGGGCGGGGTGAGCTTCAGGCCCCACATCAAGACCCACAAGTCCCTGCCCATCGCCCATCGCCAACTGCTGCAGGGCGCCCGGGGGGTAACTGCAGCCACCCTGGCGGAGGCTGAATTGATGGCCCAAGGTGGTATCCGGGACATTCTCCTCGCCTATCCGCCGGTTGGGAGCTTGAAGCTCAAGCGCCTCTTGGACCTGGCCGCCTGGATTCATCTCACCGTCGCCCTGGACAGCATGGAAGTTGCTGGGCCTTTGGCCGCGGCCTGCCGGGAGCGGGGCATGACCCTCGATGTTTACCTCAAGATCGACACCGGCCTTGGCCGTACAGGCAAGTCCCCTGAAGGGGCTGTCGAGCTTGCCCGGGAGCTGAAGCAACTGGAGCCTTTGCAGGTAGTAGGCATTATGAGTCACTGCGGCTTCGCCTACGGGCGGAAGGGCGCCGAGGAACTGGCCCGGATCGCCCGGGAGGATGGGGAGCTGATGGTCCAGACTAAGGAGGCGCTGGAGAAGATAGGCATTCCCATCAGGGAAGTCAGCGTGGGCTCAACGCCTACCTGCTGGACGGGCGAGCTGGTCCCGGGGGTCACGGAGATCCGGCCGGGCACCTATGTCTTCAACGATGCCAGCAACGTTTTGTTGGGAATTGTGGGGGAGGAGGACTGCGCTGCAGCGGTCCTGGCTACAGTCATCAGCCGGCCGACCCCAAGGCGGGTCGTGATTGATGCTGGCAGCAAGAGCGTGGCCAAGGAGGCAAGCTCGCTAGGGCCTGGCTTTGGCATCGTGAAGAACTTGCCGGGCGCAGTCTTGGAGCGGGTCTACGAAGAGCACGGGGTCATCGAACTGCCTGCCGACTCTCCCGAGCCTGCCGTCGGGGATCTCCTCGCGATCATCCCCAACCATATTTGCCCCGTCGTCAATCTCTTCAGCCAGTACATCCTCCTTAGGCAAGGCAAGATCGCCGGGTACTGGCCCATCGGCGCCAGGCGTTAAGCCCCGCACCTCTGTTAGGAGCTAAGGCCGGTCAACTCCTTCGTGGGAGTTGACTTTTTTGTTACGCTCACGTAGATGACGGGGATGATGAACAATGTCAAGACAGTTGATGTGACCAGCCCGCCAATGACTGTAATAGCCAGGGGCGCTTGAATCTCAGTCCCCTCGCCAAAGCCCAAAGCCAGGGGCAACAGCCCGAGGACGGTGGTGATGGCCGTCATGAGAATGGGCCGCAGCCGCACAGTTCCCGCCCTCAGGACTGCCTCTTCGGGGGGGACCCCTTCCCTGCGCAGCAGATTGATGTAATCGACCAGGACGATGGCATTGTTGACCACGATGCCCGCCAGCATGATGAGCCCCATCATGGATGTTAGGCCGAGGCTAGTCCGGGTGAGCCAAAGGGCCCAAAAGGAACCGATGGCTGCCAAGGGAACGGAAACCATGATCAAGAGGGGATGGACCAGGGATTCAAACTGGGAGGCCATGACCAGGTAAACCAAGACTAAAGCCAACAGCAGCACGAACAGCAAATCCCCTTGCGACTCCCCGATAAGTTCTTCGATGCCCCCCCTGACGATCTCATAATCCGGAGGAAGGGGCAGATCGGCCAGGATCTTGTCTAGCTCCTTGCTGGCCGCCATCACATCATTCTCCCGCAGCTGGGCCGTGACCTCCACCACCCGCAGCCGGTTCAACCGGCGGATGCTCGCGGGGGAAGTTGTCTTGTTGGCCTGCACCAGCCGGCCTAGTTGAATGAAGGGGCCTTGGATGCTCGTCGGGGAGCTGATGCGGAAGCGCAACAGATCATCTAGACCCATATCAAGGGCTTCCTTGGGCTGCAGGATGATGGGGATGCTGCGGCCATCCTTGCTGATTGTGCCTACCTGGACGCCCCCGAGGATGTTGCGCACCGCCAGGCCAATTTGGCCGCTGGTCAGCTGGCTTTGCAGGGCCCGGGCCGGATTGGTCTGGAGGAAAAGCTCCGGCTGCTCTTCCTGGAGGGAGCTGCGCACCTGGAGAAAAGTATCGCTGGCCTCCAGCTTCGCCACCAGCTGATTTGACAGTTCCGCGAGGGTATCGAGGTCATTCCCCCGGATTTGCAGGGCGATGCCGCCCCCCAAAAAGCCGGTGAAAGCGCCGATGGTCAAGTCCTCATTGACGGTGATCCGGGCGGGCACATGGCTCGTCTTCTCCCGGATCTCCTGGGCCAACTGGGCGGCCGTCCGGTCCCTTTGGCTAGGCTCCGTCAAATTAACGAGGAGCTGGGCCATGTTAGTGTCGGAAGCCTGGAGCAGGGCCAGGAAATCCCGGGTGGCGGGATTGCCGATCTGGGCGTTAATATGCTTTACTTCCGGCATCGCCCACAAGATCTCTTCGATCTCCCCCACAACCTCATCGGTCCTGTCCGCCGGCGTGCCCGCGGGGAGCCGCACCTCCATGGACAGGATGCTCTGGTCCATAGGCGGCAGGAATTCGATGCCCAGCCGGGGAACGAGAGCCAGACTAACGAGCAGAAGACCGGCGGTGATGATCAAGGCTTGGCCCCGGCGCCTCAGGAGACCTTGCAAGAGGCCCGTGTACCATCCTTGCAGCCTATCGGTGAAGGAAGCCCGGATGGCCTCATGGGCCAAACCCTCCCGGCGGCTGAGGAGCCTAGTGGTCAGCACCGGCACCACGGTGAGGGCCACCAAGAGGGAGGCCAGCAGGGAAAAGGAGACGGTCAGGCCCAGCTCCTTGAAAAGCTCTCCGGCCAGGCCCCCAACGTAAGCTAAGGGCACGAACACCGCCAAGGTAGTCAAAGTGGAGGCGGTGATGGCCGCTGCCACCTGGTTGCTGCCCTCCAGGGATGCAGCCTCGGGGTCCTTTCCTTCCCGATAGAGGCGGTAGATATTCTCCAAAACGACGATGGAGTTGTCAACCAGCATGCCCACTCCCAAGGCCAGTCCGCCGAGGGTCATCAAATTCAAAGTCAGCTTGCCGAAGTACATGAAGACGAAGGTGAGGACAACCGACAAGGGGATGGCAAAGCCGATGATGGTGATTGTCTGGAGGTTTCGCAGGAAGAGAAACAAGACCAAAATGGCCAATGCCGCGCCAAGAAGACCGTTGTGCTCCAGATTGACGATGGACTGGCGGATGAACTGGGACTGATCGTTGAGGATGAAGTAGTCCAAGTCGCTGCCGCTGCCCGCCTCAAGCTCCGCTAGAGCCCCTTTCACCCTGTCGGCCACCGCCACCGTGTTTTCGCCTGCCTGCTTGAAAAGGCGCACCACTAATGCGGGCTTGCCGTCCGTGCGGTTGATGCCCCCCTCCCGGGAGGATGTCTCCACGACGTCGGCCACATCCCCCAACCGGATGAACTGGGGCACCAAAGCCCCGAGGCCAAAGACATTATTCTCCGGGGCTTCCAGGTTTTGACCGATAATCATCTCCCGCAGCTCATCGGCGCTTTGGAAGCGCATTCCCGTCTTGATGTAGTAGCGGGTGTCGTCGACGGACATGACGCCCCCTGGAACCACCATGTTCTGATAGGTGAGGAACTGCTCCAACAGGGTGGGGCTGATGTTGTGGGCCCTTAATTTTTCATTGTCATAGTTGATATGGATCTCCTTATCCCGCCCGCCGAGGATGGATGCTTGGGCAACTCCCGGCACCCGCTCCAGGCGGGGAATGACCGTCTCCTTGACCCGGGCGGTGAGCTCCAGCAGATCCTCGGGACCGGAGACGCTGACGACCATCAAGGGCAGCTGGGCCGGATCGAAGGTGAGGACTAGGGGCTCCTGGGCAGCCTGGGGCAAGACCGTCACTAATTGGTCCAGATTGGCCCTGACCCGCTCGAGGGCCTGGGAGACGGGGGTTGTCCAATGGAACTGGGCCACCACGATGGAGATGTTTTCCACGCTGTAGGATTCCAGCTTCTTGAGCCCATCGATTGTTCCCAGCGCCGCCTCGATCGGTTTTGTTACTTCCTCTTCCACCGTCAAGGCATCGGTATTGGGATAGACTGTGGCCACGGTGATGAATGGGACGTTCAGCTTAGGCAACAGATCCAAACCTAACCGGTTGAGGGAGAGGAATCCAAACAGAAGAACAAAAACGACGATCATCGCGATAGTCACTGGGCGGCGAATGGCGAGTTGGGATAGTGTCACGAGCTATTCCTCCATCCGTAGGTGAAACCCCCAAAAAATTGCTTCCTCGTGCCAAGGCAGCAACGAGGAATGAGGGCCAAGCCACAGCTTTATTTTCGGCACTAGCGCCCATAATCCTCCCCTCAGGCCCCTTTGAAAAAATCCTGCAAAACGGGAAAACCTATAGTTGATGGGGTGATGCCATTGATCAAGAAGATGCTGCTCCTGATGATCGTCGTCATTTTGCTCATCGGCGCGGCCAGACTTGTCAGACGGCCCTCGCCGCCCCTCGCGGAAAAGCCTCGGGTGGAGCTGGAAGAACAGGAGCTTGCCCTGCTAGCCCAGCTGGTCTACGCGGAGGCGGAAGGAGAGCCTTACGAAGGGCAGGTCGCGGTGGCCGCGGTCGTCTTGAACCGGGTGGACCATCCCCTCTTTCCCGATACCATCCCGGGCGTCATCTATGAACCCCATGCCTTCACCGTGGTCGCCAATGGCCGGCTCTATAAACAACCTGATGAGAGAGCTCAAGCGGCCGCCAGGGCGGCGGTGGACGGCTGGGATCCATCCGATGGCGCTTTGTACTTCTACAACCCGGCCCTGGCCAGGAGCCCCTGGCTCCTATCCCGGCCCAAAATCAAGACCATCGGCAAGCATGTCTTCGCCAAGTAGGGCGCAGGGAGGAGGGAGCCCTTTGAATCGGACAATTGCCCTATTGCTGAGCATAGCTCTCCTTTGGGGGTATGGCCTGCACCTGCAGCGGCGGGATCTCTTGATCCAAAGGGAAAACGACTACCGGCGGTCTTTCCAGGAGCTGGCCCACCATCTGGTGGGCCTGGAGGATGGGCTGGCCCGTCTTCAGGTTGCCCGCTCGAAGGAGCAGCGCATGCTGCTCCTCCTGGGCATCAGCCATGATGCCGCCAAGGCCCAAGGGAAGCTCAGCCAGCTTCCCCTGACGCCCCTCGCCCTCGAACGAACGAAGGAGCTCCTCCGGCAGGCGGGGGAACGGGCAGCGGAGCTGGCCTTCGATTTAGCTTCCGGCAAGGAGGTAGATGGGGCTTCCACTTTGCGCAGCCTTTGGCAAAAGACCCGCTTCATCAATGGGGAGATCGCCAAAATGCAGGCTCATCTGGCGGATGGGCCAACTAGGCTGGTTAAGCTGGAGCAGGCCCTGGTGACAGGGGCCCTCGGCCCCATCGCCGCCAACGAGCCTGTCGATCCTTTGGCCAAGGACCTCATCATGCTGGAGGATGGCCTGGGCAGGCTGCCCGATGAGGGGGTTCCCCTGCCATCCCCCAAGCCGGCCTACCTCGAACCTTCCGGCCCCGAGCTCACCGAAGAAGAGCTCATCCGGGCCGCCCGGGCTTTCCTCGGCCCCGAAAGGGTGGGGGATGCTCCCCTGACGGTGGTCGGTCCTTCCCAGGGGGAGGTGCCGACTTACAAACTGGAGATGCGCGGGCCGCGGGAGCGGATCGTCTTGGAGCTGGCCCGGCAAGGGGGCCAGGTGGTATGGATGATCAGCGATCGGATGATCGGCGAACGGAACTTGTCCGTCGAGGAGGGGATGGCCCGGGGGACTGCCTTCTTAAGAACCCGGGGCCTCACGGGGCTCGTCCCTATCTTCCGGGCGGACCGGGGCAACCAGGTCGTCGTGATCTACGCGGCCAAGGAAGAAGACGTTTACATTTATCCCCGCCAGGTGCGGCTCCGGATAGGGCTAGACAATGGCGAGGTAACGGCCTATGAGGCTTCAGGGCTTTTCCTGGACAGTGGAGCTAACCGCCAGGCCCGGCTCACCCAAGAAGAGGCGGTCAGCAGGCTCCATCCGGATTTGCAGGTGATGGATGCGAGGTTAGTGGTGACCGTTGGCAGCAGGCGGGATGAGATCTTGGCCTATGAGTTTTACGGCCGGCTGGAGGATAGAGAATATGTAGTTTACATCAACGCGCAGGAAGGCCGGGAGGAAAGGATCATCCAGGGGGACTTGGAGCGGGGCTTCGAGCGTCTCCCAAGGGAAGGGACTCGGCCCGGCGAGCAATGATCCCAAGGCCCGCCCCCCTTTTTTGCAGGGTCCCTTCGATGATGAGGGCCGGATGGGAGAACAGCAAATGGCCGAAGCGCCGGTAGACATTTTCAAAGACGGTAACATCGATTATCCCCGTCTCATCCTCTAGGGTCAAAAAGACGACGGTCCGGCCGCTTTTCGTCGGCGGACGGTGGGGACGGATGACAAGGCCGGCAACCTGCACTTTCTTCCCGTCAGGCAAAGAGTCCAGCTGGGCCCTGGCGAGGATGCCCCGCTGCCCTAGCTTGGGGCGCAAAAAACCGATGAGATGTCCCCCGGCCGTCAAGCCAAGGAGGGAGTATTCATAAAGGAACTTCTGGTAGGGAGAAAAATCCTCGATTTGGGGCGGGGGTAGGAGCTCTGTCCCATCTCCCCTGCCCAGCTGCCACAAAAGGGCCCGCCGGTTGGGATGGAGGCCGTCGAAGGCGCCGACCAGGATGAGATTCGCGATAATATTGCGGGGCAGCCTCACCCGGCGGCAAAAGTCCTCCAGGCCCGCGAAGGGACCGGCCTCCCTCGCCTTAAGGATGGCCTCGAGATGTTGGGCCCCCATGTCCTTGACCTGCCCGAGGGAAATGCGGATGGTTCCTTCTCCTGGTAAATAATCGGGGCCGCTTTCATTGATGTCCACGGGCAGAAAAGTGATGCCCCGGCGACTGGCTTCGAGGCGAATCGTCTGGGGCGGGTAAAAACCCATGGGCTGGTGGTTCAGCAAGGCGGCAAAAAACTCCGCCGGGTAATGGGCGGCCAGATAAGCAGTCTTGTAGGCGGTGGTGCCAAAGGCCGCCGCGTGGGCTTCACAAAACCCGTATCCGGCGTAGCCGGCGATCAGGGAAAAGATGGCCTCGGCCCTTTGGGCATCGATGCCGTTGGTCTGGGCCCGGGCGATGAACTGCCTGCCCAGCTCATCGAGCTCCCGCTGGGAGCGAAGACTACTCAAGACCTTCCGCAGATTATCGGCTTCTCCCGGGGAAAAGCCCCCGACCGCGATGGCAATTTCCAGGACCTGCTCCTGGAAAAGGATCACCCCGTAGGTTTTGGCTAAGATAGGCTCGAGCCGCGGGTGGAGATACTCCGTCTCCTCTTTGCCCTGGCGGCGGGCGATGAAGGGCTCGACCATATCCCCCTTGATGGGGCCTGGCCTGATCAAGGCTACGCTCGCGACGATGTCTTCGATGCCTTTTGCTCCAAGGCGGGCCTGCAGCGCCCGCTGGGCCGGACTTTCCAGCTGGAAGACCCCGATGGTTTCCCCCCGCCCTAGCATCTGGTAAGTCTCCTCGTCATCGAGGGGGATGTGGAGGTAGGAAAAGTCATCATCGGCGCGGCTGATGGCCGCGACGGCATCCTCCACCACCGATAAGGTGCGCAGGGAAAGGAGGTCTAGTTTGAGCAGGCCTAGATCTTCAATATCGTCCTTATCGAACTGGGCGATCAAAGCCCCTTTGGCCGCTTGCTGCAGGGGAGTGATTTCCACCAAGGGGACGCCGCTGATGACAAGCCCCCCCAGGTGGGTCCCGATGAAGCGGGGCAGCCCCGCAACGGCGGCGCACAGCCGCCAAAGGAGCCTGTAGCGCCTCTCCCCCTTGAGGAAGCTAAGTTCCGGGAAATGGTCCAGGGCCGGCTCGATGGCATCGGCAGGTATATGGGGGAATCTCTTGGCCAGTGCATCTAGTTCTTCCGGGGCAAATCCCAGGGCCTTCCCCACTTCCCGGATGGCCGACCGGGCCCGAAAGGTGTTGAAGGTGCAGACGGAGGCTACGTGTTCGGCGCCGTACTTGTCATAAACATAATCCGCGACCAAATCCCGGTAGCGGGCGTCAAAATCGATATCGATATCAGGCTTTTGGGCCCGCTCCAAGCTGAGGAAGCGTTCGAAAAGGAGCCCCCGGGCGATGGCATCAACTTCCGTGATCCCAAGGCAATAGGCCACCGCCGAATCCGCGGCCGAACCCCTCCCCGCATAGCGGATCCCTTTGGCGTTGGCAAAGCGCACCACATCCCACACAACGAGGAAATAATCGGCCACATCCAGTTGTTCGATGATGGCCAGCTCATGTTCCAAACGCTCCCTGACCCCGGTGCTCAAACTGCCGTAGCGTTGATGGGCCCCGTCCCAAACGAGCCGCCGCAAAAGATGGCTTGCCTTTTCCTCAGTCGGGTAGCGGGGGAAGAGGTTGCGACCTAGATCCAACGCAGGTTCGCATGCCGCCGCGATCTTACAACTATTTTCGAGGGCCCCGGGGTAGTCGGCAAAAAGTGTCTCCATCTCCCGGGAGCTTTTTAAGTAATCTTCCCCATTTAGGGGCCGCAGAGGGTGGACGTCCTCCAGGGTCGTTCCCGTCCGCAGGCAGGCGAGGAGATCGCAGACAGGATAGTCCGCCTTCTCCGCGTAATGGACGTTGCCGGCGGCAACAAGCGGGATGGCAAGGACATCTCCCAGCTCCGCAAGGAGCCTGTTCAAACGCCGTCCCCCCGGCAGGTGGGGCGGGGGGAGCTCTAAGTAAAAATCCTGTCCCCAAGTCCTTTTGTACCATTCGGCAAGTTCCCTAGCCCCATCGTAATCCCCCTGCAGGAGGGAGGAGGCAATGGGACCCCGGCGGCAGCCGGATAGGACAATGAGGCCATCCTTGTGCCGGGCCAGATCCTCCGGCGTGATTTGGGGGGTCCCGCGGGGATTGTCCAGGTGAGCCTTGGTGATGAGGCGGCAGATATTCCCGTAGCCTCCAGGCCCCTTGGCCAGGAGGGTGAGGTGCCCTCCGCCCGCTAAAGTGATCTCAACCCCCTGGATGGGCTTGATGCCCTTCCCTTGGGCTAAGCGGTGGAAGCGGACGGCCCCGCAGACATTATCGTGGTCTGTCAAAGCGAGAGCCTCCATACCTAGCTCCGCGGCCCTGTCGATGAGCCGCTCTAGGGGGGAGGCTCCATCGAGGAAGGAAAAGGGGGAATGGACGTGGAGATGGACGAACAATGGACATCCTCCTCAGTCAAAAACCCTGTCCAGCCACCAGGTTCCCTCGCCTGAGTGAAAGTGGATTTCATAAAGTCCCCCCCGCCTGGTTAGCAGCCGGTAAACGATCATCTCCCCTTCCCCCGCCCACCACCTTCCCCCTTCCCACCATTTATCGATGATTTCTGCGACAACTTCCCGCTGGCCCGGCCAGCTAAAGGAGGCAGGCTCACCCTGTTGATCGAGGAGGACCTCAATTTGCCGCTGCCTCACCTTCATGGCCGGCTCCTTACGGGGCGAAGAGATGACATTGGAACTGCCTTAGACATCTTGCCCGCCGGGGCAGCTCAAGCTCAGCAGCCCAGCGCAGGCCCCGGGGCCCCCAGCGGGTCTGCAGCCTTTCAATTACCGGATCTAATTCTGGCCTTGCCTGGAAAAGGTCCAGCTGCTCCCTTTGGCGGGGTGTCAAATCGAGGGCCCGCAGCTCCAAAGAAAAGCCTGGCCTCAGTCTGGGCAAGAGACGATAAAAAACTGCCCGCTGCAAGGAAGAGGCTTCATCTACCGGCGGAGTCAAAACTATTTCCAAAAGCTGATCATCGCTCCTGGCCCGCAGCCGTCCACACCTTTGCTTGCTCGCAACCAGCTTTTCCCCAAGCTCCTGGGCCAAAGCCAACAGGCGCCCTTCCAGCTCGCGGCGATGGGCGGGGAGAAAATCCCAGGACCGCCTGCAGATGATCCTTGGCGGCGGATAGGCGGCCTGCACCTTGCTCTGGTCGATGCCCCGCGCCGCTTGGAAAAGCTCCCTGCCCAAGGGCCCCAATTGCCTTTCCAGATCCCGGAGGGGGACGGCTGCCAATTGCCCGATGGTGAAAAGGCCAAGATTCCTTAACTCCCTGATGACCCCTGGTGGAAAGGGCAGATAATCTAACGACAGGGGGGCGAGAAAAGCCCCCTCAGAGCCTTCGGGGACTTTCTTGTTGCCGCATTGATAAGCGATGCGGGCCACCATTTTGTTGCCCGCCATGCCCCAGCGCAGGGGGCCTAGTTCCTTCTCCAGCCGGCTCCATAACCTCTCCAGGGGGCCGCAGCCGGTCAAATCTAAAAACCCCTCATTGGGGCCGACGGGCTCCACGAAGGGAGTCAATTGGGCGCAAAGGTCCCATGGATGGGGAGCATGGGAGGAGAAATAAAGGATGGTGGGCACGACTGGCACCTCCAAGGCAAACAAATGTTCGCATTTTGATTATAAGAAGGGGTCATCTTCCTGTCAAGGGGTGGGGTGATGGCATCTTAAGCCAAAAAAATTAAGTAATCAAAGAAGGAAAATTGTGCTCAAAGGAACAATATATACATAGGGAAATAAATCACAAGGAGGAGATGTTGCATGAAGAGGTTCTGGTCCCTAGTACTGCTGCTTTCCTTGGTCTTTGCCGCCAGCGCGGGCGCCAAGGAAGTGGTGCTCACCACCGACGTGCTCGTCATCGGCGGCGGCGGCGCAGGCCTTTGTGCAGCCATCGAAGCGGCTGACCGGGGAGCTGAGGTCATCGTCTTGGAGAAAATGCCTTTCCTAGGCGGCAACACCTTAATTTCCGGCCAGGCCATGAATGTGGTTAATCCCAAAACCCAAGTCCCGGCCGGCATTGAAGACTCCATCGAGCTGCATTTCGCCCAGACCTTGGCCGCCGGAGACTATCGGGGCAATCCAGAGCTTGTCCGGATCATGATCGAAGGCGCCCCTGCCGCCTACGAATGGTATGAGCGCCTGGGCATGATCTGGGAGGATACCGTTTTTCAAATCTACGGCGCCCTTTATCCCCGCACCCACTGGCCCGCGAACCTTCCACCAGGCCGTCAGGGGGCCTTCATCCGGGTCTTGGAAAAGGCAGCCCGGGAGCGAAACGTCCAGATCATGCTAAACACAAGGGCAACGAAGCTCTTGCGGGAAAGCCCCCTTGCCGGACGGGTCTATGGAGCTCGGGCGGTGGATAAAGAGGGCAATGACCTGGTGGTGCTGGCTAAGGCCGTCGTCTTGGCCTCAGGGGGCTTTGGGGCCAATGTGGAGATGAGGAGCAAATATGATCCCCGGTTTGGTCCCGATGTTGGCACCACTAACCATGTGGGGGCCACGGGGGATGGCATCCTCATGGCCCAGGATATCGGTGCTGACCTGGTGGGCATGGACTACATCCAGTGCATAGGGGTCTACGGCTCTCCCGTCAGCGTCATTCGCCCTGGACTGGTCCTCTACATCAACAATAAGGGCGAGCGGATCGTCGATGAGGGCGGTCGGCGGGATGCCATCACCGATGCGGTGCTGGCCCAAGAAGGACAAATGGCCTGGGTGGTGGCCGATCAGCACGTGCTGGAGGTCGGCGAGCCCGGTCCTGATGCCCTAGTTGCCGATACCTTGGAGGAGCTGGCGGAGAAGATGGGCGTTCCCGTCCAGGCCTTTGTGGACACCGTCACTAAATACAATTCCTATGTGGAGCAGGGCTTCGATCCCGACTTTGGCAAACGGGCCCTGGAGGCCAAACTCGACACGCCCCCCTTCTATGCGGGCAAAGCTAGGCCCGCCGTCCACCATACGATGGGCGGTGTGGTCATCAACTGCAAGACCCAAGTCCTCGATCGGCGAGGCGAGGTGATCCCAGGCCTTTACGCCGCAGGCGAGGTGACCGGCGGCATTCACGGGACCAACCGCGTTGGCGGCAACGCCCTGGCCGATATGAGCGTTTTCGGCCGGATCGCCGGAACTAATGCGGCCATCGAGGCCATCGGCGAATAGCTGGAAGATTCCCCCCCGGGGAGGACCTGCGGGTCCTCCCCATTTAAACGTCAATGGTTAAGCCGTCGTAAGCGAGGCGGACCTTCGCCGGCAGCTCTTTTTCCACTTGACCGTGATCGAAGGCGTGGGTCATGTGGGTGAGCCATGCCCGGCGGGGTTTGATCTCCTCGATCAATTGGAGGGCCTGGGCCAGATTGAAATGAGTAGGGTGGGGTTCGTAGCGGAGGGCCCCCAGGATGAGGACGTCAAGATCACGCAAGAGCTCCTTTTGGGAAGATGGAATCGAGCTGCAGTCGGTGATGTAGGCTACATCAGCCAGCCGGTACCCGAGGATCGGCAGTCCCCCGTGAAAGACCTCGATGGGCTGGATGGTAAGGCCAAACAACTGGAAGGGCGCGGTGATCACCTGGGGAAGGACCCGGGGTTTGGCGCACCCTTTGGGAGGACAGCCGCGAAAGGCATAGGCAAAACACTCCTTCAACTCGGCGATGGTCCCGGCGTTTCCGTAGATGGGGATGGCCGCGCCTTGCAGCTGATTGAAGCGGCGCAGATCGTCAAAGCCGAAAACATGGTCCGCATGAAAATGGGTATAAAGGACAGCATCCACATGGGTGACACTAGCCGCGAGGGCCTGCAGACGAAGCTCCGTCGCCGTATCGATGAGGATGTTCTTGTCTCCATAGGCCACCAACAGGGATGATCTTGTGCGCTTATTGCGGGGATCCGGCGATGTACAGACGGGGCAGCGGCAGCCGATCATCGGGACCCCGTGGGACGTCCCCGTCCCCATGAAAAGTAGTCTCATCATTCTGCTCCTCTAACTGAATGCTTCCTTCATTGTATCCTATCTAGCAGACGCTGACTACCTTGGGAAGGATTTTCCCGAATTGATAACGAAATAATTAGAGCGGCGGAACACATTAGAAAGAAGGATGTCACTTGCCCAACATAAACAGACCTGCGGCTGAGAAGTCGCCACTGCGGGAGTTCCTGGAGACAATTCTAGGAGCTGCGGCTTTGGCGGCCTTTATCATGATCTTCATCGCACGGGCCTACACCGTCGATGGACCTTCGATGCTGCCCACGCTAGCTAACGGGGAAAGACTCATGGTGGATAAGATTACCTACCGCTTGCGGCCGCCCCGGCGGGGTGAGATCGTTGTGTTCCGGTACCCTGCCAACCCGAAGGAAAGCTTCATCAAACGGGTCATCGGCGTGCCAGGGGATACTGTTCAGATTTACGGCGGCGTCGTTTACATCAATGGTGAACCGCTCCATGAAGACTATTTGGGAGAAGCTTTCTACGGTCGGTTTGGTCCGCGGACGGTACCGGAGGATTGTTACTTTGTTCTGGGGGATAACAGGAATAATAGTGAAGACAGTCGCGATCCCAGGGTCGATTTCGTGCCCCGTTCCTTGATCGTCGGCCGGGCGATTTGGCGGTATTGGCCCTTGCCGCGGATGAGCATCATGCGGTTGCCGGAAGCCTTTCGGGCTTCCCCATCCATCGGGGGGTGAGCGCGGTGAAGCGAGTAGAGAATCTAGAGCGGATTTTCCAAAGCGGCATCATCGCCGTCATTCGCGGCGCTGAGCCGGCGAAGGTGCAAAGGATTGCCCAGGCGTTAGGACAGGGAGGAGTAGAGGTCCTCGAGGTCACCGTCGACTCTCCCGGGGCCCTCGACACGATCGCCCAAGTTTCCCGGCAGCAAGAAGGGGCCTTGGTAGGGGCAGGCACTGTCCTCGATGGGGAGACGGCGCGGGCAGCCATCTTGGCCGGCGCCCAGTTCATTTTCACGCCGACGTTGGATGTGCGGGTCATTGAAATGGCCAATCGCTACGATCGAGTAGTGATCCCCGGGGCAATGACTCCCACGGAGATCCTTGCCGCATACCAAGCTGGGGCTCTTGCGGTCAAGGTCTTTCCCGCCCAGGTGCTGGGGCCCAATTTCATCCGGCAGGTGCGGGGGCCCTTAGGGCACATTCCCATGATCCCAACGGGGGGCATCGATGAGGGGAATCTGGGCGATTTTATTGCCGCTGGAGCTGCAGGGGTAGGGATCGGCGGGGCTTTAGTCGGCCGAAAGATGATCGAAAAGGGTGATTATGAGGGGATTGCGGCCAAGGCCCGCCTATTCGTTCAACTAGTTCAAGAAGCTCGCGCCAAAGGATGAATATCCTCCTCCTTGTCCTTCCGCGGGAGACTATTATCAAGCCTTTGTGGACAGGATAATAGCGACAGACTTCGCAGATCGAAACAGTCTCACACAGTCACAGCAAATCCCTGGTAGACCTAGGTCCGGGATTCCGGAAAAACTGCCTTGTCCTCCCGTCGCTGGTAGAACCATCCCCTATCGGTTCTCGTGATAGGGAGGGGTACGTCTATCGGGAAAGGAGTACGCAATGATGAATTCGCAAGTAATAGAGCCGGAAGAGCGCTCCCCGGCAGAACTTTTTGCCCTTCTACAATTGCAGCAGGATGCAGATGAGGGAGGTTATGCCCAGACCCTCGCCCTGCTGGAAGAAGAGGCTTTCAAGCCCGGCAACCTGAAGGCATTCTTGCGGGTCTTGGCCGATCAGCCCCCCGCGATCCGGGCCCACTTCTACCGGGAAATCTGCTTGAAGAGGCGAAATTCCACCGGTGCCATGCGCTCCCTGGAGAAGCACCTGAAATGGTGCTTCAATCGGGATCGGAAGGAGGCTCGGGCGTCCTTGGCGGCCATCGCCGAGCCGAAGGCCCTGCCTGCCCTCTTTCGCGTCGTTTCCCTGACGGGAGACTCCGTCGTCGCCCGGGAGATCATCGCCCAGATTAAGAACTACCCCGTGGAACACCAACGCTCCGCGGTGTTATATGGGATTCGGTCGAAGGATGAGGCCCTCCAGGCCTTCTCCCTGCATATGGCGAGGCGGATGCGGGATCCGACCTTGATCGATCCGATCCTCAAGTTCTACCTGCAACTAGATGAAGGGGAGGGCGGCAAGCTCCGGGTCGCCTCCCAGCGGGTGCTCTTGGAAACCTTGACCAAGGAGGAGATCCCGCGGGTCAAGAAATGGCTGCGGGATGGGGATGCGACCGTTCGGCTCCTCGGGGTCAGGGCTGCCCAGCGCTTGGCCGATCCAAGCTTTACACCGGAGCTAGTCAGCCTCGTCCTGGTGGATCCAAAATCCCGGGTCCCCGCCTCCATGGCTTTGCTTGCCTTTGACGAAATGGGCCTGATCAAGTTTGAGCCGGGCGCGCAGGAGGCAGGGAAAGTCATCTGTCGGGCTAAGCGGGAGCCCCTCCTGAAGATAATCGACGGGTTCATCATTAGTGAGAATGCCACCTTGAGGGAGATCGGTCTAAAATTCCTCCAACTCCTTCCTGAAGAGCGCAGTCTCGAGACAAAGGTGCTCAAGATCGCCGAGACCGACCGGGTGGCGCCAGTGCGGATGGCCGCCCTCGACCTATTGATACTCTATGGTTCGGACAGGGTCCTTTCCATCGTGATGGACATCTTGTCCGATCCGACCGAGTCGGTCCGCCAGTCCTCCATGGCCCGCTATGCCCAGGGGCTGCTCCAAGAGTTGGTCGGCCCGGAGGAGAGGGACCGGGTGGAGCAGGTCATCAGGCAGCGCAAACAAGAGCGGGAAGAGGCCATCAACCGGTTTGTGGGCGATTTTGAATCATGGCGGGAACAGCTCTGAGTCCCGGCTAGTCCCTTTGCTTCCACTTGTCCAGCGCAATTGACTGGGGCGGCAAATCATGGTAGAATCGCTGCGTAACTAAGGTCGCAGCGGGGAAATCTATCCCTAGATGCTGTGGTTTGTCGGGAGGGAATGGCATGGCTGGTCGGCATTTTTTCACTTCGGAATCGGTGACCGAAGGACATCCGGATAAGATATGTGACCAAATCTCGGATGCGATCCTCGATGAGATCTATGCCCGGGATCCCCTGGCGCGGGTCGCCTGCGAAACGGCGGTGACCACCGGCTTGGTCTTGGTGATGGGGGAGATTACAACCGAGTGTTACGTAGATATTCCCCGCATCGTCCGGGAGACCATCCGGGACATAGGCTACACCCGGGCTAAATACGGGTTCGATTGCGATACCTGTGCAGTCCTCACCTCCATCGATGAGCAATCTCCCGATATCGCCAGGGGCGTCGATCGGTCCTGGGAGGTGCAGCGGGGCCTGACCCGCGGCGATGAGGATGCCATTGGCGCAGGGGATCAAGGCATGATGTTCGGGTTTGCCGCCAACGAGACGCCGGAATTGATGCCGATGCCCATTTCCCTTGCCCATAAACTGGCTCGCCGACTAGCCCAAGTGCGCAAAAGCGGCCAGCTTCCCTATCTGCGTCCCGACGGCAAGACCCAGGTGACCATCGAATACGAAGGGTACAAGCCCAAACGGGTGGAGGCGGTGGTGGTCTCCGCACAGCACCATCCGGAAGTGGCCCAAAAGGAGATCGAACAGGACATCATCGAGGCTGTCATCCATGCCGTCATTCCTCCCCAGCTGCTCGATGAGCGCACCAAGCTCTATGTCAACCCCACGGGGCGCTTTGTTGTGGGCGGACCCCAGGGGGATGCGGGCCTGACGGGGCGGAAAATCATCGTCGACACCTACGGGGGAATGGGCCGCCACGGCGGCGGGGCCCTATCGGGCAAGGATGCAACGAAGGTCGACCGGTCAGGGGCCTACGCGGCCCGCTACGTGGCCAAGAACCTGGTGGCGGCGGGCCTGGCCGACAGATGCGAAGTGCAAGTCGCCTATGCCATCGGGGTATCCCGGCCTGTATCCCTCATGGTCGACACCTTCGGTACGGGCATCATGCCCGATGAGGAACTAGTCGGGCTGGTGGACAAATACTTCGATCTGCGGCCGGCAGCCATCATCCGGGAGCTGGATCTATGTCGGCCAATCTACCGGCAAACGGCAGCTTACGGCCATTTTGGCCGATCGGATTTGGATCTGCCTTGGGAGCGGACGGACAAAGCCGAACTTATTTCCCGGGAGCTTGGGATAAAGAGCGAGAAATAGGGAGGGGGCATAGGGTTGCAGGGCGACTACAAAGCAGGCCAGCAGCGGATCGAGTGGGCGGACAACAGCATGCCTGTCTTGGCCTCCATCCGCCAGGAGTGGGCTGAGAGCCGGCCCCTAGCGGGGGTGCGGATCGGCGCTTGTCTCCATGTGACGACGGAGACGGCGAACCTTATGCGGACTTTAGTTGCGGGCGGGGCTGAGGTCGCTTTGTGCGCCAGCAATCCCTTGAGCACCCAGGATGATGTGGCCGCGGCCTTGAGGGAGGTCTATGGCGTTCCCACCTTCGCCCGGCGGGGGGAGGACAGGGAGGCTTATTATCGCAACATCAATCTAGTCCTCAACACTAGGCCCCACTTAACCATGGATGATGGGGCCGATCTGGTCAATACCCTCCATGGGGACAGGCGCGACCTTCTGCAAGGGGTCATCGGGGGAACGGAAGAGACGACGACAGGGGTTATTCGCCTGCGGGCGATGGAAGAAGACGGCTACCTGGAGTATCCCATCGTGGCCGTGAACAATGCCCTGACAAAACATATGTTCGACAACCGCTATGGTACGGGTCAGTCCACCATCGATGGGATCCTGCGGGCTACCAATCACCTGATCGCCGGCAGCGTCTTCGTCGTGGTGGGCTACGGCTGGTGCGGACGGGGCGTTGCCAGCCGGGCCCGGGGGATGGGCGCGGATGTGATTGTGGTGGAAGTGGATCCCCTGCGGGCCCTCGAGGCGGTCATGGACGGCTACCGGGTGATGGGCATGGACCAGGCGGCTCGGGAAGGGGACATCTTCCTGACGGTGACCGGCAATCTCCATGCCATTCGGGGACATCATTTCGCCCTCATGAAAGATGGGGCCATCGTGGCCAATGCGGGGCATTTCAATGTGGAGATCGATTTGGCAGCCCTGGGGGATATGGCGGAGGAGCACCGTCAGGTGCGGGAATATGTGGAAGAATACCGCCTGCCGGGGGGCAAACGGGTCTTCGTCCTGGCGGAAGGACGACTGGTCAACTTGGCCGCGGCCGAGGGCCATCCGGCCATGGTGATGGATATGAGCTTCGCCAATCAAGCCCTGGCCTGCAAGTGGCTGCTGGAGCAGAAAGGCGCCCTGGAAAAGCGGGTTTATGACGTCCCGGTCCAGATCGATCGGGAGATCGCCCGCCGCAAGCTCCAGAGCATGGGCATTGCCATCGATGAACTCACCCCCGAGCAAGAAGAATACCTGCGAAGCTACCGGCAAGGGACATAAAACCAATCGTCCACGGTGCGGGGCTGGCTGTTTGCCGCCCTGTTTTTTTATTTCAAGGAAGGCGTGGACCATGGCGGGAGGCAAGCTTAGTGTAAAGTTACTGTAGGGTGCCCGGTAGGAATATTCTACCAGGGAGAGA
>ERZ773359.2198-NODE-2198-length-25155-cov-70.910199_pt1 | contig 25155 bp, 33 predicted proteins | sample MGYA00374955_ERZ773359 | MGnify/ENA primary metagenome ERZ773359 (study PRJEB29098, sample SAMN04486028) | biogas fermenter metagenome | study: EMG produced TPA metagenomics assembly of the Biogas fermentation microbial communities from Germany - Plant 4 DNA1...
GCGTACCGCTCATTTCGTCGTCGTCGGAAGTATTCACGAACCTGTCGTCAAGTTCCTGTGTTTTATAGATCAAACTCTCAATGCCGGTCAACTTCCCGTCGTCGTTTATAAATCTAATTTCGGAACCTTTGCCGAAATCCAATACCGCATTGGGAAGAATATCGGGATTGTCGGAACCGTCCCGGGAGACTTTACCCAGAAGGCCCGCTTGCCACGCCACCCACTGCTCGGGACGCTGCACGATCAGACTTACGACGTCTCCGGCAATCGTAACGGAAGGCAGATATATGGGAAGTACGTCCTTCATGGCCTGTGAAGTTATTATCCTGCTTATTTTTACTTCCTGCCCGGATTTCGTTATCATGAAATCCGAAGGAAACGAATCCGAAAGATATCCGCCGCTTACTAAATCCGCAACGGACAAATCCCATGAAGGCTCGGGATTATCCGTAGGATTTTCCAGATACGCATTGTATTCGTCCAACCAATCCAGGCCTAATGCTGATTTAAGTTCAAGAAACAATCCCGCTTCACGTTTTGCCTGGTTCAATATTTCTTCCGAAAGCGTTCCCTGTGCAAACGCTCCCGTAACACACACCAACATTAAAATTAAAGGAACTATAATTTTAATTATTTTTTTCACGGCATTATCACCCATTAGAATTATATAACAAATATAATATACTTGTCAACTAAAATCAATCCGACAGATTCGTAAATTTACTTATGATTTTTAATGTCTCAAACATCTTTTGAACTTTTCCGTCTTCGAGTCCTTCGGAATAAAGAAAGAAATCGCACTTGGGATCTACGGTAAGAGAAAGTGTCTTTTCGGCGTTTTCGTTAACGGGCAGAGATAAATCGATTTCCTTATCGTGTCCCGAAATTATCTTAAAATTGCCCGTTTCGGCGAATTCCAACGCCTTTTCCTGCTTCGCCGTAAGATAATCTTCCGGGACTTCTTCTTTAAAATATTTGCTCGCGGAACGAATATCCGTTAATGCAAGTTCCGCCGTCTTCACGCTTTTCATTCCCGTAAACCGCATTTTCGCCCTTTCGAACAATGCCTTTTCGCGAAACTTGGGCTTAACGGGAACGGGAACGGGAAGTTTCAACCGAAAGTTTCTGCGAACTATCGGAGAAACCTTTTCTACAAATTCGTCCGTGTTTTTATACGATTTTCCGGAATATGGTTTACCCGAGACCTTTCTTACCGAGATATGATTTTTAAAGAAATCGTAAGAAGGAGAAAGAGAAGGTTCCGCCAACAAGACTGCGTTTTGTATGTCTTCGATCGTATTTATTTCGTAAGGATCAAGTAAAACAACGCGAAAGGCGGAAAAAAGGGAAAGAAGACACGAAGATTTAAAGGACTTCGTATTTCGCCGATGTACGCCGTCGAAGACGACGAAAGCACCTGTGCAGTTTTCTATTTCGTCTTTAATTTTCAAAGAAGAAATTACGACGGCGTCCGTATCTTTCAAGAAATCCCATTTTGACGTATTTCCCGAACAGACGATGACCAACTTATCGCAACACCCTTGGAACGACGCTTCTTCGTAAGTTTCAAATATCCCTTTCGCAGTGTCCTGTATTAACACGCCACCGCCGGGCCATAAAGGAAGAAGGAATTGCGAAACAACATCGGAAGAATAAACAGCGGGAGTTTCATGATTCAAAAGCAGGCAATCAAAGGATTTTACGATGAGATCATAATCTTCGGAATCGTTAAGAAGATACCAATACTTGCCGCTCCTGTCCCATTTAAATCCGACAAGTTTGAGTCGTTCCCTTAAGGAGACATCGTTAAAATCGATCGACACAATTAATTTGTTGCTGTTGACAATGACAGATTTAATTCCCATGTGTCTATAATACATGATACGTTTTGGTTGTCAAGTAAATGTAATTTTGATATCGTTGCCGATAGGAGTTTCTCAATTAAGAAACCCTATGTATATATATATTATATATATGTATTAAGAATGGTCATGCATTCCGGATATACAGGAGATCTCGATTATTTGTAATATGTATATTACGGGAGATTACGAACAGTACACTTAAGTATCATGTACTTATGTAGTTAACGACCTATATTATTATGAGCAATACTTATATAACTGCTAAGTACATAAGACATCTATATAAAAATATTATATAACCGGTAAATCTTTGTATTGCGAATAATAATAAGCAAGTGACTTAACCAAAAAATTAAAAAGCGGGAAATTAAGGCAGGTTAAGTTGCTCCCGAAAAAAGAAAATCATGCTATGCGGATTATGATGCCGGTACATATTAACTTTAGTTCGTACATTAAAATCAGTATGATAACCATCGATGTTTTCTCGTCTCGTCCTGCGAAATTACATAATTATCTCCCGATTCCTTGATTGTTCGTATTGATTTGTGTTATTATTAATATATAATATTATTGACAACTAAATCCGTTATGAATATAATACTTGCGGGGTGATTTGTTTTGTTGGAAGACAGCGTAGTAAAGAAAACGGAATCAAGAAAGCCGGCAAACGGGCCTACGGAAAAACAGCTGGCCTACGTAAAGAAACTCGCCGAAAAAACGGGAGTAAAACTCAAGGAAGAAGATCTTTCCGACTTTGAAAAAGTTTCCGCTCTTATCGATAAACTCCAAAAGATGATTAAACCTACGGAGAAACAAGTCGCATTTGCGAAAAAACTATCGGAAGAAAGAAATATCTCCGTACCGGAAAGGGCGTACGAATCGAAAACGTCGATGAGCAAATGGATAAGCAAGGTGCTCGAAAATGAAGAATAAGATTTTATCGATATTTTTGATCATCGCCCTTATTTTGGTTGCTTCGCCTTCTTACGCGAAGAAAAAGCACGTTCATCGCACTTTCTACGTTCCCTTTATGCCGAAAGCCGAAAAAATACATGAAGCTTACCGTTTGGTGGCCCATACGGGAGACTACAACATCGGCGTTTTTCGGGGACAGATATCGTATAAAACGGGCGATATCTCGGGAGATAAGGATGTAACGGACGTAATTCAGACGGCGAGTCTCATCAGGTCCGATTTAATCGTTTTAACGAATCTCGGGATTAAAGAAACGGTCGTAAAACAAAAGGGAAATACGGTTTATCACGATACCGTTATATACGAAACTCCCGAATATATATTCGGCCATTTCGTAGATTTATCTCCCTTGGCAGGTTCTTCGATTATGCAAGCACAGAAAAAGCCGTATTTCGTAGCTTCAAGGATTTCCGATCTTACGAATGTTTTTAAAGGAGTCCCGGAAGAAGAGATATTGAAATCGCTGGTTAACTATCAGGGAACGAATCCACAGGGAAAATGGATTCCCATCGGTAAAGATCGATACATAGTTTCACAGGAGCCGACCAGGATTCTTCTTAACTGGTGGCAGGAACTTTCGCAGGAATTTTTAAAAGAAAACCTGAAAATTCTTCAATCCTTTGAATGGCAGGAAATATCCGATTATTACGAAGAAATGGCGCTGTACGACGGACAGGTTTCGTCAATTCCTTTTTACAAAATCGATTACAAAGATATACCGTCAAACGACGAGATGTTCAAGATGTGGGAATCCAAAAAAGGAATTCTCGGGAAATCAAAGCTTCCCGAGCATTTTACGGATTATATGAATTCCGCATCTCCCGGAACGTGGGTATTGCCCGGAAAAACGTTTGTTACGTGCGATCCCGGATTGCTTGTCCGTTGGTTATACGAAATCCCGCGAAAAGAAGGATATGCCGATATCAAAGTTTCGCGTACTGTACCTACCGATTTTTCTCCTTTAAAAGTTGACAAAGAAGTTTATCGATATACGGCGCTGTGCGGAGATCCCAATATTTTATTTGCCTTTTCGCCTTTCGACGGGAAAGCCTTTAACGAAAAAGCGGGAGTAAAGTTGCTTTTCCCTTATACGAAAAAATATGAACAATCGACTCCTACAAAATACGACTTGAGAGAAACGGGACAATCCCTGCCCGAAGAAGCAAAGGAATACGCGAAAAAAGCGGGCTCGGGATTTTTCGAAGGAAACGTGGAAAATCATCTTTACGGCATAGGAGCGTGTTTCTTTATTCCGACGGACAAAGATTCCGCCATAAAGGTGCTTAACTCGAGCGGAATGGGAAGCGCAGTTAAATCTTTGGGACTTTCTTCCGTCGACAAGGGATCGTATAAAACCTACGGAAGCTCCGTTAAGGAGTGGAAATGATGCTTGTCGTAGACATTTCCCTGGCGGAGCCCGGAATGGAGCTTCTCAGGGACGTTAAAGACAGCAAAGGAAATCTTCTTGCAAAAAAGGACGAAAAACTAAACGAAGAACTGATAGAAAAACTTAAAAACTCCGAAGCGCGCTTTTTGCTGATTAAAACCTATCCCGATGAAAAAGACCCGGGATACGTCATCTCAAGCGAACAAAACGGCGCGTTAAAAGATAAAGTTTACGGAATATTTGAATATTTATCCTTGAACAACGGTTTGTCAAAATCGTTTTTCTATGAATTTTCGGATCAGCTTACGGCGATAACGGAATCAATTTTTACCGTAGGAGATCTCCTTAAGGAAATGAAAATCATAGAATTTTACGACGACTATACGTATCAGCATTCCGTCGGAGTCATGGTTACTTCGTTGTTGCTGGCGAAAAAGCTCGAAGACAACGGAGTCAGGAAGTTTACGGCAAAGGAAAAATTATCGCTTGCTCTCGGCGCCCTGCTGCACGATATCGGCAAAGCCACGATAAACAAGGAGATTACCAATAAACCGGATAAACTTACCGATGAAGAATTTGCGGAAATGAAAAAACATCCGATTCACGGGAAAGTGCTTATAAGAAGGCTTCGACCCGCCCTTGAATCCGCATTCGGAAAATCGATAGACATGAACCTGGTGGAACAGATAGTGGGCTGTCACCATTTACGTCCCGACGGAAAGGGATACGGAATAGATCCCGACGTTGACGTGATACCTAAAAAACTCGAGAGAATACATCGCTCTCTTTCTTCTTCCCTTTTTGTCGAAGGAAACGTAAAAGTCACGGAAAAGGGAAACATCATCTACGAAAACAAAGGCAAACAGGTATCGGTTTACGGAAAACCTTCAAAGGGCGAAAAGATCGTAAACGAAACTTCGTTAAAGACGTTCGTTTCCGGCATGGAAAACGAAATGAGCAGGATACTTGCAAAAAATCCCTTTTCGAGCAAAACTCCCGTCATTTCCGATCTCGTGTGGATAGTCGGAATGGCGGACGCCTACGACGCCATGGTTTCCGACAGAAGCTACAGAGTCGGAATGCATCCCGTTAAAGTTTTAAAAATCATAGAAGAAGAACGCGGAAAACAGTTTTTTGCGCCTTTTGTAGATTCCTTCAAGGAAATAGTGGTTGATTACCCTATCGGTTCCGTCGTCCTTTTTCGGGACGGCTGCGTCGGAGTCGTTACGGAAGCGGAAAAAGACGACGGAAAATGCGATATCGTAGCTTCTTTATTCGGAGACATAGAAGCAATAGGGAAAGAAAGAAAGTTTGCGAGTGAAGACGTTTTCCTGGGCTCAAGAAGAATTGGAGATATAGAAAAGGAATTACACAAAGCAACGGGACCTTTGGGCGGATCAAGGGTCGTTTTAGCCGCAAAAGAAGAATTGGCAAATTTCATATATGCGAGTTTAAATCCCGAAATTATCGAAGAAGCCCTTTTTAAAATACGCTCCAAGCCCGTATTTGAAGGATCAAGGAAGGCTTTGGAAAAAGTTTTCGAAGAAGACATGGATATAGGCGGGCCGTAGTTTGCTGTAACTTAATAAAAGGAGATAAAGAAGATGTCAATCGAAGAATTAGATACGTCGGGCGGTAACTTTTTTACCCGTTCCATGGACAGGTTTTCGGAGATGGTGTCGGAAACGAGCAAAATAGCGGCATCCGGAGACAAGGAAGCAGTCAGGGAAAAATTGAAAGAACTAAAAGAGATGTCGGACGAGTTTAAAGAGATCGACTCGAGCAAACTTTCCGATAATGAGCGAAAGTTTTGCAAATATTTTACAAGAGCGTTAGACAGGACGTTTGATATGTACAGTCATATTTTAGATGTTTTCGAAAGCGGCGATATAGAAAAATCACCCGATAAAGCGGGATTAAAGTTGTTTTTCATGACCACAAAGGGCGTTTCTCTTATTGCTCGTGATTTAAACGCCGCAAAGAAGTACATGGAAGAAGAGCCGGAGATGATGAGATGACCTTAAAGATACTTCCTGAAATCGAAGAAAATCTGTTTCCCTTAAAGCCCGAAGAGCTCAATCTCCTTGAAGAAAGCATCTTGTCCGAAGGAGTCAGGGACGCTCTCGTAGTATGGCCCAAAGACGGCGAATTGATACTTGTCGACGGGCATAACAGATACAGGATTGCAAAAGATCATAATATTCCATTCGAGATTAAGGAAAAGAAATTCGACAGCATAGACGAAGTAAAAGTATGGGTTATAAATAATCAGTTGGGTAGGCGTAATCTTCCCGATTACATAAAATTTGAGCTTATCCAGAAGAAAAAAGAAATATTACTGGAAATCGGTAAAAAAACACAGGGTATGCGAACAGACCTTTTGTCACCGAGTGACAAAAAGTTAGAAGAGCCACATGATACGCGGAAACTAATTGCCAAAGATTTAGGATGGAGCACCGGCAAGGTCGCTATGGCTGAAATGGTGTATAAAAAAGGGCCCGAAGAACTAAAAGAAAAACTGCGTAAAGAAGAAGTGTCAATTAAACAGGCATATAAACGAATATCGAAACAGGCACAAAAAGAAAAAATCTTAAATAAGCGATTAGCCGATGTAGATAATTTCAAAGACAATGACAAAGTTCGTCTTATATTAGGGGATTTCAGAGAAGCGAACATCGAAGACGAAAGTGTAGATCTGATACTTACCGACCCGCCTTATGGAATTGAATTTGAAAATCTTTGGGAAGATTTGGGAAAATTCGCTCAAAGGGTTTTGAAACCTTCCAGATTCTTAGTTTCTTATTTTGGTCATCTCAATCTTATTGATTATTACAATATCTTGAATAGGTATCTTAAATACTATTGGACGTTTTGTCTGGTTCATTCGGGAAATAAGCAGTTAATCCATCCAAGAAATGTCAGATGCGGATGGAAGCCGATCGTTGTCTTTCAAAAGGAACCGTTCGAAATGATTATAGACGCCGTTGACGACATAATTGAAGGTTCCGGTCGAGAAAAGGAGTTGCATGAATGGCAACAGGGAATGGAAGAATTGTTCCCGTTGATAAAGGCTTTCAGTTTTGAAAATGAGTTGGTTTTAGATCCTTTTATGGGAAGCGGAACCGTTGTTATGGCGTCTCTGTCTGAAAACAGGAGAGCCATAGGCATAGAAATTGACGAAAAATATTATCAAATAGCCGGAGAAAGGATTTTTGATGACAAAAACAATTGTGGGATATTACGGAAGCGAACTAAACAAGTTTGTTGACGAAAAGTGCAGCCGCGAGATGACCGCAATAAATATAGACTTAATTATATATAAGTCGTCAAAAAGCTCAATAATGATCATAGAGTCGAAACATACTAATGAAAAGATGGGAAAGGGTCAACTTAAATTGTTAAAGCTGCTTGCTGACTCATCTGAGCTTATAGCTAAAGCAATAGGATTATCGACAAATAGAAAATTCAATTTCGATGTTTACGTAATAATTGGCGATTATCCTTATGACCGTTCGAAAATAATAAGACTTAAAGACAAGAAGTCAGTTGTCGTCAATCAGTTGAAGTTGATTAACTTTTTAGAGTTTAATACCGATTTTGAAATATTGTTTAATTTAGAAGAACCAAGTAGAGAATTATGCCTGGAAGTATGATTAGTATTTCTTTTGTTTTGCAGGTAACAATAATTTCTGAAAATATCAAAGTGGTGATTAAATGATCTATCTTGCAATTCCTTATTCCGGCATGGAAGAACTGTCTTTTGAGATATCTTGCATGATTACGGCTTTCCTGATGAAAACGGGACAGGTCGTATATTCACCCATAGTCCACGGACATACTTTGGCGAGCAAATGCAGGTTGACCGCCGGACATGATTTTTGGCTGAATCAGGACTTAGACATGCTTCGTCGCTGCGACGAGCTTTACGTAGTGGCGATGGAAGGCTGGGACAAAAGCGTCGGAGTACTGGCGGAAATCAGGGAAGCTCAAAAGCTGGAAATCCCGATAAAGTTTGTCGATCCCGGCGTATTTATCGAAAAACTTAATCAGAGATCGCGAAGGGACCTTCGTCCGCGAAGCTCCCGAGACATAATACTTGAGCAGCGCCGTCGGGAATCACGCGAAAGGTAATCGGGTTGAATAGTTTTGTAGCCACGATGTATCCACAAAGGAGATGATTCGTTGAAAAAGTGTCTTGTAATCATTTGTTTGATTCTTGTGTCCGTTCCTGCCTATGCCGGCGCCGTAGCCACGCAGCGGGTAAAAATTATCGTAGAAAGAATAGCGGAAATTGACGTTTACGGAAATCCCGAAATATATTTAAACGTCGCCAAAGATAAGGAGTCTCACGCGGAAGGAAGTTACAACATTACGGTTAACAGTAATGTTCAAATACTTGCGAACATTGATCAAAGATTGCCCGAAGGGATGTCTTTTTTTGTCTCACTGCAGCATCCGAACAAAGGGTCATTTTGTCCCGAAGTTCTTCTTTCCGAAGACCCGAAGCCCGTCGCAAAAGATATATCTCCCGTCGCGGCAAGGGATAACGGAATCAATTACAGGTTGACCTGCGAAAATATCGACAGTTACGAAGGAGAAGTCTGCGTAACGTTTACCGTTACGGATTGACGATGAAAATAATTTTTGTAACTCCGGGAACCGGCGAAAGAATAGGTTTTTTATCTTCTCGAAATTGCAGAATTTCCCACGAGATAATGAAGCACGAAATTTACAGGGACGCGTCATGTTCGGTGAAGATTACAGAAATGGTACAGCCCTGCATTATCGTTGAATCTTTCAATTCGAAGTTTCTCTTTTTGTTTCATGAAGTTGCAGAACAAATTTCAAATTCTTTTTTCAAAATTAAGGATATCAGCACTTCCTGCATGAAGTGGATAGAAAATCAATGGAGCAGGTATTCTTACTCCCCAATGAGCGGGAAAGATTTTGCAAGGCTCGCCGGGTGGCCGGAAAAATATATCGATAAATCCCTGCCTGTTTTGGCGAAATGGACGGAAAAAGACAGGATACGGCCGGAGTTCTCCGTCGACGGAATCAGGCTTTACAACTTCGAGAACGATCGACTTTACAATGTTCACAAAGTAATGGCAAAGCTGTTCACGGAATGGATGCGGGATCGTTACAATTTTGTATTGACGAAGGGAAATTTGTTTGTTTGTCCCGTTTGCGGAAAATTTATCGAATTCTCGGAAGATGTATCTGTCTGCGATCATTACGAAGTCGAAAAGGTTTTCTCAAGTGATCCGGTATATATTTATAATTTAAACATCGGACGGCAAACAGTTGACAATTAAATCAGGAGTGATATTATATATAAAAAGCAAGGAGAATGATAATGTCCGTAATAAAGTTTTTCGGAATTCCCTGGGGATTTGAAGAAGATTTGGGGCCGTACGATATTACGGGGTGGTTTTCTCCGAAGACCGATGACGTCATTACCATTTACGTAACTTACGACAAAGTGAGCTATATAAATCAGGAAGGTTCCGTAATACTGGGCGGGGTGCTTGTTTAAAATGAACGGAAGACTGCAGCAAATCGAAGAATGGACCGATTACGACGAAATCGTTGTTTCTTCCCTGGTTTTATCGAATAAACTTCTTAAAGCCATCATTGAAATGGTTACTCCAGGTCGCGGGCGCAGGTTCGAAATGCCCAAGGAAAAAGAAAATATCAAGATGCTTCAAAAGTGCGTACAGGGAATTGACGAAGTTATAGAGTCGCTAAAAGACGCAAGAAACGTTCCCGCGGAAGCAAGGGAATGCCACCTGACGGTAATAGAATCGCTGGAGCAGATATCGATCTATTGTCATTGGGCCTTCGACGATTCCGATATCGTCGCAGACAGCAAGAAAATTAAACGGGCCGTTTCCGCTTCAAAGAAGTTTTACGAAAGGGCGCTTCGTTCATTCCGCAAAGTTTATGCGGACGTTTACTGATAACGAAGGGAGATACAGGATAATGTCGAAAGAAATAAACGATTTAATAGAACTTTCCTATAAGGTTTCTTTGATATCGAATACGGAAGATTTGGCAAATGCCTTTGTTGAATGGATTGCTTTGTGCAAAGAAGATGTTGACCCTATATTAAAATTCGTAAGGAGACTGAGTAAATGAAAGACCGCATTAGATATGCCGCGGATGCCATAGGAATACTAAAGGATATCGAGCTTCATTTATCTGTCTTAAAGGATACTCTGCACGGAGACTCGGAGTTTTTTAAAAGGTTTTATTCGACTTCTTCCATAGGAATTTTGGGACTTCAGTCCAAGAAATTGTCTTTAATGGACGTCCCGAAAGATATGACGGAAGAGCACGAACTTTTAAAGAAAATCGTAAACAAATCCTTTAACCTTTCGGGCATTTTTTCTCTCAGGGACGACAAGCTCATCGGCGAATTCGACGAGATGTTCGACTCCGTCATGTCCGACATAAAATGCTTGAAAGACAAGCTCTTTTTAGAGTTTTATTCCCATGACGAAGATTGGTTGAATATGCCCGCGATAGGGTTGGAGATCACGGATTGAGTATTATTTTATAAAAACGATATACGGGCGGAGAGATATGGAGAAGATATGCGTAATAAGTAAAATTCTTAAGGTCTTAATATGTTTATGTACGCTGTCTGTTGCTTTAATACTTTTTTATATTTTCTCAGGAGCGTTTATCGCAAGTATCCCGGAATTGGTGAATTTAGTAAAAACGATTTTTTAATCGGCGAGTTATAAATTAAAATATCCCGCGCCTTTTCTTTTTACTCCAACCGGAGCTCCATGGGATTTCCTGTTTCTCGATAACTTCAACGGGCTCGGGCTCCGGTTCAGTCTCCTTCGTCAGCTCGTCTTCCGAGAGAAAGGTCTCGTCAAGAACGTCTTCTTCGTCGATCTTTTCGTTTGCGAATTCTTCGTATAAATCTTCCGGTTCCGGTTCTTTTTGTCTCGATAACATCTCCTGTAATTCCACCGTGCTCACCGGAGTCAGTACTTTTACGTTAACATATGTCCCGCCGAAACTCGATTCGAGCTCTCCCAATACCCTGATAAACGTGCCTTTTTTGATTCGTTTTAGCTTCTCTACGAGTTTGTCTCCGTATACGCGCGTAAATATATAGTGCTTTGCGATCTTGTCTTTTCTCGGTTTTTCGATAAGGATAGAGAAGGAAGCGTAGGGACCGAAGTTTCCTTCTTTTATTTTGAGCTCGTCTTTATAATAAAATCGGCCCGTGATCTCCACGGAGCTGTCGTACAATATTATGAGATCATCTATTTTGCTTTCCACACTATCGTACTCCCGTTTTGTTTTTTGATTACTATCGTCCCTTCCGTCTTGGCGTCTTTTGCCGTCGTCGTCTTGCTTGCGCTCGCAGTGGATTTTACGGACTTATTCATGAGAGAAGAAAGATAGTTTTTGTCTCTTGCCAGGGCATTCTTCGAGCTGCCTTCCAACAATCCCGAAGAGTAAAGTTCAAAAGTATGCCAGTTGGCGTACGTGGTCGAAATGTAATTTCCCGACAGCGCTCCGTAATATCTTTTAAGTCCGCCCGCTACGGACTTTTCATCTCTCAAATATCTCGCAAGGATCAGGCAGCCGGCAGCGGTTCCCAGATCCGTCGTAAAAAGCTGATCCCTTTCGGATATGCCGTTTGCCCTTAAAAGTCCGTTGTGTATGTTCCACATTACCTGCATCGGACCGGCAGCTCCCGCTTTTGATAATGCCTTGGGATTGAAAAACGATTCCGTCTGCATTACGCCTACTACCAATCCTATGGGCACCGAATATTTTCTTGAATATTTTACCGCGGCCGCCGAAAGCTCCAGTAGGGTCGACCTGTCTCCGTTTGGTTTCATCTCAAGCATATATTCGTATATCTTCTTCACTTCTTTTATTTCTTCCAAGGAAGCGTCCCTGCCGAGCATTTCCTGCGCTTTCACGGAAGCTCTTTTCATCTCGGCGTCAAATATTATGAAATCAAGCGGGCTGTCCGACAGCGGAGTATTGTAAAAATAAAAACCGTCTTGATTTTGTTTTTTCGGGATATCTCTTATTTCTGTTTTTTCTGATATTTTTATGTCTTCAAAGGCGATCTCCGCTTCCGCCTGTACGGGCTCAAAGATATCTTTATGTTTGACCAGTACGCCGAAGGTAAGAAGAGTTCCTATCGAGATGAAAATCGTTGCGTTAGTGATTGCCTTCTTGAATTCTTTATTTTTAAAGATTTTCTTCAACGTTAACACTTCCTTTTAAGGGTTGTAAAACTTCTATTTTTATTACCGAATCCGAAATTTCGGGAGTCGGGACCGAAGCTCCGGAGATCATGAAGATGCTCGACGGAATTCCCGTTACGGAAATGATATCCGGATCGGCGGTTTCTTCCGGCTTTATGTTAAATATCCATGCTATCTTTGTGAGTTTCCCCAATCCCTTCAGGCTCTTTCCTTTAAGAATCTTTAATATTTTATTCATGGATAATCCTTTTCAGGAAGCACCTTCCTTTTTTAGGGCAATTTCTTGCTTCGTCCAATTTGTCGCAGTTGTATGGAGAATATCTTCTTTCTTTTAGGTATCTGTGCATCTGTCTTGTTTCGTTTTCTTTAAATCTGTTTGCGTCCCGCCTTGATATTTCGACGAAGGTCTCTTCGTCGGTGACGCACGCCAGCGAAAACCATGCATAGTAGCTTAAACTTTCGGGCCTTGAAAAGGCCGCTTCGATTATCGGGCACCTGTTTGATTTTTCCTGCAAAGATTTCAAGGAAACGGGAGCGGTATATCGGATTGATTTCCCGACTTCCCTTTTCTTCGCAACGGGAAGAAATCCGAAAAATTCGGGATCGTAAATATGCCCGAGCACCTTTACCGATACATATTTTTTCGGTATGTATTTATAGTTCCAGCTGCCCGGGAAGCGAAGTGTATGCGAACAGTGTCCCGCTCCCGCGTCTCCCCGTAGCACGTAAGCCAGCGATTCGTTCAGTTCCTGCGCTTTTTCCGGATCGATCGGCTTGTTCAATGCGAAATACAAATGAGTGCCGCGACCGGAATTGACGACGGCGCTCGGAATGAGACTCAGTTCTTTCATTGCTTCCCTTTCTTCATTTGAAAGGGGCCTTTCTACATCCGCCCATAACGTCGTTGCCATTGCAAGGTCCTTCCTGTTTTGCGTTTTGGACGGTATTACCCGAAAATGAAGGCTCTTTGAATTTTGCGCCATCTTTAATCCCTGCAGCGTCCACTCCTTTAAATTCCTTACCCGGTCCGTATGACTTTCTACCGGTAAGGGTTCCAGCTTCCTTATTTCCAGATACCATTCGGGATCGGCGCAGGAGTATATGAGATTGAAAAATTCGTATATTTCCTTCATCTTTTTTCTTCCTTCATTTTCATGATTATTCTTGCCGTTTGCTCTATGAGAAATTGAGTTTGTGTCACGTCGGGCATCAACCATACGACGGGAGCTCCGTCTTCGATTGAAAATATCCTGTTTTTCTTCATGGAAGAAAGGGCAAGCGAATAATATTTATTGTCCCTGTATCCGTCTATCTTTAACTTTATGACCGCCGCCGGACTTAAGGCTTCAAAGGTTTTCATCTCTTCGGGAGAAAAAAGCAGTATTCCGTTATTCGTCGGCGTCGCCCATGTTATTTCGACTACGTCGGTCAATATATTTTCGTCAAAGGCGGGAAGAATAATCTTCGCCATTTCGGCGAACCTTTTCTTGTCCCGCTCGCTGCTTAATGAAGCCGTATTTAAGTTTTCCAGCATCGGATATTCTTCCCGCGCTATTGCTCCGCCGAGAAGAATTTTAAACATCATCTCGGCATTTGAGATTTTCGTAATCGTGTTTTGTTTCCATATGGCCGCGTCGAGAGCGACGGGATTTAACGAAAGGGCGGTCGCTTTACCGGCCGTCATAAGGAAAACAAAGACCGAAAACAGGCAGATAAGTCCGGTTTTAATATTTTCTTTTCTTCCGTTTCGCAAAGGTAATAAAGCCCCTTCCCGTAAGTTTTTGTATCGGGAAGATTGTCCGTTATGGCCAGTTTTTTTATCTTTTCGAGACGGCTTCCCGTCCAGTAATTTGTTTTTCTGTCGTAACTGAAGTCCTTGAGCATCGATAAGACGAAATCGCTTACGTAAGAAACGCGTACCTTTATCGCTCCGTCTTCTTTGAAGGCAAATACGTTTGAAGATTCGGCCACTATATCTTTTTCGTTTCTCCACTTTATTATTTTTCTTTGTATAAAAGAAAGGGTCATCAATTCCGGGAGTTCGAACACGAAGACTCCCGCTCCGTCGTATCTTTTTTTTCCGCCAAGTTCTTCTTCCGCAAAGATGCTGTCCGCAATGCATGTGGCCAAAAAGGACCAGCCGGTTTTCTTTATGCACAGGGCGTAAGGATTTATTCCGTATTTTTTGTTGGAGAAAAACCAGGACTTAAAAGCTTTTATTTTTAAATTTTGCGGAATTCTCGCTCCCTTGTAGGTAACGAACCTTTCTTCCTTGTCTTCGAAGAGCTTGGCTTCTCCCTTTTCTCCCTTGATGTCGGCGAGTATTTTCTTGGACGTTTCTCCAAGAATTATGGGAGCCATGAAAAGATCTGAAGAGTCTATAAAAACCCATTCCCTTACTTTTGTTTTTATGGTATTTTATCTCCTTTCGTCGTTGTTTTTTATCCGATATAGTTGACAAATATTTTCAATAAGTATATCATATTATTGACAGCAAATCAACGAATAAAGGAAGGTGCCGCCGTGAATTTATTTTTTAAAACATCATGAGTTTCAATCCGGCTTTATACGTCAAGAAAATGCCCGACGGGACGCTGGAGTTACCGCTTTTCGCCAGGATGCTTTGGCTTAATGCGGAACGTCCGGGCTGGAGAATTACGTCGGAAAAATTTTCCGTCGTAGCAATAGAAATTCCCGAAGGGCAGGAGAAGGCAATTAGGTATGTGGCAATAGGGCATGTCTCCGTCATTGACGAACAGGGACGAAAGGTTTTATCGGTGCCTTCTTCTACGGAAGTCGATTCGCCCTTTTTTGCCGAAGATTTGTTTCGCTTCGGCGCAGAACTGGCGCTGGATATTTTAGGTTTTCACGTAAGAAATATTCCCGCCGAGTGCTGGGAGCGTGTAAACCTTCCGTCGGTCAAGCCGAAACCCAAGGAATCTGCGCCTGCAAATATCGAGATTGAGCCCGAATTTAACCTTGTCGAAGAACAGGTATTTGAAGAACAGCAAAGCGTTGATTTCGATTCTCCCGACGAAACCGAAGCTCTCTTTTTTAAAATACTGCAGGAAAACCCGACAGGCTTAGGATTTTTGCAAAAGGAAGTCTCGGAAGGAAATCCCATGGAACTCTTGAATCGGTATTGCTACAAGATTACGGGACTTCCGTGGAATATGGCGGAAGAAGCCGAGAAAAGGATGGTAAGGGATTGTTTAGAAAAGCTTGCTTAATATTGATCTTTTTGTTTTTCGCAAGCGCCTGTTTTGCTTCCGATTTGCGATCGGAAGGAGCGAGAGCATATATTCTCGGTTTTCTGGCGGGAGACGGCGAAGTTTATTCAAATTCCGCAGCATTAAGGGACGACGTTTTGTTCGTGTTAAGGCGACTGGCCTATCCTTTGTCTTCGTGGTCGTGGGGACAGGCCGTGATAGAAAGGGAGTCCGTAAAAGGTGACCTGGTAACTCTCGAAGTTGTTCGTCCCGACATTTCAAAATTCTTTTCAGGCAAAAGGCCGGAAACGGTAGAAGAATGGGCGGGATTTCTTTCTTTATCGAGAAGTTTTCCCGAGACGGACAAAATAAAAGAAGAAATAACACTGAAAGTCAATGCGGTAGGAGAACTGGAAATTTCAAATGAAACAAAGAAGAAGATGTTGGACGAAGTGGTAAATGATCTGTTATCGGGAATTCAATGGTGCTGCGATCACAGGGAAGTTGCTCCCAAGGAGTATCTTCTTTCGATGTATTCGGAAGTAAGTCACGGTTTAATTTCCGTTCCTTCCGATGTCATAGAAAAGATAAAAATATTTATTGAAGGTGATGAAAAGTGAAAAAAATAAAGACAGCGTTAAACGGCGTGATCCACAGGTTTCCCAAGCTGTTCCATTGGATTTGTTACATGGCGTTGTCGTTGAGCGCTTCCGCCGCCATGGCCGCGGATCCCAACGTTTGGGAAGGAGACATCGACAAGGGATTCGAAGCATTAAATACCGCGGTAATTCTTTCCGTCGTAATCGGCGTCGTTGTCGTCGCCGTGGGATTTGTCTTGGGCGGGATTAAGTTTATGAAAGACGACATGCAGGGAAGCAAGGACATCATCGTGAAATGTTTCGTGGCAGGCGCCGTCGTTGCCATGGCTCCCACTATCGTGAAATTTATCGTAGGCGCCTTTAAGCTGGACAATTTGACGGGCGGACTTAGATAATATGCCCGAAAAACGTTTTATGCCGAGACGACTGCACAAGCCTGTTCCGCTTGTTTGGAACCTTACCGGGCCGCAGGTATTGGTAATGATAGTTTCTTTCGCTCTTTTGTCGGTGTTTATCATTACGGCTCGAACCGTAACTTTCTTGATTCTGGGAGTCGTGATAATGGGGATTGTCTTGGGCGGAGAATACATACTTTTTCAGGCTCTGGAAGGTACGGAAAGATCTTTACTAAAGCATCTTGTCTCGAAATTTAAATACGGAATGAAAGTTCCGGAAAGGTATTCGGGGAGATAGGCTATGTTTATTCCGACTTCCGTTTCAGAAGAAAAGGCAAAGAAAAGAGTACTGTCCTACGGGCTTCCAAGGGAAATACCGCACGAAGATTATTTCGAAAAAGAAGTAATCTACTCCGACGGGTCTCTCGGAAGGATGTATAAGTTAAGCCCCGTTTTCATAGATTCGCTCGATGACGTCCAACAGGAAAATCTCGCTTCGTCCGTAGCTTCCGCAGTTTCCGTTCAAGGCTGCGATGTCCAGTTCGTATGGAGAAAAAAGGCAGTGCTGCCCGACCTGGAGTATTCCTTAGGGATACCCGATCCGATTATTTATTTATTGTCGAAGGACAGAAAAAAAATGTTTCTTGATATGGCCCTTAACGAAGAGCTGTTTTCCGTATCGGCGGAAATGTGGATACGAAAAAAGTACGCAAGGAGCGCTCCCGGAAGCTTGTCTCGCGCGGTTGAGATCAACGAAGAAAAGGCCATGCAGGCATTTTTTAACGAACATAAAAATATATCTTCGGATTTTTCTATATTGTGTGATTCCGTGGTATCTCCTTTGGAAAAATATCTGAATCCGGAATTGGGAACTGCCGAAGATGTCGTCGCTTCTCTTTGGGATTATTTCGTCGGAAGTTCGGGCTGCCCCGAATGGAAATTCGAAAAACCGATCAGGGCGTTATTCTCCGGCGTGGACGTAGCCAGGCGCTGGGGATATCTGGCCGTAGGAAACCAAAACGAAAGGCTCATTTCGGTTTTATCGATGGACGACCTTCCTTCTTACAGCTTCATGTCAATGATTAATCATTTGCTGTTTATTCCCATGGAGATGACGGTCGTCATGAACGCCCGCGCCCTTCCCATGGACAGGGTCAGGGAAGATTTAAGAAGGCTTTACCGGAGATATACTTCCGGAGTGATATCCAACGATCCCGAAATGCAGGAAAGGGCTGCGGAAGTCGATATCTTACTCAGAGAACTTGAAGTTACGACGGGGCAGATGTCTTCCGTTGAACTTTACGTAGTGTTAAACGACAGGACGGTACAGGGATTGTCTCACAAGGTTTCTACGGTGACTTCCAATATGAAGTCCAGAGCAGATATCACGATGAGACAGGAAAAAGCCGCTTTACACCTTGCGTGGCGGGCGGCAATGCCCGGTTGGTGTTACGTCGGGACCGCCGACAGGGATTTTAAGATAATGAACAAGAACGCGGCCGATCTTGCTCCCGTGCTCGGTCCGCCGGAATCTTCGAAAAATCCGTTGTTCTTTGTAAAAGCCCCTTACGCCACGCTTTGCGGTATAGATATATTTGATCCGAGACTTCCCGCCGGACACGGGTTGGTAGTGGGCTCCACGGGATCGGGAAAGTCCTTTGCGATGTCTTTGATTCTTTTGTCCGCTATGGCTCGAAATCCCTTGGTGTTCATCATAGACAAGGGCGGAAGCTACCGAAAGCTCTGCAACATAATGAACGGTTCTTATATTGATTTATCGGGAGACGTAGCTTTTAATCCCCTTGAAGGAAGGTCGTCCTGGAAGGAAAGGGCGGGAGTAATCTCGCTGATGATTCAAACTATGGTAGCGGGAGAAAACGGCACCGGAAGGGAAGAAAACGTCATTATAGAGCGATTGATTTCCGAGCTTTATCTTTCCTTCGAAAGGGAAGGAATAAACAGGGAGCCTACGCTTTCCGACGCTTACAGGATACTTCGATCGCAAAGGCTGTTCGATCCCGATACGGAAGACCTTGAAAACGCGCAAAGACAGATACTTCTCCATTTCGCGAAATGGACAAGGGTAGGAAGTAAGGGAACGACGTTTTACTCAAAAATGCTCGACAATCCGAAGACGACGGTATCGATAGAAGGAGCTAACTTTGTAGTCTTCGATCTTCAGGGAGTAGAACAGTACCCGGACGTTATGCAGATTATATTTATCTACCTTACGGATATCATCAGAAGAAGAATAATGGAAGAAAAGCAAAAACAAAAGATATTGGTCTTCGACGAAGCGTGGTCTTTGCTCAACAGCGAAGAGTCAGCCAACTTTCTCGGCGAGCTTTACAGGACGATGAGAAAGTTTGACTGCGCCGTATGGGCCATAACTCAAGACATATCGGATATCGAAGGTTCATATGTGTCAAACGCCATAATGACCAATACGTATAGATATATCGTTCTCAGACAGATTAACGAAAGAGCCATACAGGCAATCGAAAGGGTATTGAATCTCAACGAAGTAGAAAAGTCCGTAGTTTCTTTGCTCGAGCAAAAGAAAGGATATTACTCGGAAATATTCTTAAAACAAATGGGTATAGGCGCTTCTCGAGCGACCGTAGTTCCTAGTCCCATGGAATACTGGATGGCGACTACCGATCCCGCGGATAACAGGGAGATGGGAGAAGCGTTGAAAAAACACAATTTGGAAGAAGCGCTGAAAATATTGGCGGAAAATTATCCGCACGGGGTGATGAATTGAAGAAATTTGTTTTGTCGTTGATTTTGGTTTTTTCGGTAACGTCCTTCGCTTTTGCGGCAGTTCCGGTCGCAAGGACGGACAATATATTGGAGCAACTTTTTCTGGCAAGGTATACGGAGATGCAAACGTGGTTGGAAAAAACTGCTTTCTCTATAACAAATCCGCAGACTCTCGGAGATTTAAAAGCTTTGCCCGAAAAGCTGAAAAGTTTAAACAAGGATCTCGATCGATTTACCAACTTTAGCGGGGACATAAGAAAGTTAACCAGACATGTTTATAAAACGGGAGACGCAGCTCTCGGCGATTTAGGCGAGTATATAAACATGAGAGATATAGCGTCGGGAAACTTCGACAGGGTTTTGTCCAAAATAGAAAATGAAATTAAAGATATTCCTATCGATACGGGAGACGGACCTGAGACGGAAGATCGGGAAATGAAAAAGGCAGTGGCGGCATCTTCCGCAAGGGGAGTCATGGAATCGATATCTACCGTTCCTATGTCTTTGCCTTCGATAGAGACCGCTACAGCAATTAATATAATCTCCGAATCTCCTTCTACCGTCGCAAGGAAACAAAACGTCATCTCGGCATCTTCGGGAGCAAAGATGAATCTCATGGAAGAATACGCTTCTTATATAGCAAGATATGACGGAAAAGATTCAATCCACAGAAAAAAAATAAAAAAGATACTGAAGGAAACGGAAAATATCGTGGAAAGCTCCAAAGAATACGCCGAAAAAATTAAGGAGATGGAAGCTCAGCAGGCGATAGCCAGAGTGGGAGCGGATCAGGTTGCCATGCTTGCCATGCAAAATGTCTTGCTTGCAAATATAAACGATACTCTTGCCGATGAAATTACGCTTCTTGCGAAAATCGGCCTTGCCGAAACGGAAGAGTATGCAAACGCGATCAAAAAGTCTCTCGAAGATTACATAGATATTTATTCCGTCATCAGGGGAGATAAGTAATGAAAAAATTTATAGCCCTTTGCATGGTCTTTTTTATAATTTTCGCCCTTGTTCAGCCTTCTTACGCGGGGAGCTGGTGGAAAAAAATTATAAGGAAAATGATGAGAGAAGGAGTAAAAAGAACCGACAGCTCCTGGGACGATGACCATGCGGTAAGGATGGCGTACGATGCTTACGTACTGGCGCCGAGAGCTTTTTCGGGCGACATAGATTTCGTTGATTTCAATATTTATATAGACGTGGAAGACGACGTTGACGTAAAAAAAGATGTGGCTTCCGGAGAATACGGTCCGGTTTCTTTTGAAGAAGACGCGTTAGAGATCATCGCAAAATCGACTTCTCAGGCAGCTAAATCAAAAATGATATCCGACAGGGTAAATTTTTATAAATTACAGGCCATGTCAAGACTTACGTCTTATCTTGAAAGTGCGAATAAATTAAAAGAAGATTTGAAAGAATGGCGGGAAACAGATATCGACAATGTCTGCGGACTTTCTCTTGAAAGCATAGCGGGAGTAATGTCGGAGAAAAGCGAAGTTATGGCAAACGGAATTGCCTTAAAGACTTATATGAATGAGCTTCTCGCCTTAAAAAACGCCGTTACGGGCGAGATAGCGCTGTTGGGTACGGTAAATTATGCAAACATGGTCTCCGAATCTTTAAACGGGACCATGGAAATCTATGACTTGGTAAGGTGATGCCCTTTGAAGAAAATATTATGTGTAATATGTCTTTTGCTCTTGTGTTCTCCCGCATTTGCCGTTGATCCGATCGTGCAGGGAAACGCATATTTTAGACATTCTCCGGAGATAGACGATTTGATAAATCCTAACACAGGAACGGTTGATGATCCGGATTATAAATATCATTCCGTGACCGATCCTACTCCAACTTTTGGGAATCTTGAACAGATCTTTCCTTCTCGTCTCGCGGGAATGGCTTTTACGATTCCTTGCGGTTCAACGGGAAAGACGGCCATATATCCGGGGATTCTAACTTTGCAGTTTTCACGGAGCGAGATAACGGCGTTTTCAAACGGATCGAAAATAATGGACGAAATAAGAGAGACGCAGGATCCGATTGAAGTACTCTTTGAATATTTCGATCCTGTTTTTGTACTGTATGGTACGAGCGGCGAAAAGGTATCGATCAATATCAAAAACTTTCCCTTTAATTTTACTTTTAACACAGGAGATCTTAATGCGATGTACCTTAGTTTTCCCGTTATTTTGGCGGACGGATATCCTGAAGTTTTTTGTATCGAGCAAATAGGGTCGTATATGGCCGTTTATGATGCCATGGTTTCGGAGACGAACACAAATGTTATCGGAGACGGTGAGATAGAATTCGCCTTTGCCCTTGTGCCAAACGAAAAGGCCACCGACGTGACGCATCAGAAGTATCCGGTCCTTGAAGTAAACGGAAATAAAGGATACGTGATATTTGACGATCCTTCGGAGTATCTTGGTATTCCCGAGATGTCAGGCGTCGTTTCGGCGGATATCTCTTCGGGGAATACTGTTTTTGCCGATATAGAAAACGGATTTTCTTTTGAAGCGGAGTTTATCGGCCCCGTCAAAAAAAATGCAACGCTGGTTTCCGCAGCCGTTTACTCCGAAAGGGAAGGAAGTCTTTCCGTCAACGGATATCCGATTGAAACCGACGAAATTCTTCTTCCCGACGGAACGAGATATCTTACTGCGGAGTTTGTGTTAGTGAATTCTTCTTTCGTCACGGATACGTTTGTCTCGAACGGGACGGTTTTCGTGTTCGACGGGCAGACTGACGGCGTTCTGTCGGCGAGCGTGGAAATGGTTGAAGGAACAGCTCCCGACGAAGAAATGCAGGAAACATTATTTTATCACGATCGCGGGTCCTTTAGAGCCATGCATCTTGAAGGATTGAAAAACCAGGCTAAGAGCATATCGGGAAGCTTTTCTCCCGCGACGTTACCGCTTCTTAACGGCATGTCAAGTCAAGTATCGTCAGTTGAATTTACGGGAAATGTATCTGTCGGCGATTCGGTCTATGGAATATATGAATTTTACTTTCTCGGGTCGGACGTTAATATAGACGCTTACTTAATACAGGAAGATATAAACGATATTTTTGAATATGTACGTCCCGTTCTATGTATAGGCGATGTATGCTTTGACTTGTATGATTATTTGCAAACCAACGGGAAGACGGGTTTGCTTTCTGTTTTCGGATCGACTCAGGCAGGGTTTTTTGTAAGGATTCCCGTCGTTTTATCCGATAAAGCTCCCTTTAGTATTTCACCCGGGCAGAATTATCTGCATATCTCGGACGGCAGTGAAGACGGGATTTTATCCTTCGGTTCGTATATAGGAATTATCGAAAGATCGGACATTCCTGAAGAACCTATAGGAGAATATCCCGTACTTTCTTCTCCGGGGATATCGTTGAAGTTGGCGGATATAACTGTACCTTTCTTATACGGGATTGAAGAAGCGGAAGCGGATTTTGAATATATGGGATTGACCGACTGGCCCGGTAAAGACGGTGTTCTTAATGCCGTAAGCGTAGGTTCTTTCGAAGGGACTTACGGAGATCCCTTCGGGAAATACGTTCCGCTGAAGATGGAAGTTTCCGTTACGTCCCGTGATTTGGATCGCCTGTCAAAAGACCGACACGGTAAAATAATTTCCGCATGGTCGGAAGATAAATCTGTTTTTCTCGATTATTTTCACGTCTACAAACAGACGGGAGATCTCGTTTACGACCTTGTAATGATGGGCGGCAAAAATGCTTTCGTTGTTACGGGAGATCCCACGACAAAAGTCACCGCTTCTTTTAATGCAGTCCTAATCGATGATGTCGGGAATATTTCTTATGACGAAGATGCTAACTGTTTCGTTATCTATGACGGAGAAAAGGACGGAAAGTTAATCGATCCGCTTTTCGTAGGAACGCCGGAAGTTGTTCCGACAGATGACGGGGAAGAACCTGAAGAACCTGAAGAACCGGAGATAAAACATATACTTCCCGAAGGTCCTTCTACGGGGCACAGCGATCTCGACAAGTGGATCAAGATATTCTCGCTGTTTTAAAAAAATATATGGGCGGGTTTTCCGCCCATTTTTATATTGCTACATATTCTTTTAGTCTTTCTTCGTTTTGCCGATACAGGATAAGAAATTCAAGGAATTCCCGCCATGCTCCTTCGTAAAATATGTCGCTTGCTTCGGCGGAGTATCCGCGAGCCTTCGTTTCTTTATCTATAATATTTTTCAACTCTTCTCCCGACATTTTCTCGGGAGAAATGGAACGCAGTAAGTTTTCCATCCAGACGGAGCCTTCCTGTAAAAGTTTTTTCATGTTAATTCTCCTTTTTGCTCGTGATTGCGATTTTATTTTATCACAAGACTTGTATAAAAACAACTGTTTTTGTTGTAACATATAAATGTGTTTTCAAAAAGTAAAAAGCGGGTGACGAAATGATTCCGTATCGCGATCAGAAAAACAGGAATGCAATTTATTATTTCGTACGTGAATTTGAAAGACGAAAGAGACATTATCCCGAAGTCTCTCAAATATGTCGGTTTCTTTGTCTGCTTGATTTTGTATCCGTCATGAAGACGGGGCTTCCCTGTATAGACGTCTTTAGCGATAATTTTTTTATTCCCGAAGAATACGAAAGCCCCGACATGGATTATTTCTCGGACAGCGAAATCGAAATCATGAATCGTTTATTAAGCGGGCTCTTCGGAGATGAAGATATATATAATGTATTTTTCGATCTCTTCGACGAAGGTAAGGCTCTCGAAAAGGAAAAGCTCCTTTTTATGGTTTGTTTGCGCGATCAGGAGTTTTAGCTGTAACGGCTTTTATTCCCTTTTCTTCTATGAATGATATGAGACGATCGGACGGACCGTAAAGTCCCGATATGTTTAATGCTCCGTGTTCTTCTACGGATTCTTCTACCAGCTTCTGTAGTGTGTCTTGCATATCCTTCGGACAGACGATCTCTTTATATCTTATCTTGCCCGTGATGTTTTCCGCCGCGCACAGCTGTGCCCGACAGTTCGATACGTTGATGAACCACCACAGGCCTTTGTATCTCACAAAGGACGTCGTATCGTACTTGCACGGATTCGGCGACAGCAATCCGTCGTCGAGTTTTACTCCGCAGTCCGGACAGACCGATTCTCCTTCCGGAGTGATCGTTCCCGCATGGTGATAAAACCTTTCGATTCTCATAGCTATCCCGCCTTTCTTTTTTTATTTTAACATATTTAATTCTATGTCTTTAAACCTTATTACTTTAGCCTTTACCGCTCGGAAAATATTGGAAAAATAGTATCCGAACAGCTCCAACTTCACGTCCGGCTCCAGCAAAAACAGCGGTGGTTTTGAAGTCTTCATGAAGACCTTTACGTCTGTATATTTTTCTTCTTCTCTTTTTTTGGCAGCCATAATGCACATAGTGTGATAAATTTTTCCGTCTTCGTTTTCAAAAATCTTGAAAGGTCTGACGTTTCGTACGTATCCTTCAAGGGCTATATATTCGACGTTTTCCGGCCTTGGATTTTTTCCGATAAAGATATTTTGTTCTTGCTTTTGAACCATCTTTTTTCTCCTTTAAAATTGGCTTCGGCGGCGGGATTCGAACCCGCATCTCCCGGATTTGGAGTCCGGTGTTCTTCCGTTTGAACTACGCCGAAGCGAAAATTTGGTGGAGACGGCGGGAATCGAACCCGCGTCCGGGATTTCTGCCGTATCGGCT
>ERZ773359.2203-NODE-2203-length-25107-cov-4.047062_pt1 | contig 25107 bp, 26 predicted proteins | sample MGYA00374955_ERZ773359 | MGnify/ENA primary metagenome ERZ773359 (study PRJEB29098, sample SAMN04486028) | biogas fermenter metagenome | study: EMG produced TPA metagenomics assembly of the Biogas fermentation microbial communities from Germany - Plant 4 DNA1...
GATATTACCATGCCGGAAATGAACGGCCTGGAGGCGCTGAAGGCCATCATGAAAATTGATCCCAATGCAAAAGTGGTGATGGTCTCTGCCATGGGGCAGGAAAACATGGTCAAGGAAGCGATCTTAAGCGGCGCCAAATCGTTTATTATCAAACCGTTTAAAGAGGATCACGTCATCAAGACACTGCAGAAAATCCTTTAAAGAAAGGAGGCGGAACCGGATGGCGGACGATTTTCTCAACGACTCCATGCTTGAGGTCTATATTTTTGAGACTTCGCAGAATATTGAGCAGCTGGAGAATGCCGTGCTGGAAAGCGAAAAAACAGGTAGGTATTCTGAAGCCGCCATAAACGAAATTTTCCGCATCATGCACACCATCAAGGGATCCTCAGCCATGATGATGCTGGGCAACCTGGCGGAACTGGCCCACAAGATGGAGGATTTATTCTATTACATACGTGAAGCGCAGCCAAAACAGGTGGATTACGCTGCTTTGTCCGACCTGGTCCTGTCGGGAATTGATTTTATCCAGGCGGAACTGAAAAAAATCCAGGACAAGAAACCGGCTGATGGAGATGCAAACGAACTGCTGGCGGCGATAGCAGTCTTCCTGGAACAGCTGAAAGCGGCCAACGGCGATCTCCAACAGGAGCAGGACACATCCTCCGTTCAGGCTGCTGCCGGCGATGAGTACGCTTTACAGCCCACCCCGGACGATGAGCACAAATCCCGGCCTGCAGAGGGATTGTCAGCCTATGAGGCGGTGCTCTACTATGAGGAAGGCTGTGAGATGGAAAATATACGGGCTTACGGCGTCATTCACAACCTGCAGGGGTTGGTGGAGGACCTTTATTACCGGCCGGCCGATATCCTGGAAAATGACGAAACGGCAGCCTATATCCGCAAGCATGGTTTTACCGTCGGTGTGCTCACCGACAAGCCGGCGGATGAAATGCGGCGCTTTTTTGCAGATGTGCTGTTTTTGGCTAAGCTCGAATTCCGGGAACTGGATGCAGCCACCTTTGCAGAGCGAAAAGGCGGCGCCGGCACAGTCCGGACCCAAGTGAAGGCGGCGGCAGCCGGATCCGGGGAAAACGGGGGGAAGGTCAGGGCGCAGGAGACAGCTGTGGCGTCTTCGTCCGGCCAGGGTATGATCAGTGTTAATGTGGCCAAGCTGGACAAGCTGATGGACCTGGTAGGCGAGATGGTGATTGCCGAGGACATGGTGGTGCAAAACCCGGACCTGAACGGACTGGAACTGGAAAATTTCCGGCAGGCTGCCCGTCAGCTGCGCAAGATCACCAGTGAAATTCAGGACCTGGTCATGTCCGTGCGCATGGTGCCACTGGCCAATACCTTTCTTAAGATGCAGCGCATTGTACGGGATATGAGCAAAAAACTGCAGAAAGAGGTGAGGCTGCAGTTAATTGGTGAAGATACGGAAGTTGACAAAAATATTATCGAACACATTTCCGACCCCCTGATGCATTTAATCCGCAACGCTGTTGACCACGGACTGGAAACGGCGGAGGAAAGGCTGGCAGCCGGCAAGGATAAAACGGGAACTGTGACCCTGGAAGCCCGCAATGTTGGCAACCATGTCCTGATTATGGTGCGGGACGACGGCAGGGGTCTGAATAAAGAAAAAATTATTAGTCGTGCGGAAAAGCACGGCCTGCTGACCAAGCCGGCTGCGGAAATGACGGAGAAGGAAATCTTCCAGTTGATTTTTCTTCCCGGCTTTTCTACCAGTGAGCAGATAACGGAATACTCCGGGCGCGGGGTAGGCATGGATGTGGTGGTGAAAAACCTGGAAAAAGTGGGCGGGTCTGTCTCGGTGGACAGTGTAAGCGGCCAGGGGACAGCTTTTACGCTGAAACTGCCGCTTACCATGGCTATCATTGAAGGCATGAACCTGACCGTGGGCCGGGCGCGCTATACGATCCCCATCAGTGCCATCAAGGAATCGGTCCGTCTGGAAAACCACAAACTGGTAAGAGATACCGACGGGAATGAAATGCTTTTGGTTAGGGGAGAGTGTTACCCCATTATTCGCCTGCATGAATTCTTTAAGGTTCCGACGGAGGTAACGAACCTGGCGGATGGTATTTTTATCCTGGTGGATTATGAGGAAAAACCGTTTTGCCTTTTTGTGGACGATTTACTCGGGCAACAGGAAGTGGTGGTCAAAGCCCTGCCCCGCTATATTCAAAATAAACGGGTCAGGGGTATTGGCGGCTGCACTTTGCTTGGAGACGGCAGCATCAGCCTTATCCTTGACGTGAGCGGTTTTGTGGCGTGACATGAAAATAAGTAAGCGGAAGGAGTTTGCCTATGGTCGATTATGTCAGTTTTCAGGGGTATGAGGAGGAAGAGGAAGATACACTGCGCGGCAAGTACCTGACCTTTTTTATCGACAATGATTCCTACGGTATTGAACTGCGTTATGTAACGGAGATTATTGGCATCCAGCCGGTGACGGAAGTTCCTGAACTGCCCGATTATATCCGCGGAATTATAAACCTGCGGGGGCGCATCATTCCCATCATGGACGTGCGACTGCGCTTCCGGAAGCCTTTCCGCGAATATGACGACCGAACTTGTGTGATTATTGTGGAAATGAGCGGGATTACCATGGGGCTGGTTGTGGACAGTGTTGCCGAGGTCCTCTCCATCCCGGATGAAGATATTGTGGAACCGCCGGAAATTCAGAAAAATCATAACCGTTATGTCCAGGGGATTGCCCGTGTCGGTGATGATGTCAAGCTGATTCTGGACTGCAACAAGATCCTGACAGACGACGAAGTGGAACAGTTATCTCAGCTTTAGGAGGGGATGGTAATGAAACTGTTTACAAACCGCCGCCTGTTTACCAAAATCCTTATCTGCTTTTTAATTGGGGCAGCATTGACAGGTTTTGTTGGCTACCTTGGTGTTTCAAATGTCAGAAGACTTGCCGCTGCCGTGTCTGAAGTTTATGAAAAGCAGACGCTGCCCATCTACCAGGCATCCACCATGCTCTCGCTCTTTAAAAAGCTGCATGCGGACGCCCGGGATATGATATATGCCAATTACGAGGAAACGGATCAGTATCTTGCCAGCATCCAGGAATTGGACGAAGAGCTTACAACCATGATAGAAGACTTCGGCAAACTGCAACAGTCAAAAGAGATTAAGGCCGCGTTTGATGATTTTATCGCAAAAAGAGCCGCTTATAAGGAAGGCCTGGAAAGACTATATTCTCTTGCCAGGCAGAACAGGGACGGGGAGGCCATCATGCTCCTGAACGGGGAAATGAATAGAGCCTCTCTTGATCAGCAGGCGGCTTTACAGAAACTAATGGAATTAGCTTTATCCGACGCTGAGGAACAAGCCAAGCAGAACGAAGAGCAGGCCGCCAGGGTGGCAAACAATTTGCTGATTTGGGTTGTTGTGGCTATCGCCCTGGCTTGTGTCTTGGGCTTCATGATTTCCCGGCATATCAGCAGGCCCATCAATAAGCTGGTAAAAGCCGCCAACGCCTTGGCGGAGGGCAGGCTCGACATAGCCATAGATGTTGAGGCCGGGGACGAAGTTGGCATTCTTGCCCGTGCCTTCCAGAAAATGACCGATAATATGAATTATGCCCTCACCAATATCTGGACGGCCGCCGAACAGGTTGCTTCCGGCGCCAAGCAGGTGTCCGATTCCAGCATGGTGCTTTCCCAGGGTGCGACCGAACAGGCCAGCTCGATTGAAGAATTGACTGCCTCGCTGGAAGAAGTGCTGACTCAGACAAGGCTGAATGCGGAAAATGCCAATAAAGCCAGTGAACTGGCCGATGCGGCCAAAAACAACGCCCAGCAGGGAGACACCCAGATGCAGGAACTGCTGGCGGCCATGGAAGAGATCAATACTTCCTCCGCCAACATTTCGCGCATTATCAAGGTTATTGACGAAATTGCCTTCCAGACCAATATCCTGTCACTAAATGCGGCCATTGAGGCGGCAAGGGCAGGCCAGTACGGAAAAGGTTTTGCAGTGGTGGCGGAAGAAGTGCGCAATCTGGCGGCACGCTCCGCCGAAGCGGCCAAAGAAACCACCGAGTTGATTGAACTGTCCAGGCAAAAGGCAACGCATGGCAAGCGCATAGCCGGGCAGACAGCCGAAGCCCTGGGGAAAATTATTGACAGCATTACGGAAGTGGCAAGCATCATGGGCGAGATTGCGGTGGCTTCCAACGAGCAGGCAACTGCCATTGGCCAGATTAATGACGGGGTGATGCTTGTCTCCGATGTCACCCAAAGCAATTCAGCCACTTCGGAAGAAACGGCGGCCGCCAGTGAAGAACTGGCCGGACAGGCCGAACTGCTGAAAAACCAGGTGGCTCGCTTTACCCTGAAACCAGAAGGAACAGTCCTGCCCGAGCTGGCAGACGAGGAAGAAAAATCGACAGGCAAGGAAAAACAAGGCTTGAATACTGGGCTGAAAAGTTTTGCCAGCCGGTTTCTGCGCAAAAAGAAGCCGGCGGTGGCAGAACAGGACGAAAAGCCGGCAGCCGGGCAGGCTTTGGCGGATGCAGGAGAACTGCCCTTGAAGGAGGCGGCAGCAGGTGTGGAGATAAAACTGCCTGATGAGGAAAACTTGGCTGGTGATGGGCAAGCTGCAGCCAGGGACAGCTTGAGTGACAGCGACTTCGGCAAATACTCCTAGTAAAGAAGGATAGTTTGGCAAGGATGCAACCGATACAACAGCAAACGAAAAAAATTTTTGTTTCGGCAGAGGGTACAGCTCCTGCCGCAGGTGGTGCAGGCATGGCAGGCGTTAAAAATATTACCGACAAGGAATTTCAGAGGCTGGCGACTTTCATAAAAAACAATTACGGTATTTATCTGAAACCGGAGAAAAAAACGCTGCTTGTTGGCAGGCTGCAAAACCTGCTTGCAGCCGGAAATTACCGGACATTTACAGAGTACATTGACGATCTTGTCTCCGACACAACCGGGGAAGCCGTCATCAATCTCCTGAACAGGATTACAACAAACCACACATTTTTCATGCGGGAAGCGGAACACTTTTACTTCTTTCGCGATGAAGTGCTGCCTTATCTGAAGGCAAGCATCCCCGACCGTGACCTGCGTGTCTGGTGCGCCGCCTGTTCCACCGGCGAGGAAGCTTATACCCTGGCCATGATTATAGATGAATTTTTCGGGGCGGAGGCTGTTTTCTGGGATACCAGAATTTTGGCCACGGACATTTCCAGGCAAGCATTGGAAATTGCCAAAAAAGGTATTTACAGCAAGGAAAGGATAGCGCCGCTGCCGGCTGCCTGGAAGCTCAGTTACTTTGACCGGTATGATGCGGATAATGTCATTGTTAAGGACCGGATAAAAAACAATGTCATTTACAGGACATTCAACCTGGTGGAGCGTGTCTTTCCGTTCCGCCGCAAGTTCCATGCTATTTTCTGCCGGAATGTAATGATTTATTTTGACAACGATACTAAAAATGAACTGGTCAATAAGTTTTATCATCTTCTGGAAGACGGCGGCTATCTTTTCATTGGCCACTCTGAATCCTTAAACCGGGAAAAAACTTCTTTTAAATACGTACGGCCTGCCGTCTACAGAAAAATAATTCGCACATGACAGGTCAGGAGAGTGCCACAGTGTTGACAACAATGCGAAAAATCAAAGTATTGGTCGTTGATGACAGTCTTGTCTTCCGCGAAATTGTTGTCAGAGGATTGGCTCATGACAGCCAGATTGAAGTTGTGGCCACTGCTGTGGATCCGTATGACGCCCGTGACAAAATACTGGCTTACCGCCCCGATGTTATGACCTGTGACATCGAGATGCCTAAAATGAACGGGATTGAATTCATCCGGCGCCTGCTGCCGCAGTACCCGCTGCCGGTAATCGTCATCAGTACCACCAGCGGTGCTGTTTTCGATGCTTTAAATGCCGGGGCTGTGGAATTTATCAGCAAGCCGGACCTTTCATCCCACCGGCATATTCAGCGCTTTCTTGTCGACCTGGCGGAGAAGATCAAAATAGCGGCAAACAGTAAAATCAAAGTTGCAGGCACATCCCGCCGGGTGGTGCAGCCACAGAACAGACCCGGCACTTCCTCATACCGCCGGCAGGTAATTGCCATCGGCTCTTCCACTGGCGGCACCGAAGCGCTGCACTACCTGCTCAGTCATTTGCCTGCAGATCTTCCCGCCATTCTTATCGCTCAGCATATCCCTCCTGTTTTTTCGCGTCTTTTCGCAGAACGTCTTGATGCCCAGACCGCCTTCACGGTCAAAGAAGCGGAAAGCGGCGATGTCCTGGAAGCGGGCAAGGTTTTTGTTGCGCCGGGAGACCGGCACCTGCGGCTGAAGCGGCAGGCAGGCCGCTACCTGGCCGAGCTGGTTGACAGTGAAAAAGTGAACGGGCACCGTCCTTCAGTGGATGTTCTCTTTGAGTCGGTGGCCGAAGCAGCCGGTGATAAAGCAGTGGGTATCATCCTGACAGGCATGGGGGCCGATGGAGCCCGGGGCTTGCTTTCCATGCGCCGCAAGGGGGCGCGGACCATCGGTCAGGACGAGCAGTCAAGCGTGGTTTACGGTATGCCCAAAGTAGCCTATGAGATCGGAGCAGTGGAGAAACAGGCTCCGCTTTCGGAGATCCCGGATTTACTACTGGAAGCTTTGAGCAGGTGAGTGCATGGAGATTATAGTAGGTATCGGAGAATGCGCCGTTTCCAACCAGGCTGAGGCAAAGCTGAAAACGTTCGCTCTGGCTTCCTGTGTGGCCGTTACTGCTTACAGCAAAATCCGCAAGGCGGCGGGGATGGTTCATATTGCCCTGCCTTCCCCTCCCAGCGAGGAGGCTGCCAGGCAGCGCCCGGCATATTATGCCTCCACCGGTCTTGCCCTGCTGCTGGACAAAATGCACCGCGAATTCGGCTGCCTGCGCACGGAACTGCAGATTGGGGTTTTCGGCGGGGCTGATTCCGCACGCGACAGGGATTATTTTTCCATAGGCAAAAAAAACATCGCAGCGGTAATGAGTCAGCTGTCGGCCATGTCCCTCACGGTGAACAGCATCGAAGTGGGCGGTGATGTCAGCCGGACTGTGGAGATGGATGTAGCTACAGGTAAAGTTACCATAACCACACAACCAATTCTCATCTGACAGGTCGAGAGGGTGGAAGTTATGGCGGAGCAGGCACAAACAGCCGACTATGGCCGTATGACAGCCATTATTAACTGTATGGGAGACGGCGTAATTGCCACTGATATCAGCGGAACAATCAACTATATGAACAGTTCTGCCGAACAGATCACCGGCTGGCAGCAAAAAGAAGCGCTGGGAAGGGAGTTGTCCGCTGTCTTTTCCCTTTTTCATGCCGAAACTAATCAACCGCTGCCGCTGCCGCTGAAAGAAATTATGGCAGACAGGGAGCCCACGGGGCTGATGCCTGAAACCATACTGCGCTGCCGGGACGGATCCAAAAAATACCTGTCAGCAAGTTGTGCTTCCATACGAGACGCCTGGGGTGAAATAAGCGGTGCCGTGATTGTCTTTCGCGATATTACCCGGCAGAAAAAGGCGGAAGAGCAGCTGCTGAAAGCGAAGGAAGCGGCGGAGGCGGCCAACAGGGCAAAAAGTGAATTTTTAGCCAATATGAGCCATGAGATCCGCACTCCCATCAACGGTATTATCGGTATGATTGATCTGACCCTGCTTACACCCCTGAACAGGGAGCAGCGGGACAATCTGCTGACGGCAAAAAAATGTGCCGATTCCCTGCTGTTAATTATCAACGATATTTTGGACTTCTCCAAAATAGAAGCGGGAAAAATGAAGATTGAAGCAGTGCCATTCAACCTGCGGGAGCTGCTGGGGGAAATCATGAAAACTCACAGCGTCAGCGCCCAAAAAAAAGGCCTTATGCTTAAGCAGGAGCTTGATGTCTCTGTGCCTGCCTTTCTGATCGGTGATCCCACACGCCTGCGCCAGGTAATTGACAATCTGCTGAACAATGCCATTAAATTTACCGAAGAGGGATCTGTGACCCTTTCGGTGCAGAGGACCGGTGGAAGAGACGGTAAAGTACATCTGCAGTTTGCCGTTGCCGATACAGGGATTGGTATTGAACGCCACATGATGGGAAAGCTTTTCCAGAGCTTCAGCCAGGTTGACAGCTCCACCACCCGTAAATTTGGCGGCACGGGCCTGGGGCTGGTCATCAGCAAGCAGCTGGTGGAAAAAATGGGCGGCAGCATTTGGGCCCACAGTGAACCGGGTGTGGGCAGTACCTTTGCTTTCAGCCTGCCTTTTCTACTTGCCCAAGAAAGTATTCTGCCCAAAGAGCAGGAGCCTGCCAGGATTTATAAGGCGTCGCGACCGCGGAGAATCCTGCTGGTGGAGGATGACCGTGTCAACCAGGAGGTTTTGGCTCGCCTGCTCAAAGAGCGGGGGCACCGGGTGGATGTGGCCGACAACGGGCTGGAAGCCCTTGCCATGCATGCCGCCAACGCATATGATTTGATTTTGATGGACATTCAGATGCCCAAAATGGACGGTATTGAAGCTACCGCCAGAATCCGCGAGCGGGAAAAGGGGGGGAGACACACTCCCATTGTTGCCCTTACGGCTTTTGCCTTGCAGGGTGACAGGGAACACTTCCTGTCGCTGGGGATGGATGAATACCTGCCCAAACCTGTCCGGATGGAGGAACTGTATGATATGGTGGACAGGGTGCTTACCGTCGGCAGACAGGCTGCTTTTCGCGGTCATGTCCGTTTGAACGCCGACGGGGAACTGGTTGTAACGGAAAATAAAGAGGGGGCCAAAACAGAACTGGCGGCGCACCTGCCTGAACTGGAAGCACTTCTGGTTGAACTGCAGGCAGCCTGCGCAGACTGTGACCTTGAACGGACGGAGCTGTATGCTCACAAAATGAAGGAATTGTTTTTTGCCTTGGAAGCGGAAGATTTAAAATATGCCATGTTTAAAATAGAGCTGGCAGCACGTCGCGGGAACAGCAAAGATACTAATATTCTACTCTCCCGGTTCCAGGATCTGTTTGCAACGTATAAAAAAATCTTGTGCAACAGGAGGGAAGGAATATGCGAATTTTAATCGCGGAAGATGACCCTGCCAGCAGGCAATTTTTAAGTAAATTTCTCTCTCAATACGGTGAATGCGACCAAGTGGTGGACGGCTTGGAAGCAATTGACGCCTATGTGATGGCCATGAAGGACAACAACCCCTATGACCTTATCTGCCTGGACATCATGATGCCCAAAGTTGACGGTGTAAAAGTTTTAAAGGCAATACGGGACCTGGAAAGGCAGAATAATATTCCGCCCTCTGAAAGTGTTGTCATTATTATGACAACTGCACTGGGCGCCACTGATCATGTCCATGAAGCATTTGCCCTGGGCTGCAATGCTTACGCGGCCAAGCCTATTGATACTGCAAAATTTGCCGAGATGCTGAAAAAATTAAACATTATCCCGGCGACCGCTTTGGAAAGCGCTGCTGCAGAAGAGGCTGAGCCTTGAGCAAAACAAGTGTTCTTCTGACTCCATTTGCCGCTTTTGAGTTGTTCAGCATTGTGGGCATGACACTGCAAGCCCCGTTGTCAGAAACAAATCCGGGATAAAAGACTTGGCCAGGGAAAAACACCCGCATTGTTAAAATGCTGTGCCAAAACGGGCTGCAGGCTGTCCCCGGGAAAATACAAAATTGCCAGAAAACGCAGGATTTCCCTGCGTTTTTGCGTGTACGGGGCAAACTGCCGCCGGTTTTTTACGGCACCGGCAGGAGAAACGTTGTTTTCCCGTGGTAACAATGTTACAATTAATATCCGGTTATTGTTATATTTTGGGGTGAAAGCGATGAAAACACTCATTGTTTATGCCGGCAGGCACGGGTGTACGCAGAAATGTGCTGAAATGCTGGCAGCCCGGGCTCCCGGCGGGATTACACTGGCCAACCTGCAGAAATGCCAGGCGGACCCGTCCGGTTATGATACTGTGATTATAGGCGGCTCCATTCGCATGGGGAAAATACAGAAAGAAACGGCAGCTTTTTGCCGGGCATACCATTCACAGCTCCTGGAAAAAAAGGTGGGCCTTTTTCTCTGCTGTGCAAATACAAATGCTGTGGAATCACAGTTGCAGGCCGCATTTCCAGCAGAGTTGCTTGCCGCCGCCAGAGCTGTTGAACACCTGGGGTATGCCTATTATTTTCAGAAAATGAATTTCCTCGAACGGGCCGTAGTGAAAAAAATTGCAGGGGTAAGCCGGACTGTGGAAAATATTTCACAGGCCGGAGTAGACAGGCTCTGCGCTGCTCTCTACGGGGAACAGTCTGCGGGATAGCAGGTAAGAGCACGCATTTTGAAGCGGGAGAAAGTTGAGGAGGCGCTGCAATTTGAGAAAAAAAGCGTTACTTGTTTTACTGGCGGCGGTTGTGTTGTTTGCCGGCGGCGCAGCAATATCTTTCTGGCGTGGTCTCAGGATTATCCGGGTGATGGAGATTGGTGAAATTAACCTTGGGCAGGTTGCCGACGGAGTTTACCCCGGCAGCATGAAGCCGGCCCCATTGGTGTGGAACTGACAGTGACAGTGGCCGGCGGGAAAATCACGGCTATTGACATCCAGCGTCATGACCACGGCAGGGGTGCGGCGGCGGAAAAGATTACCGACCGCATTATTGCAGAACAGTCGCTGCAGGTAGACACAATTTCCGGCGCCACCTACAGCAGCAAAGTAATCCTCAAAGCAATAGAAAAAGCTTTAGGCCAGGCTGGAAATTCCTGAACTTCTCATTTGGCCCCGGGCCATTACCCTGGCCGGACAAGGAGACAGCAATGGCAAGAATTGAATTGATTGCAACAGCCGCTTTCGGTCTGGAATCAGTAGTGGCCGCCGAACTGAAAGAGCTGGGCTACGGGGACCAGCTGGTGGAAAACGGCCGCGTTACTTTTTGGGGCGACGAAGAAGCCATTTGCCGGGCAAACCTCTGGCTGCGTTCCGCCGACAGGGTGCTGGTCAAACTGGGAGAGTTTGAAGCTGTTACTTTTGACGAGCTTTTTGAAGGAACAAAAGCTTTGCCGTGGCCTGAATGGCTGCCACCTGATGCCGCTTTCCCCGTCACCGGCAAGACCGTCAAATCAAAACTGTTCAGTGTACCGGACTGCCAGGCCATTGTCAAAAAGGCGGTAGTGGAAAAAATGAAGCAGGTTTACCGCCAGAACTGGTTTCCCGAAAGCGGTGCGACCTATAAAATAGAAGTTGCCCTGCTGAAAGACAGGGCAACGCTGACGCTTGACACCAGCGGCGCCGGACTGCACAAGCGCGGCTACAGGGAACTGACGGCCGCCGCCCCGCTCCGGGAAACGCTGGCGGCCGCCCTGGTACGCCTGTGCAAATGGCAGCCGGAGCGGGTGCTGGCCGATCCATTTTGCGGTTCGGGAACCATTCCCATCGAGGCAGCCATGCTGGCTTTAAATATTGCCCCCGGCAGCCGCCGCCGCTTCAGTGCGGAAAACTGGCCGCGCATTAACGCGCACCTGTGGCGGCTTGCCCGGCAGGAAGCGGAGGATCTGGCCTGCCGGGAGAGGAAAGTACGTATCCTGGGGACGGATATAGATGAAAAAGTGCTGCGCCTGGCACGTCATCATGCCCGCAAGGCCGGGCTGGAAAACGTGATCCATTTTCAGCGGCTGCCCTTTCACGCTTTCCGGTCCCGCTACAAATACGGCTACCTCCTTTGCAACCCGCCCTACGGTGAACGGCTGGGGGAAGTGCGGGAAGCGGAAAAAATCTACCGGGAGCTGGGCCGGCTTTCCCTTGAGCACCTGCCTACCTGGTCCTGTTTTGTCTTAACGTCGCATAAAGGCTTTGAGCGGCTTTTCGGCCGCCCGGCCGCGAAAAAAAGAAAGCTTTACAACGGTAGGATTGAATGCCACTTTTACCAGTATTTCGGCCCCGAACCGCCCGGCGGCAGGAATGACTGAATGGGCAGGAGTGATTGACTCATTGTACAAGCATATTCTTTTTGACCTGGACGGTACGCTGACTGACCCGGCGGAAGGAATCCTGCATTCCCTCAACCATACCATGCGGCATTTCGGCAAAGAGGAGTTTACGGCCGAATCCTGCCGGGTTCTTATCGGCCCGCCCATTCTTGAATCCTTTCAGCTTGTCTGCGGCTTTAACAGCAAGGAGGCTGCAGAGGCCCTTCGCATCTACCGGCAGCATCACCTGCAGGTCGGCCTGTTTGAAAATAAGGTCTACCCGGGCATTGCCGGGATGCTGGAAAAACTCCGGGCAAGAGGGTGCCGCCTGTATGTGGCGACGCTGAAGCTTGCTTCCATGGCCGATGCGGTACTGCAACATCTGGGACTGCGGTCTTATTTCACCGCAGTGGTCGGCGCCAGGGAGGGAGGCGGGATACCGGCCAAAACTGACATCATCGCGGAAGTGCTGGCTGGCATCCCCGCCGCGGAGCGCGTACAGGCGCTGATGGTGGGAGACCGCAAATATGACATCATCGGTGCCCGGGAAAACTGGATAGCTTCGGTTGCCGTGCTTTACGGCTACGGCAGCGAGGAAGAGCTTTTGGCGGAAAAACCGGACCATCTGGTGCGGACTGTGGCGGAACTGGAAGCGCTGCTTGCCGGGCTGTCGCAGGGACAGGAGGAAAGGACGGGGAGGATGCTAAAGAATGTATGACCTGGCCATTGTCGGTGCGGGGCCGGCGGGGGCGACGCTGGCCAGGCTGCTGGGTCGGCGCTATCGGGTTTTGCTGTTGGAGCGGCGCAACCTCATGCGGCCTAACGGCAGCACTTCAGCACACAAATGCTGCGGCGGGCTTTTGGCTCCCGATGCCCAGAAGATCTTAGGCGTCATGGGCCTTGCCCTGCCCAAGGACGTGCTGGTGGAGCCGCAGCTTTTTGTTGTCCGCACCATAGATTTGGAAAGCGGGCAGGAGCGCTATTACCAGCGTTTCTACCTGAACATGGACCGGGAAAAATTTGACCGCTGGCTTTTGTCCCTGGTACCGGACACCGTGGATATCCGCTGTTCCGCCGTAGTGAAAGAGGTGCGGCGGGAAGGCGGCCTGTACAGGCTGCAGTATCTGCGGGAAGGTGAAACACGCGAAGCTTATGCACGGTGCCTTGTCGGTGCTGACGGGGCTGCCTCCCTGGTGCGCAGAAGGCTTTTTACCGGGAAAACTAAACAAAAGTTGTATGCGGCTATCCAGGAATGGTTTCCGGCAGATGCGGCTCTCCCGTATTTTTCCGTCTTTTTTGCCCGGCGGCTGACCGACTTTTACGGCTGGACCATCCCCAAAGACGGGATGCTTCTTCTGGGCGCCGCCCTGGCACCCGGCAGGAATGCCGTAGCGGCTTTTGCAGAGCTGAAGCGAAAACTTGCCGCCTATGGCTACCGGTTTGCCGACTGTCAAAGAAGGGAAGGGGCATATATTGTCCGCCCGTGCCATATTCCGCACTCCCTGACCGACGGCTACGGTGCCGCCCTCATCGGAGAGGCGGCCGGGTGGATCAGCCCCAGTTCGGCGGAAGGCTTCAGTTTTGCCTTTCGCAGCGCGCTTGCCTGTGCCAACAGTTTGGCAGGGGGCCTTGACGGTTTTACAGAGCGCTACCGCAGGGAAACAGGCGCCCTGCGCCGCCAGATCCTGCTGAAAAACATTAAACTGCCTTTCATGTATCACCCTCTGCTGCGCAGGCTGGTGATGGGGCTTGGCCTGGCGGCGGTGAATGTTAAGAAAAATTAATTACTTAGGCGAATTCTGTAAATAAACAGTAACACAACGCGAATCTTAATTTGTTATGATGGGAGTACGACTCTCCAAAGGCAGAAGGTGCCTGCAATGAAAAGATATGTTTGTGTTTTGCTGGCAATGCTTTTGACATTGACTGGATGCGCCGCCTTTGAATTGAACAACCTGCCGCCCCAGGCGGTCGAGCTTGAAGTTTTGGAAGATGATAAGGTTACCCGCCTGGCGGATATTGATTTTGTACCCGTTCCCGGATTTGCCTATAACGTGTTGCTAGAGGAAGGCCTGGCCGGCGGGAATAAGGTATTTTATCGCCGTTTTATTGCTTACGGGGAGACGGGCGATGAAGTTCACGAATTTGTCACGGAAGCGGAGCTGCCCCGCTCTTTCCCGTCAGCCCAGGAGGCCAGGTCATACCTGACAAGAGTAACGCCGGAGAAACTGCATTTGCCGGAAAATACCTATGTAAGTGACAGTGTGCACTATTCCTGGGAAGAGGAAGCTTATCCGGCCGCGGTGGAAGAGGAGCAGCGCATTTCCCTGACGGCTCTGAAGCGTCTCGGCGCCGTGTCACGTCTGAACGAATACTATGTAATCGGCAAAAACCCGGAACCCTTGGTGGCGGCGATTGAGGCGGTGGAAGCAGGTATTGCCGATGTGGCGGACAGTTTTGTTGTTGAACGTTCCCTGGAATCCCTGCCGCAGTCATTTGCTTACAGTATCGCTCTGGCACTGCCCGGCAAAAAGCAGGTACAAAACAGTGCGGAAGCAATGCAGGCAAGTGTAAGCCTGCAGTATCAGATCGACGAACTGGGCAACCCGCTCCACCTGGAGCTTGTTTACAGTGCCGCTTTTCAGAATGGCCTTGATGACGGCAACATGGCGCTGCTGAACAGGATGGCCGCTTTTGTCAACGAACTGGTGGATACCCTGAAAGAACAACTGGACCTTTTCGGGGTCAACAGCAACAACCCGTCTTTGACGTACAGCAATGTTACCCTCTATTACGAAGAAGAAAAGCTTCCGGACAGTTTATGTCGAAAAATTGAAATCCGCTGAAGCAGGCGCTGCCGGCTATGGCAGTAAAAAGGATTTTTTACCACCGCTGTCGAACACCACAGAAACTGTGGTACCGGACAAAGGTGGTTTTTTCATATGAATCTGTTTTTGCCGCGCCGGAATTCCCTGGGGGGACGGTATTTCTTCATCATCAGCCTTTTATTCATTGCCTTGCTGCTTTTGGATTATGTCATCAGCAGCAAGTATTACTACAACTGCGAACTGGACAAACTGCACACGCAGGCAGAAGTAATTACAGAACAGTTTATTGCCATGCGTTCTTTTATTGCCTCCCAGCAGGACAGGATTAATTATGACAGCAAGGGTAATTTCGAATTTAAACACCTGAACCCGGCAGCAGTAGGCAAAGGCGTGGTCGACATCCTGGCTGAACGGACGGACTATAGCATCAAGCAAACCAGGCTGCAGGCCCGCAACCAGGACAACATTCCTGATGAGTTTGAGCACGAAGCACTCCTGCAGTTTGCGGACGACAACAGTTTAAAGCATGTCGAAACAACTGCCGAGCTGGACGGGGAACCGGTTTACCGCCATATTGTGCCGCTTTTTGCGGAGGAAGACTGCTTGGCCTGTCATGGCATGCCGGCAGGGGAGCCGGATATAGCCGGCTTTCCCAAAGAAGGCTACCAGGTCGGCGATCTGGCCGGAGCAATCAGCGTGACCATCCCCATGGCGGAAAGCCTGGCTGCAATAAGGCAAAACCGTTTCAGCCTGCTGCTTTTCAGTACGATTCTTGGCGTGGCGATCCTGGCGGCAGTGCTTTTGGTTACCGGCCGCATGGTCATCCGGCCACTGCAGGAGCTTAAGGACCGGGCTATAAAAGTGGGCGAAGGCAACCTGGATGTATCCTTTGACGATGTGCCTGCCTACGGGGAAGTTGCCACCCTGGCGCAGGAATTTTCCGCCATGCTGGCGAAGCTAAAAGATTTATACCAGAATATGGAGCGCAAGGTTAGAACGCGCACCAGGGAGCTGGAAGTGGCCAATTTGCGCCTGAAAGAAGGCCAAAAGGTCCTGGCACAACTGAACCAGAAGCTTTCCGAGAACAACCGCCTGAAAAGCGAATTTCTGGCAACCATTACCCATGAGCTGAAGACGCCCCTTACCTCCATCGTGGCTTTTTCCGAGCTGCTGCTGGACGAGATCCCCGGCCCGCTCAACGAGGAGCAGCGGGAAAACCTCATGGATATTAAAACAAGTTCCCAGCAGCTTATGATCATGATCAGCGATATTTTGGACATGGCCAAGTATGATGCGGGGCATTTACGCCTGGAAATAGAACGGGTGGATCTAAATGACATTTTCCGTGTGGTGCGGCGAACCATGTCAGCCATTGCCTATCAAAACAATGTGCGGCTGCATGTCCACCCGGTCAACCTGCCGCTGGTGTACGGGGATCCGGAACGGATCCGCCAGATGATTGTCAACCTAATTTCCAACGCCATCAAGTTTTCCAAGGAAGAGGGCGAAATCCACGTATCGGCGGCCGTGGAAGGCGATTTCGCCGTCATTACCGTCAAAGACAACGGCGAAGGCATAGCCCCGGAATTTCTGCCCCATATCTTTGAACGTTTCCGCCAGGCAGACAGTTCCAACCGCCGGCGCCGCAGCGGCACCGGCCTGGGTTTGGCCCTGGTGAAAACGCTGGCCGAAATGCAGGGCGGCCGCGTAGGCGTGTCCAGTCAGTTGGGCGAGGGTACCGAGTTTTATATTTACTTGCCTTTTGCCGGCAAAGGAGGACAGGAACATGAGCAGTAAAGTGACCAAGATCCTGGTGGTGGATGATGAACCGAAAATCAGGCGCATTGTTGAACAGAGCCTGCGGAAGGACGCTTACAGGGTGATCCATGCGGCGGACGGGCGTGAAGCGATCCAGAAAGTGGAGGAAGAACGCCCGGATTTGATTGTGCTGGATTTAATGATGCCGGAAATGGACGGCTTTGAAGTCTGCAGGGTCTTGCGCAGCAAGGGGGACAATACGCCGGTCATTATCCTTTCCGCCAAGGATGAGTTGGAAGATAAAGCCCTGGGGTTTAACCTGGGAGTCGACGACTATGTCACCAAGCCTTTCAGCCCCTCGGAACTGGCACTGCGCGTGAAAGCCGTCTTGCGCCGGGTTGCCGGCGAGGAGCTTGCTCCCCGCCTGCGGCAGGGAACATATGATGACGGTCGCCTGTATATTAACAGTAAGACGCGGGAAGTAAAGCTGAACGGCAGGGATGTATACCTGACGGCAAAGGAATTCGACCTGCTGTGGGTGCTGGCCAACAACCCCGGCGTGGTTTACAGCCGGGATCAGCTGCTAGATCTGGTCTGGGGAAACGAGTATTTCGGCGATACGGGCACGGTAACCGTTTTAATCCGGCGCATCAGGGAAAAAATAGAGAAGGACCCGGCCAACCCTACATATTTGCGGACAGTCTGGGGCATCGGCTATAAGTTCGAGCCGGCCCCCTGAAGGCGGCAGGAACATGAACTGTGAAAGCAAAACAGCGTTGCGCTGCGGCGTTGATATTATTGAAATCGAGAGAATTGCCCGGGCGTATTTCAGGCGGCCCCGCTACTTTCTGCAGCGCCTTTTTTCGGCGCGTGAACAGGAGCAGCTGGCGGCAAAACGCCACGCCGCCCCGCACCTGGCGGCCCGCTTTGCCGCCAAGGAAGCCGTGTTTAAACTGCTGGGGCTGGGGCTGGGCGAACTAGACTGGAAAGAAGTGGAAATTATTTCCCTGCCCGGGGGGGAACCGTTTGTGCATCTTTCCGGCAAAGCGGCGGAACGGGCGGCAGAATTGTCCCTGTCGCCCGTAGCCCTCTCGCTGAGCCACAGCCGGCAATACGCTGTCGCTTTTGCCACAGCCCTGGTCTTAAAAAAACATTAAACTGCCCAAAAAACTCCTCCAGCCCCTTGACGGAGGGGCTTTTTCCTGTTACGCTAGAAGAAAACCCGACTAAACATATCGGGATTATTAGGTGATAGGATGAAAATCACTGCCAAGGGCGAATACGGTGTTCGTGCCATGGCCATGCTGGCACGTGATTATCGTGCCGGTCCCATCCCGCTGCGCGAAATTGCCGTCAGGGAAGGCATTTCTTATCAATTTCTGGAGCAAATTTTTCTGCCGCTGCGCCGGGCCGGCCTGATTGCCTCGGTCAGGGGAGCCAAGGGCGGCTATACGCTGGCGCACCCGCCGGAAAAAATCAGGGTGGGCGATATTGTGCGCGCCCTGGAAGGCCCCATTGCGCCGGTGGACTGCGTGGCCGAAGGAAAAAACAACTCCTGCAGGCGCAAAAACATTTGCCCGACGCGCGGCATCTGGGAAAAGCTGCGGGATACAATGTCGGAAGTGCTTGATGAAATAACCCTGGCTGATGTTGCCACGATGGCGCAAAAGACAAGTGAGGAGGGCAGTTAAATGCGAAAGGTTTATCTTGACAATGCGGCGACCACAAGATTGCATGACGAGGTATTCGCGGAGATGCTGCCGTATTTAAAGGACATCTATGGCAATCCCTCCAGCATCCATTCCTTTGGCCGCGAAGCGCGCAAAGCAGTGGAGGAGGCACGGGAAAAAACCGCTGCGGCCCTGGGGGCCGAACCGCGGGAAATCATTTTTACTTCAGGCGCCACAGAAGCCAATAATATTGCCATTCGCGGCGTGGCCCGCGCCTTGCTGCAAAAAGGCCGCCATATCATTACCACGGCCGTGGAACACCATGCGGTGCTGGATGCCTGCAAGGCGCTGGAAGAGGAGGGCTACAGGGTAACCGTCCTGCCGGTGGACGCATACGGCATGGTCTCCCCGCAGGATGTGGCGGACGCCATTGCCGATGATACCATTCTTGTTTCCGTGATGCTTGCCAACAACGAAGTGGGAACGGTAATGCCTGTGGCGGAAATCGGGAAAATTTGCCGGGAGCGCGGTGTGATTTTCCATACCGATGCGGTGCAAGCCGTCGGTGCCCTGCCCGTCAACGTGGATGATTTGCAGGTGGATCTGCTTTCCCTTTCCGCGCATAAATTTCACGGCCCCAAAGGGGTTGGCGCCCTTTACGTGCGCAAGGGAACAAAGCTGAAAGTATTCAGTTTCGGCGGCGCCCAGGAACGCAAAATGCGGCCGGGTACGGAAAATGTGGCCGGCATCGTGGGGTTGGGTAAAGCCATAGAGCTGGCCACCACCGGTATGGAAGCCAAAGTAAGCCGCATCAAAGCCATGCGCGACAAGCTGATCGCAGGGCTCCTGGCCATACCGGACACCAGGCTGAACGGCCACCCGGAAAAAAGACTGCCCGGCAATGTGAATATCTCCGTCAAGTATGTGGAAGGAGAATCCATGATTTTAAGCCTTGACCTGAAAGGAATTGCCGTTTCCAGCGGATCCGCCTGCACGTCAGGCTCGCTGGACCCGTCCCATGTCCTTATGGCTATGGGGCTTGATCACCAGACGGCGCACGGCTCGCTGCGCCTGACACTGAGCGCTAACAACACGGAAGAAGAAATAGACTACGTTTTGTCTGTCATGCCGGATATTGTTGCGCGCCTGCGGGCCATGTCGCCGGTTTATCCGGGCAAAGAATAACCAGGGAGATGAAGAGAATGTACACTGAAAAAGTTATGGACCATTTCATGAACCCGCGCAATGTGGGGGAAATAGAAAATGCGGACGGCATTGGCGAAGTCGGCAATATGAAGTGCGGCGATATTATGCGCATTTACCTCAAAGTCAACGACCAGGAAGTTATTGAAGATATTAAATTCCGCACTTTTGGCTGCGGCGCCGCCATTGCCACCAGCAGCGCCATCACCGAAATGGTGAAGGGAAAAACGCTGGCCGAAGCCTGGGAAATCAGCAACAAACAGGTGGCCGAGGAACTGGGCGGCCTGCCGGAGGCGAAAATGCACTGTTCAAACCTGGCCGCCGATGCCCTGAAACGGGCCATTGAAGACTACCGCAGCCGGAAGGCGCAGCAGGAAGCATAAAGGGAAAACGCCTGTGTGCGCTGGATTTCGCATGGCATCAGCCTTGCCTGCCGACGAAAGGAGTGGGTGGAATGCGGCTGGTAAATGCGACGGAAATGCGTGAACTTGATGCCCGTACGATCAATGACTACGGGATCCCCGGCATGGTCCTGATGGAAGTCGCCGGCCTGGGAGTGGCGGAACGCATCCGGGCGCTGGGAGCCGGACCAAACCTTACAGTTGTGGCCGGGAAAGGCAACAACGGCGGGGACGGCTTTGTCGTGGCCAGGCGGCTCTGCCGGGAGAAAAATGTTACTGTCTTTACTGTGGCGCCGGATGAGGAATACGGCGGGGATGCGCTGCAAAACCTGCAGATTCTGCGCAAGTTAAGGCTGCCGGTACTTTGCCTGCGCACGGAAGAAGGACGCAAAGCTTTTGCAGCCGAGATGGCGCGCACCGACCTGGTTGTGGATGCCTTGTTCGGCACCGGCCTTTCCCGTGATCTGGATGCTTTTTATCAAGATATCATTGCCGCTGTCAACAACAGCCCGGCGCCCGTCGTGGCCGTGGATATACCTTCCGGCATTAATGCCGATAACGGACAAAGCATGGGGGCGGCCGTCCGTGCCGTAGAGACTGTCACTTTTGCCCTGCCAAAATGCGGCCATTACCTTTATCCCGGAGCGGAATGCACCGGCCGCCTGACCGTGGTGGACATCGGCATACCGCAGGCATTGTATGCCGGCCTTAAAAACTGTGTCCTGACGCCTGCCATGGCCCGGCAGCTGCTTCCCGGCAGGCCGGCGGACAGCCATAAAGGCACTTTCGGTTCCGTCCTCCTGGTTGCCGGCTCAGCCGGCATGTCCGGTGCGGCCGTCCTGGCAGCCCGCGCGGCTTTGCGCGGCGGCTGCGGCCTGCTGTATGCGGCGGTTCCCGCCTGTATCCGCACCGTGCTGCAAAGCCAGGTGCCTGAAGCCATTACCGTGGCGCTGCCGGAAGCTGCGGAAGGTGCTCTTTTGCCCGAGTCCGCCGCCGTGCTGAAGGAAAAGTGGGCAACCTGCCGCGCCATGGCCGTCGGACCGGGCTGGACACAGGCCACGGAACTGCAGTCCCTGCTAAACGACATTATTACGGAGTGCCCCCTGCCGCTGGTGATTGACGCGGACGGGCTCAACCTTTTGGCCGGTATGCCGGACGCCATGGCACGGCGCACGGCGCCGGTCGTCCTCACCCCCCATCCCGGTGAGGCGGCGCGCCTGCTGGGAGTGAAAACAAAAGACATCCAGGCGGACAGGTTTGGCAGCGCCCGCAGCCTTGCCAGGCGCTTTCATGCCACCGTGGTCTTAAAGGGCGCGCATACAGTCGTGGCGGAGCCTGACGGGACCATCGCCGTCAATACCACAGGCAACAGCGGCCTGGCCACCGCCGGCAGCGGCGATGTCCTGACTGGCCTTGTGGCGGCGCTTTTGGCCCAGGGACTGGATACATCCTCCGCTGCCCGCCTGGCTGTTTTCCTGCACGGCCTGGCAGGCGATCTGGCGGCGGCGGATGTTGGGGAGCGGTCCCTGCTGGCCGGCGACGTGGTAAATTATCTTTCCAAGGCATATCTTGCGCTGCAGGAAAATACTTTATAGAGAGGGATTTTGCCCATGACAGGAGGATGAGCCGGCAGGTGTGCAGCCGCCCGCCGGCTGTGTGCAATCAAGGGAAAAAGGGGAGAGAAGCTTGTCCCGCGTTTTGCCCCGCATTATGCCGGTTGTCCTGCTGGTGCTGATGCTTCTGCCCGTGGGCTGTGCCGTCACGGGTGAAAAACTCTTGCCGCAGCTTGAGCGCAGGCTGGCTAAACTGGACGGTTACCACGCCGAGTGTGACGTGGAGATTTTCACGGAAGAAAGCGTCCAGGTGTATGGTGTCAAACAGTGGCATGCCTTTCCCTCGCGCTGGCGCGTGGAAGTGGAGGCCGGCGAGGAGAGCCAGGTCTTTATTTGCGACGGCCGCCAGATCTGGGTTTACCAGCCGTCCCTGGGAGACTACTACCGTCTGGAGCTAACGGAAACAACCAGGGAAAGTGCTGCCCCCTTTTTGCTTTATGGCTACCTGCAGCAGCTGCTTGAGGCGGAAAGCTTTTCTTTTCTGGGTGAAGCGGAAATAAACGGCGGGATTGTCTACAGGGTGGATTTTCCGGGACCGCTGGCCGGCGAGGTGATCAGCCTGTGGCTCAACCGGAAGTCTTTCCTGCCCGAACAGATGGAGCTTTCCCTGGAGGGAAAACTTCTCTGCCGGGTTAAAGTGATAAACTGCGAGCTCAATCCCGCTTTTTCGTCAGACCTTTTTACTTTTACACCTAATGGTGCAGGAAAAGTGAGCGCCTACTGCGAGATAGCGCCCCTGACCCTGGAAGAAGCAAAAAAAGGCTGGCCGGGGCCTGTATATCTTCCCGCCTACCTGCCCGGGGGAGCCAGGCTGCACGCCGTTTCCCGGGTGGAGGAAGCCGGCAGGGAACAACTTATTTGTGTTTTCCGGGGAGAGGCACCCTTTACCTTTGTCCAGGCGCCTGCTGGCGGGGAGGGACTTTTTGCCGGCAGCCGCAGCCGCAAGGTGGTAATCGGGAAAAATACCGGCTTTTACCAGCGAAACGCACAGGATAACCTGGCTTCCCTTTTCTGGTCTGACGGCGAGAGGGATTTTGCCCTCTCCGGTGTGCTGTCCCTGCAGGAATTGGTGAAAATCGCCGCTTCGCTCTTTCCTGACGAGTAGGCACATTCTCCGCCAAACCGAATAGGATGGTAGCGGGAGGTGTGCTGCATGGGCAAGGACGAAGGGCTGCCGCCCTGTCCCACAGGGTTGTTCCTGGAGATAGCCCCCGGCGATACCCTGTATAAGATCGCTAAGGAGCAGGGCGTGACAGTGGAAGGAATCCTGGCTTTGAACCCGGGACTGGACCCCAAAAATTTGCAGGTAGGCACATTCATCTGCCTGCCGCTGCCGCAGAAAAGTGAATAATAAAACCCGCCCGAGGCGGGTTGTTTTATGTGCGCCCAGCATGGGCGATGTGAATTTTTTATGTGCCCGGTTGGGCGATAGCTTGGTACTGAAAGTTTGCCAATGGGTTTGGCAGGGGAAAACACCGGCCAATGAATATCTTGCGAATTCCTGTTTACTAGTCTGACACAAAGATAACCGCCGTGTGCCAGGCCGGCTTGTATAGGAGGATCAACGGCTTAAGGCTGCCACCAATCCTTATTATGGCAGGCAGGAGCAGGCGGTAGGCCGGCCCGTTGAAAAGCTCTGTTTACACACAGATTACTCCGCGCACGGCTTTGTGATAAAGAGTCATCATCTTTAGGACAGTGTACACGGACTGCTCATCCGCATTGCAGTGCCGGCAGAAATAATTGATCTGGCCGATGGCGTCCGCCTGCTCGTTGAAGAGGGAATCCTTGGCCAGAACCCTGCGGATGCATAGATAAAGCTCCCTGTGCTTCGTACATAAAAGATCTTCCACAGAGCGCACAACCTGCTGCGGTTTCGGCCGCGTTCCGCCAAAACCGGCGTAAAATTCATGCCGGCCGTGTCCCCGGATGCACTCCAGGTAGACTGCCTCCTCCAAAGGGATAATAAACTGCCCCACGACCCCGCAGCTGGGACAGGGGGTTTGTTCAAAAAAACCGGCTTTACAGGCTGCCAATGCTCATAACTCCCCTGACACTTTCTCTTTGTCAAAAGGCCGGCTGCCATTTGTGAGCATGCAGGCTTCATCCCTTTTCAGATCAGTTGCTATGCAGCAGGGCGAAAGAACATAAATCTGACAGTGACCTGTTTAGTGTTCCGGCTTTTATGCCGGGCCCGATTGACTTGGTTGGAAGCCCCTGTTGTCCCTAATATTGTATGAAAGGATATACTGGGGAGTTCCAGGAGAAGGCTGTAAAAAACCGTCCGGCTTTATGCCGGGCGGTTTTGCTGTTTCCAGGGCCTCACATTTAGCATAGTGAAAGGACAACAATCGCCAAAATAATGCCTCCGGCAATAATTAATACCCACCCCAGCTGGCTGATTTGTTTATCCAAGGATTGACCACCCCCCTTTTTGGTCATAAGGTGCAGAAAAGGATACGAGCAGCCAGTAAAGCATCCCGCCTGCCAGGTATGCCAGCAAATCCAGCGGGTCAGACGTGCTGTGCGGCAAATACAAAGGTGTGACATACTCCCAGAAAAGGCCGGCAGCCAATACGAGCAGCAGGATGGCAGGCAGGGACCTGATCCTGCGCCCCCGAAAGTTAAACCAGGCCAGCAGCATGTTGCTGTAGGACAAAAGCAAAAGCGGCGCCAGGAGATCGTGAAAGTAAAAATGCAGGAAAGGGTGGTTAATAAGCCTTTTCAGGCAGTATTTGTTGACCAGGAACAGGTGGATGCAGGCGGAAAACAAGCCGAGGTGAAAAGCAAATTCTTTCCTGGCAAGAACTTTTTGTTTCAGGATTTGAGAAAAAGCGCGCATAAAGTTTAATTCTGTTCCGGGCGGCGGAATCCTGCCGCCCCGCTTTGCCGGTTTGACAATATGCGGCGGTCCGCCGCGGCAGGAGCGCACAAAAAGGCTGCCGTGGCAAAGGGAAAAGAAGGCGAGAAATTTTTGGCCTGGCGTTGAAAAAGGGGTTGCGGCGGCGATACGGCAGTGTTATAATGTACCCTGTATATGGATAATTGTCCACATGTGATAGACAGGGGGTTGCCTGGTCTATGCCACAGGAAAAATTCTACCTGGTTCAGGAGAATGTCCTGCCCCAGGTCCTGAAAAAAACGGCGCAAGCCAAGAAATTGCTGCAAAGCGGCAGTGTCAAAACCGTGAATGAAGCTGTCCGCCAGGTGGGAATCAGCCGCGGTGCCTTTTATAAATACCGGGATTACATCTTTCCCTTTCGGGAGGCCAGCCGCGGGAAAATTCTCACCATTGCCCTGATCCTGGAACATAGAGCGGGAGTATTGTCGGCAGTGCTAAATGCCATCGCCAGGGCTGAAGGCAATATCCTGACCATCAATCAGAACATCCCGCTGCAGGGTGTGGCCAATGCGTCCATTTCCTTTGAAACGGATAATCTCACTGTGGACGTGCATGAGCTGCTGACCGCACTGGCAGGCATTGCCGGTGTCCGGAAGCTGGAAATTATCGGGCAAAGCTAAAAAAGAGAGGAGTGGGAAAAAATGAAGAAAAAAATCACCATCGGCATGCTGGGTCTGGGCACGGTGGGCGGCGGCACCCTGGCTATTTTGCAGAAAAACAAAGCGGAGCTGC
>ERZ773359.2204-NODE-2204-length-25102-cov-17.344353_pt1 | contig 25102 bp, 23 predicted proteins | sample MGYA00374955_ERZ773359 | MGnify/ENA primary metagenome ERZ773359 (study PRJEB29098, sample SAMN04486028) | biogas fermenter metagenome | study: EMG produced TPA metagenomics assembly of the Biogas fermentation microbial communities from Germany - Plant 4 DNA1...
TCGATGGGGTCCTGGAGTCCATGGCCGGGGGGGCGGGCTTGATCCTCGCCAACCTGGTTGAGTTTGACATGCTCTATGGCCACCGAAGCGATGTGGACGGCTACGCGGATGCCCTCGAGGAGCTCGACAGCTGGATCCCCGAACTCATCGCGGCCTTGAGGGAAGACGCCTTGCTGGTTTTCACCGCGGATCACGGCTGCGACCCAAGTTTCCCCGGGTCCGACCACACCCGGGAGAATGTGCCTCTCCTTTGCTACTCTCCTGGGATCCGGCCCGTTGATTTGGGCCTCCGGTCAAGCTTTGCCGACCTTGCGGCCACCTTGGCGGAGCTTTTGCGGATCCCGTCCCCTGCGGATGGCATCTCTTTCGCCGAGGCTGTGTTGTAAAATCATGCCAGGAATAGTCACTCCTCCGGCAGGAGTTTTTGCGCAGAGGGAGAAGATTCAAACTAAACATTAGATGTCTGTATTGGAGATAACAATCACAAAGGGGGAATGAAGTCATCTAGGCTAACAGTGTTGGGAGATGAATACATTATGCAGAATATGGGAGGGGTGACTAACAAGTGAAGAGAAGGATTTCTTGGGTGTTGATGGCTAGTTTGTTGATTGTGGGGGTCTTGGCCGGGGCGGTAATGGCCCAAAAGCCAATTGTCATCCGGCTTGGCCATGCCGACCCGCCCCAGATGGATGGCCCGGAGCACGTTTTCAGTCTAGTATTCAAGAATGTGGCCGAGGCCACATCGGGCGGCCGCATCAAGGTGGAACTCTTCCCAAACGGGCAGCTGGGCACACCCCTGGGAATGATGGAGATGGTCCAGGCGGGGACTTTGGAGGCAACCATCGAGACGGGCGTTGCGGCCAACTTCTTCCCGCCCTTCCAGGTCATCAACATCCCCTATCTTTTCATGTCCGAGGATGTGGCCTGGGAAGTGATGGACTCACCCTTCATGGCCGAACTCATCGAAGAAATGGCCAAGGTGACGGGAATGCGCTGCCTTGGCATTTCTCAGAATGGAACCCGCCATTTCACCAACAACGTCCGGGAGATCCGCACTCCGGCCGACCTGAAAGGAATCAAGTTCCGGGTCATGGAAAGCCCGGTCTACATGAAGATGCTTGAGGCCATGGGTGCTAGCGGCATCCCCATTGCCTGGCCTGAGGTCTATACCTCGCTGCAGACAGGTGTGGCCGACGGCCATGAAAACCCCGTCTCCATCATTGAATGGAGCAAGATGTACGAGGTGCAGAAGTACTTGACCTTGGACGGCCACGTCTGGAGCGAAGACGCCTTGTTCATCAATGAAGACTTCTGGCAGAGCATCCCTGAGGATCTCCAAAAGGTGATCATTATGGCGGCCAACCAGGGCAAATGGGCAGGTCGCCTGACGGAGCAGATGAAGAGCATGCTAACCGCGGTCGATGCCCTGCGGGAGTACGGCATGCAGATTTACACGCCGACCCTGGAGGAGAGAGCCATGTTCCGGGATGCCTCCCAGGCGCCGGTAGTAGAGTGGATGAAGACCCAGTTCGATCCTAAGTGGGTTGACGGGATCTTGGCGGCTGTCGCCGAAGCCGAGGCTAAGCTAGGTTATCGCTAAGGACCAGATGACGGGCGGTGGGCCTTGGGCCCGCCGCCCTATTGAAAGGGGTAGACTGTTGCGTACCGGGCTATTTTACCGCACTTATCGAGTAGTGAAAGTTGTCAGCGATTGGGCCGAACGGCTGGCTTCAGCCATGGGCATAGCGCTGGTCGCTGTGATGACCTTTGTTGTCTTGCTGCAAGTGGTCTTTCGCTACATTGTCAGGGCTGCTCTGCCCTGGCCGGAGGAGCTGGCCCGCTATCTCATGGTTTGGTGCGCCTTCGTTGGCGCAAGTTCCGCGCTGCGGGTGGGCGAGCACGTGGGGGTTACTTTCTTGCTTGACAAGATGCCTACGGCTCTAGGGAAGCTTATCAGGTTGATCGTCAAGGCAGCGATGTTCTACTTCATGTTCGTTTTGATCAAACACAGCTGGCGGATAGCCCAGCTGGGCTGGCGGTCCAAGTCGGGGGCCATGCTGATGCCCATGTTCTATCCTCGGGTGGGGGTGACCGTTGGATCGATCTTGATGCAGATACAGCTGTTAGACCTCATCTTCAAGGATTTGGCTGCACTCTTCGGGGTCAACTTGGCAGCTGATGCTCAGGAGGTGATCGGCTCATGACTGGATGGCTCTTGATTCCCTTTGGGGTGCTGCTCCTTACTGGAGCGCCCATTGCGTTCGCCCTGGCAGTGTCATCCTTTAGCTTCCTGTTCGCGTGGAATACGATTTCCTTTGATGTGATTCCCCAAAGGATGTTCGGCGGAATCGATTCCTTCCCGCTGATGGCCATCCCCTTCTTCATTTTAGCCGGCGAATTGATGAACGCAACGGGGATCACCGTGCGGCTGGTCCGTTTTGCCCATCTCATCGTCGGCCGGGTTCCGGGAGGGCTGGCCCAGGCCAATGTGGTGGCCTCCATTTTCTTCGCCGGCCTCACCGGGGCGGGAGTGGCCGATACATCAGCCATCGGCTCCATCTTGATTCCTGCCATGGTCGAGGAGGGATACACCCCTGAATACAGCGCGGCGGTGACCGCTTCTTCATCGGTCATTGGACCGATCATTCCTCCAAGCATCGTCATGGTCATCTACGGATCGACGGTGGGCCTATCCATCGGCGCCCTCTTTGCCGCGGGCTTCATTCCGGGTCTGCTGATAGGCCTGGGGTTGATGGTCGTTTGCCATTATTACGCGATCAAACTGAATCATCCCCGCCGACTGGAGCCAGTGAGCATTAGGGAGTTTCTGCAAGGATTCAAGGATGCCTTTATCGCTTTGCTGATGCCCTTGATCATCATTGGGGGAATCTTGAGCGGCATGTTCACGCCAACGGAGGCCGCGGCGGTAGCTGTGGGTTATGCTTTGGTGGCCGGGGTGTTTGTCTTCAGGAGTCTAACCTTGGACTCGGTGATGCATTGTATGGCCAAGACGGCCCGCACCTCGTCCATCATCCTGTTCATCATCGGCTGTGCCGCGGTGTTCGGGTGGGCCATGACCGTGGAGCGGGTGCCGCAGCAGATCGCTGAGCTTTTCCTTTCCCTCACCGACAGTCCAGCGATGATGTTGATGCTCATCAACATCTTCCTGCTGATCATGGGCATGTTCATGGAGACGGGAGCCAACGTCATCATCCTTGCCCCGATCCTGGCGCCCATTGCGGCCAAGTTCGGCATCCATCCCTTGCACTTTGCCCTGGTGATGATCGTAAATCTGAACATTGGTCTGGCGACGCCGCCCCTGGGGGTGTGCTTGTTCGTTGCCTGTCCTATCGCCGGTGTGACTTTGGAAGAACTGACCAAGGCAATTTTGCCCTTCCTCCTCGTTGAGGTAGTGGTGCTCTTGCTCATTACTTACGTACCCTGGTTCATCTTGGTCGTGCCGCGAATGCTAGGGTTTGCTTGAGAAGGGATGGTACTGAGTGGATTTAGGACTTGAAGGGAAGGTCGCCCTGGTAACCGGGGCCGGCCGGGGCATTGGTCTTGCTGTCGCCCGGGAGCTAGGTCGGGAAGGGTGCCGGGTGGCGGCCCTGGACCTTTCCCGGGGGGCCTTAGGGGAGCTTGTCGGGTCTTGGTCATATGGGGAGCTCCTCCCGTTGGCGGCTGATGTGGCCGATTCCTCCCAGGTAGAGGGAGCTGTCGGGAACGTCCTCGATCGATGGAGCCGGGTCGACATACTGGTCAACAATGCGGGTATCTACCTGGTCAAGCCCCTCTCGGAGATGAGGGAGGAGGAATGGGACCGGGTGGTCGCGGTGAATTTGAAGGGGGTTTTCAACTGCTGCCGGTCGGTGCTCCCCGCTATGAAAAAAGCCCGGTGGGGTCGGATCATCAATGCCTCCTCCTTTGCCGCGAAGATCCCGGCGCTGGGCGCATGCGCCTACGCGGCCAGCAAGGCGGGGGTCTTGGCCTTCAGCAGGGTCCTCGCGGGGGAGGTCGGCCCCTACAACATTACGGTCAACTGCTACATCCCCGGGACCATCGCCACGGAGATGACGGCGGGGGCCCGGGCCGAGTGGGGCGATTCTCTTCTGGGCACTTTGGCCCTGCGCCGCTGGGGAGAGCCGGAAGATGTGGCCCGGGCCGTCCTCTTCTTAGCATCGGAGGCCGCCGGCTACATCACCGGGGCCTCCTTGGAAATAAGCGGTGGCAAGCTCGTCGTCCAAAACCCCTGGGCGGCCTATGAGGACCTTTAGGGATTGATGATGGCATCATACATGGCGATGATGTTTTCCACCGGCACCTCCGGCTGGATGTTGTGGGTCCCGCAAAGGACATAGCCGCCGCCTGCGCCTAGGACCTTGGCCGTCCGCCGGGCGGTCGTTGCCACCTCTTCCGGGGAGCCTTGGGGCAGGAGCCTTTGGGTGTCGATGCCGCCCCAGAAGACTATCCGGTCTCCGAAGCGCTCCTTGAGGGACTCGATTTCCATGCCGGCAGCGCTGACTTGCACGGGGTTGATGATGTCAACCCCGATTTCGATCAGGTCATCGAGGACCTCGCCGATCGCGCCGCAGGAGTGGAGCCACAGCTTGGCCGAGGTCAAGTCATGGATCATGGAGTAGATCTCCCGATGGAAGGGCTTAAAGATCTCCCGATAGATGTCGGGGGAGAATTGGAGTCGGTCCTGGGTGCCCATGTCATCGGAGACCTGGACGATGTCTATGTACGGCGCCACCTGGGGCAGGATCCGCTCGCCTACGGCCAAGTGGATGTCTGTTATGCGGCGCATCATGGCTTTGAGGAGGTCAGGCCGCAGGAGCACGTCTTCAAACCAGAGATAGAAGCCCCGCATGAACTGGGTCACATGGATCAGATTCATGTTGGAGACGAACATCACCCCGTAGTCAGTCTTCTCCCGGAGCTCCCGGGCCCGCTCCACCACTCCCCGGTAGCGGCCTGGATCGTGGGGGTCGGGCCAGTCGTAGCTGTTCACGTCGCTGATGGTCAGATCCTCGCGGTCGAAGGGGCACTCGTACAGGTCGTAGTAGTGGGAGGTGGGGGGCTTGATCCTGGTGACTCCCCACTCGTCGGTATAAACCGTCGAGCCGTTGAGAGGCCTTTCCACCTCCGGACGGCCCTCGGGCTTGCCCATGAAGACCCCCCGCACATCTACGTCGAAGCGCTTGAGGATCTCGTCATGGGGGAGGACAGTCTGCATCATCCGGTTGACGATGGTCTCTTCGGGATCGTCGATGCCAAAATGGGCCTTTAGTTTGCGGTGGGCATCGATATGGAGGCTAGTCACCGCAGTGGCGCCTAAATCGACTGGGACCCGGTCCGGTGCCTTATGGTTGATGGCGGCCAAGAGCCTTTCCCGATGGTTCATGACTTGTACCTCGCTTTCTGCTTTTCGTGACTTATTCTGGCGATGGAAATGGATCTCCTGCAGCTAAAAGAGCCCCCTTGGGAAAGGATTTTGGCTGGTCCCTAAAGAACACTCAACTCGGAAGAAAACATGGTTTGGCGGGACCTGGAAGGAGGAGGGGCCGTTGGCGCGGATTTTGGTGACGGAACCTATTCATGAGGCGGGCGTGGAGCTCTTGCGACGAGAGGCTGAGGTGGTCTTTAGCGAAGGGCGGCCAGTAGCTGAGCTGATCACGGAGGTTGCTCCCATCGATGGCATCGTCGTGCGCACGGCCAAGATCGGGGCCGATGTGATCGGGTCCCTTCCGGAACTCAAAGTCATCGGCAAGCACGGGGTGGGCTATGACAACATCGATGTGGACGCGGCCACCCGCCATGGTGTGGCCGTTGTGTTTACCCCCGGGGCCAATTCCATCTCCGTGGCGGAGCATGCCTTGGCCTTGATGCTGAATCTGGCCAATAAGGTGAGCCTTGCCCACCTGGAGATTAGGGAGGGGCGTTTAGGTCCGCAAAAGCGCTACATGGGCAACGAACTCAACGGCAAGACCTTGGGGCTCATTGGCCTTGGACGGATCGGCCGGCATCTGGCCAGGTGCTGTCGACTCGCCTTTGGGATGCGGGTCCTCGCCTACGACCCTTACGTTAAGGAATCGGATGAGGTTGAGCTGTGCTCTTTGGAAGAAGTCCTGCGGGAGGCGGACTTTTTGTCCATCCATGTTCCCCTGACCCCGGAGACCAAAGACATCGTCGCGGCCCGGGAGCTGGCCATGATGAAGCCGACGGCCTTCATCATCAACACCTCCCGGGGGGGAGTGGTGAACGAAGAAGACCTTTACCAGGCCCTGAGGACAGGCAAGCTGGCCGGGGCGGGGCTTGACGTCTTCGTTGAGGAGCCTCCCCGGGCGGCGAACCCCCTGGTGCAGCTAGACAATGTGATCGCGACGCCCCATGTGGGGGCGGTCACCGAGGAAGCAATGGAGCGGATGGCAGTCACGGTCGCCGAGGAAGTATTGGCGGTCCTGGCCGGGCGCATCCCGCGCAATCTCGTCAATCCCCAAGTCCTTGAGCAGAAAGGAGAATGAACATGGCCGTCTGTCTAAAGGGAGTCTTCCCTCCTATCGCCACCCCCTTTGAAAACGGGGAGATCTCGGAGAAAAGCCTAGCTTTCAACCTGGAGCGGTGGAACAGGACGGGTCTGCAGGGTTATGTAGTGCTTGGCTCAAATGGGGAGTTCCCCTACCTTGACGAAGAGGAGAAAGTGAACCTCATTGGCCTGGTCCGCAAGCATATGGCGGAGGATAAGGTGCTCATTGCTGGGACGGGGATGGAGTCCACCAGGGCCACCATCCGGATGACCAAGAAGGCGGCCGACGCCGGGGCCGATGCGGCCATCATCGTCAACCCCCACTATTACACGGGGAGGATGACAGCGGAGGTCTTAATCCGCCACTACACTGAGGTTGCGGATGCCTCTCCCATTCCCATCATGATCTACAATGTCCCGGGTTTCACCGGGGTGAACATTGCCCCCGAAACGGTGGCCGTTTTAGCGGGACACGACAACATCATCGGGATGAAGGATACGTCCGGGAACATCGTTCAGGTGGCCCAGCTGGTCCGCCTGACGGAGGGGAAGGGCTTTGACGTCCTGGCCGGATCCGCGAATCACTTCCTGCCGGCCCTGGCCGTTGGCGCCCAGGGGGGCATTTTGGCCCTGGCCAACATCGCGCCGGATGAGTGCGTCCAGATTCAGCGCCTCTACCAGGAGGCAAAACTCGAGGAAGCCAAAGAGCTCCATTTGCGCATGCTCCCCGTCAACCAGGCCATCACCGCCCAGATGGGCGTCCCTGGTCTGAAGGCGGCCATGGAAATGAGGGGCTACTTTGGCGGCGAGCCGCGCCAGCCGCTGCTGCCTTTGTCTGACTCCGCCCGGGAGACTTTGCGGCAGATTTTGCAGGACGCTGGGTTGTTGTAAGAATTGGAGGTGTATAGGATGCGGGCGGCAGTACTGAAGGAGGACTATCGAATAGTGCTCGAAGATGTTCAGGAGCCTTCTCCCGGGCCGGGAGAAGTCAAGATCCAGGTGCGGGTGACGGGGATTTGCGGTTCGGAAGTGCATGCCTTTAAAGGCACCCATCCTTACCGCAAGCCGCCTGTTATTTTAGGCCACGAGCTGGCCGGCGACATCGTGGAAGTGGGCAGGGATGTTGAGGGGCTGAAGGTGGGGGATCGGGTGATAGTGGAACCCCAGATCGGCTGCGGGCGCTGCTATATGTGTCTGCGGGGGCTGAACAACCTGTGTGAGAACAAGATCGTACTTGGGACGCAGGAGTGGCCCGGGTCTTTTGGCGAGTACATCGTTGCTCCGGCCAAGGTAGTCTATCCCCTGCCCGACAGCCTGAGCTACGAAGAGGGCGTTATGGTCGAGCCCTTGGCCGTCGGCGTCCATGCGGTGCGCTGGTCGGAGATGGGTCTGGGGGATAATGTCCTGGTCCTGGGGGCGGGCACTATTGGCCTCGTCACCATCATGGCGGCCCGGCAGGCTGGCGCCCGGCGGATCTTCGCCACGGACCTTCTGGACTACAACCTGGCCAAAGCTAAGGAGCTGGGGGCCACCCACATCATCAACGTGGCCAAGGAGGACCCCGTCGCGGTCGTCCTGGAAGAGACTGGGGGCAAGGGTGCGGATGCAGCCTTCATCACCGCGGCGGTGAGCCCCGTCGTCGAGCAGGCTCTGAAGGCGGTGAGGAAGAGGGGCAAAGCCTTGCTCATCGGCTTTTTCGAAGGGCCCGCGAACAATTTGGAGATCTTTCCCCTGACCGCCAAGGAGATCGATCTGCGGGGCTGCCTCATGTATACTGCCGAAGGATTCCAGAGCACCTTGGATATGGTGGCCGAGGGCCGGCTGGATGCCAAGCCCCTCATCACCGAGGTGCTGGACATCACCCAGGCCCAGGAGGGTCTGGAAGTGATGGATAAGCGGACTCGCGACGCAATCAAGATACTGCTCAAATTCTAGTAGGGGGAGAAGGAATGCACGCAATCGAGAAGATCTTGGCCCGGGCCGCGGGGAAAGACCGCGTCCGGGCCGGAGAAATAGTCACCGCGGCCGTGGATCTGGCGGAGATCAACGATCTTTATCTCCAAGTCATCCAGTCCTTCGAGGCCATGGGCGGCAAAGGGGTGTGGGACCCGGACAAAGTGGTCTTCGTCTTTGACCACTACTCGCCGCCGCCGACGCCCAAGGCCGCGGACAATCACCGGGTCATGCGGGAGTTCGTCGCCAAAGAGGGAATACCCCACCTCTTTGACATCGACGCGGGGGTGTGCCACCAGGTGATGCCCGAAGGGGGCCTGGTCCGCCCCGGGATGGTCCTGGTGGCAACGGACAGCCATACCACCACCCATGGGGCCTTCGGGGCCTTCGCCACCGGGGTGGGCGCGACGGACCTGGCGGTGGTCCTGATCCGGGGGACATTGTGGTTCGTTGTCCCCGAGGTGGTCAAGATCGAACTGACGGGGAGGCTTCCGCAAGGGACGACGGCGAAAGATGTGGTCCTCGGGCTCTTGCAGAGATTCAAGGCCGACGGTTTCGTTTACAAGGCCGTCGAGTACGCCGGTCCTGCGGTGACGGACTTTTCCATCGCCGAGCGGATGGTCATCTGCAACATGGCCGTGGAGATGGGCGCCAAAACCACCTATATCCAGCCCGACGACAAACTCCGGGAGTACCTGGCGGCAAGGGGCATCGAGGACTATCCCATCGACACGACGGACCCGGATTATGAGTATGCCGAGGTTCACCAGTTCGACGTGGGTCAGGTGGAGCCGTTGCTGGCCGCACCCCACAGCGTCGACAACGTCCACCCGGTGGGGGACTATGCCGGGACGGCCATCGACCAGGCCTTCATCGGCACCTGTACCGGGGGGCGCCTTGAGGATCTGGAGATGGCCGCCAAGGTCCTGCGGGGGAGGAGAATCCCGCCGGGGGTGCGCCTGGTCATCACTCCGGCCTCGAAGGAGGTTTTCCTAAAGGCCATGGCGACCGGCTGTATCAAAGACTTGGTCGAAGCCGGCGCGACGGTGACATCCCCGGGCTGCGGGCCGTGCCTTGGGATCCACCAGGGCATGCTGGGGCCGGGGGAAGTATGCATCACCGCATCCAGCCGGAATTTCCCCGGCCGGATGGGCAGCCCCCAAGCGGAGATTTATGTAGCATCGCCCCTGACCGTGGCCGCCTCGGCCCTGCGGGGACGGATCACCGATCCCCGGGAAGTACTGGAGGAGGGATCATGATGGGCAAGCTGCAAGGACGGGCCTTCATCTTCAAAGACAATGTGGACACCGATCAGATCTATCCGGGCCGCTACTTGGAGCTGACCGATCCCAAGGCCATCGCCGCCCATGCCATGGAAGGGGCAGATCCGGCCTTCCCTGAGAAGGTGCGCCCTGGCGACATCATCGTGGCCGGCAAGAACTTCGGCTGCGGCTCCAGCCGGGAGCATGCGGTGATCGCCCTTAAGGAGGCGGGGGTTGGTGCGGTGCTGGCCCTCTCCTTTGGCCGGATCTTTTACCGGAATGCCATCAATCTGGGCCTGCCGGCCATCCGCCTGGCTGAGGCGCCCAAGGCTGCGGAAGGGGATCTGCTCACCATCGATCTGGAGGAGGGGACCATTGCCCTCCCTGACGGGGGCATCTTGAGCTTTGCTCCCTTCCCGCCGGAAATCAGGAAGATCATCCAGGGGGGCGGGATTATCCCCCTGGTCAAGTCGGAACAGTTGGGATGAGGGGCGGGGCCTCGGTCCCGTCCCCGTTCGTTGGGGGGAGTTTCGTTGATTGCAGCCATGGCTCGCTGGAATGAATGGCTCGAGGCCAGGTTCACTTGGCTGATCCTGGCCAGTTTAGCTCTAGGGCTCCTTAACCCCGGCCTTGCCCGGGTTGTCGCCGTTGCTCCCTACTTTATCGCCGTCATCATGTTCCTCGTCGCTCTTCGCTGTCGCATGGCCGATGTGGTCCGGGCCCTTCGCTCCCCGGGCAAGATTGGACTGCTGCTATCGCTGGTCTATCTGGTGATGCCCTTCTTTGCCTGGACCATCGCCAGGGGGTTTCTCTCCCATGAACCCCGGCTGGCCGCGGGCCTCGTCCTGATCAACTCCCTCCCCGTCGCTGCCACCTGCTCCATGTGGGCGGGGATCGCCGGGGGCGATTTAGCCTTGGGACTGACGGCCGTGAGCCTCACGACCCTGCTCAGCGGCCTTGCCACCCCGGCGGTTCTGGCCCTTTTCATTGGGACCATGATCGATTTCGATCCTGGTCCCCTCATGCGGGGGCTCTTTTGGACAGTGATGATCCCCGTCGCCTTGGGCCTCATGGTCGGTGAACGAAGGAGGGCCTTCGTCGATAGGCACGGTCCCCAAATTGGCCTCCTGATCAAGCCCTTCATGCTCAGCATGCTGGTCATCAATGCGGCCTTGCTCGTCCCTTACTTGGCGGGGCTCCCTCCTTTGGAGCTGGTCCGCCTTTACCTGGTGGTTTTCCTGCAGATGATGGGAGGATACTTGTTGGGCTTTGCCATCACCACCCTCCTCGGTTTGGACTATGCCGCATCCATCACCATGACTTATGCGGCGACCATGCGCAACAACGGGGCGGGCATCCTGATCGCGGTGAGCTACTTTTCGCCCCTGATGGCCCTGCCCATTACCTTGAACACCTTGATTCAACAGCCCATCGCCAGCACCATCTACAAATTCTATCGCCCCTGGCGGGCGAGGAGAGATGGGCGGCTAAGGTCCCTTGGGGGAGCATAGGGTGCGAGGCGATTTTCTTGCGGGGCAAAAAAGCTGATTTGTCCGGCAGGAATCGATCGGTCCCAGGGCGAAAGGGAAAGCAGCGTGTTACGAAACATATTTTGAGTAACACCTAATCAGCCCTGGGGAGGCGTTCGCGGTGAATCTGCGCAGATTAACGATGGGTGCACTCCTTGTTGCTGCAGGAATCATCCTGCCCATGATGTTCCACGCCGTGGGCATGGGCAAGGTCTTCCTGCCTATGCATATCCCCGTCCTCCTGGCCGGTTTTATCGTGGGGCCCGTCATCGGCGGGCTGGTGGGCTTTCTCACTCCCTTGCTGAGTGCGGTCTTGACGGGGATGCCGCCCCTCATGCCCCCCATCGCTCAGACGATGATGATCGAGCTTGCCGTTTATGGTGCGGCCACCGGCCTTGTTTACCGCAACACCAAGCTCAGCCCGGCCCCCTGTCTAGTCGCGGCCATGGCCGCGGGGAGGATCGTCTACGGACTGCTGGGAGCTTTCATCCTGCCTCTGTTTGGCTTTGAGAAGATTGCGGTCATTTATCCAATCACCTACGGCCTCGTGGGGAGCCTGCCGGGGATCCTCATCCAGCTGGCGGTCATCCCCCCGCTGGTCTATGGCCTGGAGAAAACGAGGCTCCCAATTTTCGTGAGGGAAGGAAGATGAGGTTGAACGAGACCCTAGCGAGACTGGAAGAGTTTCACGGGCACCTGGGTCCCTACGTAGTAGTGGGCTATCGGATGGGGGAGCTGGCCCTGCGGCTCCTCGGAGCGAAGAAGTATTTTGAGCTGAAGGTCGCCTCCAAGGCGGGGACGACTCCGCCCGTCTCCTGCATGAACGACGGCATCCAGCTGGCAACAGGCTGCACCTACGGCAAGGGGAACATTAAAGCAACGGAAGAGGGGGTCCCTGAAGCCGCATTCATCCAAGGGGACCGGCGCTTGAAGATTGCGCTCCTTCCTTCCACCCAGGCGGCGATGGGGGAGTGGCTGCGGCAGGATGGGGAACGAACGGCCGCGGCCCGGGTCTATGGGCTTGAGGATGATGAGCTTTTCCAGTGGGAGCTCACGGACACTGAATGATCCCTGCGGCCCATAAGCAATCGCCGCAGGCGGGGCTGTTGCCCCAGCAGTCCTCCAAGTTCTCTTCAACCATGTCGCAGCCGCTGCAAGTTGGGCAGTCGGGGAAGGAAAACTCATCTAGTTGAGTCCGCAGGGGCTGGTAGCCATCCCAGATGGCGGTCAAAGGTTCTTGTCGGATGTTGCCCAGGATATGCTTATGGATTGACTTTTCCCGGTTGAAGATGTGGCAGGTGTAAGAGTGGAGGAGGGGATAGCAGGGGGCGACCTGGCCGGTGAAGGAGACGGCTAGGGCCCTGCGCCTGGCGAAGCGGCAGTAGCGGCCCTCTTGCTTCCAGGTCACGGCCGGGAGGGAGACGGGCACATCTCCCAGCTCCTGGCAGAGGTCCTCCCAGATGGCCGCCGGGTCCGGGCGGCCGGGGAGGGACCGCAAGAAATCCTCCCCGTAGAGGATCTGGTCTTTCATGTCCGCGGTGTAGGGGAGGACGTTGGTGACGATCAAAAACTCAACTCCCCGCGCTTTTAGTATCCTGATCAAGGCGGGGAGTTCTTCAATGTTGTCCTTCATGGCCACCAGTTCGCAGCCGATCTGGGGATGGCTGCCCCCGCGGCTTTTCTTAAGTTCGTTTAAAGCCTCCAAGTTAGCCAGCAGTTTGCTTAAGCTGCCGCCCCTTACCTTCCGGTAAGTCTCCTGCTCGGCGCCGTCGATGGACAGGATCAACCGATCCAACCCGACTTCCAGGAAATGCCGGGCGATCTCCCCGTCGAGAAGAAGGCCGTTGCTGATGAGCTCCACCTCATCGGCCTTCTCCTTGCACTGTTCGATCATCCCGACCAAATCGGGGTGGCAGAGGGGCTCCCCGAGACCTGCGATCTGGACCTTCCGCAGCCTGGGAAGACTCCGCAAGAGCAAAGCAAAGGTTTCTCCGTCCATGTCCCCGAGGGGCTCCTGCCAGGAGTTGCGGATGCATGTCCGGCAGTTTAGATTGCATCTAGTGGTGACCTCTAAGTAAAGCTCCTGCAATGCCAACTCCTCCCTGGGATCAAAGCTTCCCTTCGACGGTCCGGGGCCGATTCCTTCCCGCCGGGAGCCTGCCAAGAGAAGGTAACAGTCTTGTCAAAGAAGAAGTATAAGAGGAGAATAGTCCCAGTTGTGCCTAAGCCCCATCTATTTGGATGTACTTGCGAAGACCAGCCTGAAGAGGGGGTAGATGCAGTGGAGTTTAACTGGCAGCCGCGAGAGGTACCGGAGGTAAGCACGCCCTATCGTCGGATCAAGACCAAGATTCCTGCTCCGGAGACGGTGTCCTTTTTGGAGAGGCTGCGCCGGATCGAGCCCCGGGCTACCCTGAGCCAGCCGCCCATCCTCTGGCACCGGGCCGAGGGCTTCTCCATCTACGATCGGGCAGGGAACAAGTGGGTGGACTTCACTTCGGGCGTCCTTGTGGCCAATGCCGGCTACAAGCGGGAGAAGATGCATGAGGCGATGCTGAGCCAGCTGGAGACAGGGGTGTGGCATACTTTCCTCTTTGCCAACGAGCCCCGGGCCCGCTTCGTGGAGAAGCTAAGAGAGGTGGCGCCGCCCGGCCTTGACGTTGTCTTTCTCCTCACCACCGGCTCGGAAAGCACCGAGCACGCCTTGAAGCTGATGCGCACCTTCGGCCAGACCCGCGGGGGCAAAAGGAAGATCGGGATCGTCTGCTTTGAAGGCGCCTTCCACGGGCGCACCCTCGGCGCCCAGCAGATCGGCGGCACGCCTTACCTAAAAGAATGGATTGTCAACTTGGACCCGGACATCCACATGGCTCCCTTCCCCGACTGCCACCGCTGCCCTGTCGGCAAGGAGGGCTACGCCGAGTGTGAAGATGAATGCTTCGGGCAGTTGCTCTCCTTCCTCGAGGAGCGCTTGGGGGGGAAGGACTACCAGGGACGCCTGGCCGGGGTGATCACCGAAAGCTACCAGGGGGGCGAAGCCCGGTTCATGCCTAAAGGCTACGTTGAGCGGCTCGCGGAGTGGTGCCGGGCCAACCAGATCCTCCTCACCTTCGATGAGGTGCAGGCGGGCTTCGGCCGGACGGGCAAGTTCTTCGCCTTCGAGCATTACGGGGTGGAGCCCGACCTTATCTGCTGCGGCAAAGGCATCTCCGGCTGCCTGCCCTTGTCGGCCGTCATCGGGCGGGGGGAGATTATGCGCCAGTTCCCGCCGGGGGCCCTGACCAACACCCACAGCGGCAACCCCATCAGCTGCGCCGCGGCCCTCGCCCACCTGGAGCTCATCTTGGAGGAAGACCTGGTGAGCAAGGCCCAAGCCTTGGAGGCGGTCCTGCGGGAAGAGGCGGAAGCCATCGCAAGGGCCTGTCCCGACATTGTCTGGCCCATCCGGGTCCGGGGACTGGTCGGGGCTATCGGCCTTGTTGAGCCCAATACGAAAAAGCCGGCTGTTGCCCTCGCCTTTGCGGCAGTGCAGCGGGCGGTGGAAAAGGGCCTGATGCTCTTTGCTCCCGTCGGGCCGGGACCGGCCACCATCAAGATCAACCCGCCCCTCATTATCACCGAAGATGCCCTGCGGGACGGCATGGCCGCCCTGCGGGAAGCCATCGTCGAATGCCGAAGGGAGTTGTATTAGCCTAGAGGCCCCCCAGCGGGGGCTTCTGGTATATAGGGGCCGTTTCAGGAGGCTCCGGGTTGTGGGAGATCCCGGGGGCAGGGATCTTGGGGCCATGAGGCGAAAACCTTCCCAGATGTTCTGTAAAGGAGGGACGATGCGGCCATCGTGCTTAGATGCCCGCTTAAGTTGTATGGAGATTGTATTGAAATACGGCAAGGGACAAATGTCCGCCCAGATTCCCCCGGAAAACCTGGCCGGGTTTGTCCGGGCTAAAGAAGTCCCCGTCGTTCCCGACGAACTGGAAGCGGTGAAACAGGCCCTGGCCAGTCCCATCGGGAGTCCTCCCCTGCGGGAGATCATCCGGCGGAAAAAGGCGAAGAACGCGGTCGTGGTGGTCAACGACATCACCAGGCCCACCCCTTACCATGTCTACCTCCCGGCCTTGGAGGAGGAGCTCCAAGAAGTTGATGAAGTGACCTTCATCGTGGCCACGGGCCTTCACCGGGGCCACACCGATGAGGAAAACCTGGCCATCTTCGGCGATTATCCCCGCCGGTACCGCTTCATCAACCACGATGGCGACGGTGACCTGGTCTACCTGGGACGACTGCCCCATGGGAGCCCCTTGTATGTGAACAGGCTCGTCGTCGAAGCTGATCTGGTGGTGACCACCGGAGTCGTCGTGCCCCACTACATGGCCGGCTTTGCCGGGGGGCGCAAATCCATCCTGCCGGGGGTGGCGGGGCGGGAGACCATCCAGAGCAACCACTCCATGCTGGTCCGGCCCGAATCTGCCCCAGGCCGCCTCGAGGGCAATCCCATCCATCAGGAGATGCTCGAGGCCGCCCGCCGGGCGGGAGTCGATTTCATCTTGAACGCGGTCACCAACGAAGACAAAAAGATCGTTTCTGTGGTGGCGGGGGACTTGGAGGCCGCCTGGCGGGAAGGGGTGGAAGTCTGCCGGGAGGTGTACACCGCGCCTGTCGCCGAAGAGGTGGATGTGGTCATTGCGGGCGTGGGAGGTCACCCCAAGGACATCAACCTCTACCAGGCCCAGAAGGGCTTGGAAAATGCCGCGGCCGCCGTCAGGCCCGGAGGCACCATCATCCTCGTTGCTGAGTGCCCCGAAGGCCATGGGGATGAGGTCTTCAACCAGTGGATGCTGGCGGCCGACAGCCTCCAGGACATCATCGACCGTATCGCCGTCAAATTCGTCATGGGCGGCCACAAGGCCTATGCCATCGCCCGGGTCTTGAAGGAGAAGGACTGCATCCTCGTCTCCAGCATGGACGAAGATTTAGTCCGCGATTACTTCTTTACCCCCGCGGTCGACCTGGAGGAGGCTTTGGCCATCGTTAGGGCCAAGTACGGACCAGATTATTCTGCTTTAGTCATGCCGGAAGCCAGTGCGACCATGGCCGCGCTTTGCTAGCCGCTGGAGAAAGGAGAGCTTTTGGTGTCAAAGGCCAACTTAAGAAGCAGCGAAGTCACCCAAGGCTTGGAGCGGGCAGCCCACCGGGCGCTGCTCTATGCGATGGGGCTGGGCCCGGAGGATATGGGCAAGCCCTTGATCGGGGTGGTGAGCTCCTACACGGAGATCGTCCCTGGCCACCGTCACTTGCGGGAGCTGGCCATCGCTGTGCGGGAGGGGATCCGGGAGGCAGGGGGCGTCCCGATTGAGTTCAACACCATCGCCATCTGCGACGGCTTGTGCCAGGGGCATGTGGGCATGCGCTATCCCCTGCCCTCGCGGGAAGTCATCGCCGATTCGGTGGAACTTATGGTGGAAGCCCATCGCCTCGACGGCATGGTCCTCATGCCCGCCTGCGACAAGACGGTGCCGGGGCAGATCATCGCGGCGGTGCGGACCGACATCCCCAGCATCATCCTCACCGGCGGGCCCATGTATCCCGGGCGGTGCGGGGAGCATAAAGACCTCACCTTGACGGACATGCGGGAATTCGTCGGTCAAGTCAAGGCTGGCCGCCTCCCCCAAGATAAACTCGCTGCCATCGAGGAGCGGGCGTTGCCGGGGCCGGGCTCCTGCGCCATGCTGGGGACGGCCAACACCATGTGCGCCCTGGCAGAAGCCTTGGGACTTACCCTCCCAGGCTGCTCCCTGGTCCATGCCGCCGATGCGGGCAAGCTGCGCCTCGCCCGCCAGTCGGGACGGCGGGCGGTGGAGATGGTGAGGGAAGGCCTCGCTCCATCCAAGATTATCACCCCCCAATCTTTGCGGAACGCCATCATCGCTGACATGGCTTTGGGGGGGTCAACCAACAGCGTCCTCCATTTACTAGCCATCGCCTACGAGGCCGGCATCGAGCTCTCCCTCGATGATTTCGATCGCATCAGCCGCCAGGTGCCCCACATCTGCAACGTCAAGCCCTCCGGGGCTTATCCCGTCCAGCGGTTGATGGAGGCGGGCGGGATGCCGGGGGTGCTTTATCAGCTCCGGGAGCTCTTGGATGCCTCCGTCCAGACGGTCTACGGACGCCTGCATGACGGACTTGAGCCTCCCTCCGATGAAGAGATGATCCGTCCCCTCACTAGCCCTCTGCGGCCGGAAGGAGGAATTGCCGTCCTTTACGGCAATCTAGCCCCCCAAGGGGCGGTTGTTAAGCAGTCCGCGGTCTCGCCCAAGATGATGGTCCACCGGGGGCCGGCCAAGCCCTTCGATTCCATGGAAGAGGCGGTGGCGGCTTTGATGTCCGATGGGGTGCATCCGGGGGACGTGGTCGTCATCCGCTATGAAGGCCCCAAGGGAGGGCCCGGGATGCGGGAGATGCACATGTTCGCCTCCATCCTGATGGGCATGGAGCTCAGCGAAAGCGTGGCCCTGGTGACCGATGGGCGCTTCTCCGGCTCCACCCGCGGGCCCTGCATCGGCCACATCTCCCCCGAGGCCTTCGAGGGCGGTCCCTTAGCTTTAGTGGAGGCGGGGGACATGATCAGCATCGATATTCCCAACAGGACGCTAACCTTGGAAGTGGCCGATGATGAGCTGGCCCGCCGGCGGGAGCGGTGGAATCCACCGGAGAGGCCCCTGAAGGGCGCCCTGGCCAAGTATGTGGCCTTGGCCCGCTCAGCCGGTGAAGGAGCCGTCGTCGCTCCCCTCAAGCAAAGGAGGAAGCAGGGATGAAGAATCCAGTGAAGGAATTGATGCAGGATAGGGCGGCCATCGGGACCTTTTTGACCTTGGGCAGCCCGGCAGTCAGCGAAATATTGGCCGATGTGGGCTATGATTTTGTCATCATCGACACCGAACACGGCCCCTTGTCCGTCGAGTCGGCCATGGCCCACATGCAGGCCTTGGGGAAGGGTCCTTGCGTCCCCTTGATCCGGGTGGCCTGGAATGAGATGGCGTTGATCAAACGGGCCCTGGACATCGGCGCCTATGGGGTGGTTGTGCCCATGGTGAACACCGCTGAAGAGGCGATGCGAGCTGTAGCCTACAGCAAGTATCCGCCCCTGGGGACGCGGGGCTTCGGCGCATCCCGCGCCACCACCTACGGCCGGGACATGAAAAGCTATTTGGATCAGGCTAACGAGGAAGTCCTGCTCTTCGTCCAGGTGGAAGACATCCGCGCGGTGGAGAATGTGGAGGAGATAGTCGCCGTTCCTGGTCTTGATGGGATTTTCATCGGTCCCGGAGATCTAGCCGCGAGCATGGGCCACATGGGGAATTGGGGGCATCCGGACGTAAAGGAGGCCATCGACAAGGCCATCAAAGCCGGAGTCGATGCGGGACTGTTCGTTGGCATTTGGGCGGACACCCCGGCCGCGGCCAAGGAGCGGATCGCCCAAGGCTGCCGGCTAATTGCGGTCAGCCTTGACACCATCATGTTCATCCAAGCTGCGTCGGCAATTCTCAGAGAAGTGGGCAGGTGAGCCAATTGTCCTTATTCGATTTTGCCGGCAAAGGGGCCATCGTTGTGGGCGGAGCCAGCGGCCTGGGGGAGGCCATCGCCTGCGGCCTTGCCGAGGCCAACGCTCGGGTGATTGTCGCCGATTTGAACGTGGAGGGGGCAAGGAAGGCTGTCCAAAAGATCAAAGAAGCAGGGGGATGGGCCCAAGGGGTCTTTGTTGACGTAACGACCAAAGAGTCCGTTGGGGCGATGGTGGATGGGGCCCTGGCCGAACTTGGGCGCATCGATGTGCTGGTCAATTCCGCGGGGATTACCAAGCGGGGCCCGGCGGTGGACTACGCTGAAGAAGACTGGGATCGGATCATGGCGGTGAACCTGAAGGGGCTTTTCTTTTGCTGTCAGGCCGTCGGCAAGGTGATGATCGAACAAAAGTCGGGGAGCATCGTCAATCTGGCCTCCGTCGGCGGACTTGCCGCTTTGCCGGGGAGCGTGGCCTACGCGGCCAGCAAGGGAGGCGTCGTTCAAGTGACCCGCACCCTGGCTGTGGAGTGGGCCCCCATGGGGGTGCGGGTGAATGCCCTGGCCCCTTGCAGCTTCGCTACGGAACTGACGAAGCCAATTTATGCAGATCCAGCCAACTACGAACTCTTCGTCCGGCAAATACCTCTGGGGAGGGTGGGCACGCCTCCGGAGATAGTCGGAGCAGCCCTGTTCCTGGCTAGTGATGCCGCGTCGATGGTGACCGGGCATATCCTTGCGGTGGATGGTGGACTCTTGGCCCAATAACGACGGGAAGGAGTGTCGAAAGTGGGTCTGTATGCATTCAAGACGGCAGGGAAGGTGATCGTTGGTCGAGGAGCTTTGGCCCAGGCGGGGCCTGAGGCCGCGGCATTAGGCAAGGGCAAAGCCCTAGTCGTCACCGATGGAACCATGGTCGATTTGGGTCTTGCCGACAAATTAGTTGAAAACCTTGCGGCAAACGGGGTGCAGGCCGACGTGTTCCCCGATGTGGAGCCCGAGCCTTCCATGGGGACCGCGATCAGATGCGCCGCCAGGCTCGGGGAAGGGGGCTACGATCTTGTTGTTGGACTGGGGGGAGGCAGCTGCCTTGATGTGGCCAAGGCCGGCGCCGCGGCCATGGACGCTCCGGAAAGCCTGCCCAATTACCTTGGGACGAACAAGGTGCCCGGGCGCAGCATCGGTCTTTTCCTCATCCCCACCACCGCCGGCACCGGCACCGAGGTTACTCCCAACGCCATCGTGCTGGACACGGACAAAGAGGAAAAGCAGGGCATCGTCAGCCCCTATCTTTACGCGGATGTGTCCCTGGTGGACCCGGAGCTCACCGTGAGCAAGCCGCCCGCGGTCACCGCGGCAACGGGCATGGACGCCCTCACTCATGCCATTGAAGCCTTCGTTTCCAAGAACGCCTCGCCCATGACGGACCTGTTGGCCCTAGAGGCGGTGAGTCTCATCGGCGCCAACTTGCGCAGGGCAGTGGCCGACGGCTCCGACATAGAGGCCCGGGAGCAGATGATGTTCGGAAGCATGTTGGCCGGGATGGCCTTTGCCAACGCGGGGTTGGGAGCCGTCCACGCCATCGCCATGGCCATGGGGGGATTTGGCGTCACCCACGGCCGGGCCAACGCGCTCATGCTTCCCTATGTGATGAGGTTTAATCGGGAAAGCAATCCCGAGAAGTTTGCCCGCCTGGCAGTCGCGATGGGCCTTGATCTTCAGGGCCTGAGCGTCGATGAGGCGGGGGAGCAGGCCGTTGAGGCCGTTGCCCGCTTGGGCAAGGACGTGGGCTGCCCCCAGACCTTGCCAGAGGTAGGGATCGGTCCCGATCGCCTGGACCTTTTGGTCAGGAAGTCCTTCGATCAGCAGCGGCTGCTCAAGAACAACCCTCGACCGGCGGGGATGGCCGAACTTGAGCAGATCTGCCGCAGTGCACTTGGATGAGGAGGTGGGCATTATGCGGAGTCTCGTCTGGCAAGGTCCAAATCAACTAGTGGTGCAAGACAGCCCCAAGCCCGAACCCGGGCCGGGGGAGGTTCTGATCAAGGTTGCTTATACAGGGATTTGCGGCAGTGACATTACCATCTACCGGGGCTTTCATCAGCGGGCCAAGCCCCCCCTGATCATCGGCCACGAATTTGTGGGTCATGTGGCGGAGCTCGGTCCGGGGGTGGACGACCGCCTCCAGGTGGGAGACATGGTCACCGCCGAACCTACCTTCAGCTGCGGGACGTGCAAGTACTGCCGGTCTAATCTGTCGAACCTGTGCGCCGGGGTCGGCGTGCGGGGCGTTGACGGACCGGGGGCCTTCGCCGAGTACTTCGTCAGCAAACAGGAGAAGGTCTACAAGCTGCCTCCCGCGATGCCCCTCAGGGAGGGGGCGGTAATCGAACCCCTGGCCGTGGGAGTCCATGCGGTGAACAAAGGCCAGGTGGCCATCGATGAAGATGTGGCCGTCATTGGTGCAGGCCCTATCGGCATTCTCACCGCCCAGGCGGCCAGGGCCCGGGGAGCAGGCCGGGTGTTTGTGATTGAAGTCAAGCCCAATCGGCTGAAGCTGGCGGAGAAGCTGGGCTTTATCCCCATCGACGGGCGGGAGGATCCGGTGGCGGCCGTCCGGAGCATGACCGGCGGCGTCGATGTGGTCTTCGATGCCGCGGGCGCCTTGGCATCCGCCGGCTATCTGGTGCCCTTGGTCAAGAAGGGAGGCCGGCTGGTGGTGGTGTCCATCTTCAAAGAGGCGCCGCCCATGGACCTTAGGACCATGGCCTACAGCGAGCTTAGCCTTTGCGGCTGCTTCATCTACGTGCCCCAGGACTTCCATCAGGCCGTTGAGCTGGCCTCATCGGACAAGGTGGACTTGGCTTCGGTGATTTCCCATGAGGTGCCCCTCGCGGATGCTGTCCGGGGCTTTGAGCTGATGGAAAAGGCCGATGACAGCATGAAAGTCCTTATCAAGATTAGCTAGGAGGGGCCGCCGTGAAAAGGGAAGCAGTGCAGACGCTGTTGCTCGATGCCGCCAAAGGGATGTCCGTCTTCAACACCCACGAACACATCATCCCTCAAAGGGAGGCCCAGCGGACCATCCGGGACCTGTGGAGCCTCTTTAGGATCTGCTACGTCCGGCTGGATATGATCTCCGCGGGGATGTCCCCCTCCCTCTGGGAGGAGGGGGACTACGGCTGGGAAGAGGCATCTCCCTATCTCCCCGCGGCTGCCCACACCGGCTACTATCGCATGCTCCAAGGGGCCCTGGAGGATCTTTTCGGGATTGCTCCAGGGCCCTGGACCAAATCCAATTGGGAGGAGCTCTCGGCCGCGATCGCCCGGGCTAATGCCGCTCCCGATTGGTATGAGGTGGTCCTGAAAGAAAAGGCCAATTACGAGCTTAGCATCCTCGATCAGTACTGGAGCCCCGGCGGGGACGACTTCGACCCCCGGTATTTCCGCCCAACCCTCCGCGTTGATGTGTTTTTCAACGGCTATGATGTGCAGGCGCTCGATCGGAATGGCAACTGCCTTGCCGCGATGGCCAGCGAGTGGGGCGTCCCTCTAGAGAGCTTCGATGATCTGCTGGCTATGTTCGACCTGGCTTTCCAGCGGACGGTCGATCAGGGGGGATTGTGTGCCAAGCTGGCCATGGCCTACGAGCGGGACCTCACCTTCAATCCCGTCAGCCGCAAGCGAGCGGCAGCGATTTTCGGCAAGGTGAATCCCTCGCCCCAGGAGATCCGGGAGTTTCAAGATTTCATGCTCTATGAGACCCTCGCCCGCTGCCAGCGGTTTAGACTTCCCCTCCAGATCCACACTGGCATGCTGGCCCGCAATCAACACTCCCTGGCCCATACCAACCCGGTCCAGCTCAATCAGTTGTTCCTCGACTATCCGGACGTCAAGTTCATCCTCTTCCACACGGGCTACCCCTACTGGCGCGAGGGGGCTATCCTGGCCAAGATGCTGCCCAACGTCTACTACGATCTTTGCTGGCTCCCCGTGATCAGCCCTGCGGCGGCCGACCGGGCCTTCGATGAGATCCTAGATCTGGTTCCCGCCAACAAGCTTATGTGGGGCGGCGATGGCCATTCGGTGGAGGAGTCCTACGGCGCCCTCCTGGCCATGCGGAAGGTCTTGACGAAGGTCCTCGCCCGGAAAGTCGCGGCCGGTGAGCTTAGCTTCCCTTCCGCCCTCGAGCTAATGCAGGGGATTCTGTCTCTGAACGCTAGGCGCTTGTTCCTCAAGTAGGGCTTCGGGTCTTTCCCGAAGCCCGCCCCCGCGGGGCCGTTGGCTGCAAGGAGTTCCCGGCGGCAACTCCCCTTGCCAACGGCCCCTTCGTCCGAGTCTCATCATCCCTCAGCTCTCTTCCAAATCAACGGACGCCGGGCCATCCCTACCCGGTCCTTGTTGGCGAGAGGTCCAAGGGTAGAGCTGGAATGAGTCTTCTGATAAGAGGGGCAATAGCCATAAGGCCAAAGACACCAAGGAGCCAGTTTAGAGAATCTTTTCACACAAAGTGGAGGAAAAATTCACTAGCGGGCGAATAAGGACGTTGGAAGCTGAATCTGGAAGGAGGCAGCAGCAAATGAAGAAGTGGATGTTGATCCTATTGGCGATGTGGCTCTGTGGTGTTTCGGCAGTTTGGGCGCAGAGTCTAGAGTGTGACGTAGTTGTCATCGGCGGAGGAGGCGCTGGTCTTTCTGCAGCTATTGAAGCCGCTGACCGTGGAGCTAAGGTCATCCTGCTGGAAAAGATGGCTTTCCTCGGCGGCGAGACGGGAATATCCGGGGGCACCATTCAGGGAGCGGAGACGGTTGTCCAGAGCAAAGCAGGTGTTGCCGACTCCAGGCGCGACTTGTTCAGATACTGGATGGAGGCCGGTCACTACAAGAACGATCCGGAACTTGTGCGGGCGGTTGTCGACATGTCGGCGGCTAATGTGGAATGGTTAATGAAGCTGGGAGTCGCCTATGAGCCAAGGAATCTGGGACTAGGCGGCTGGACGCCGGTCCCCAGGGCCCACCGAACTCCAGGGGGTGGTGCGGAGTTGATCAAAGCCCTGGAAAAGGCTGCCCGCGATCGAGGCGTTACCATCTTGCTGGGTACTAAGGCGACGGAGCTTGTCAGTGAGAACGGCCGCGTTGTCGGCGTCCGCGCCGAAGGCAAGGCTTCCCTGGTGAAGGGCAAGGCGGTGATTATCGCAACCGGAGGCTTTGCTGCCAATCCAGAGATGGTGAAACAGTATGCGCCGGACTATGTGGACTCCCTTCCGATCACGACCCCGGGCATTACGGGCGACGGCATCAGGATGGCCCAGGCCCTTGGCGCCAAGACTAGAGGCTTTGGCGGCGTCATCGGTTTTCGCAAAGTAAAGGACGTGCCCTACGGCAGCACCATCGACGGCTTGGGGCGCCAGGTCATCATGTACGTCAATAAGGCGGGGAAGAGATTTGTTGATGAGAACGCTTACTATGCCCTCATCGCCGAGGCAATTCACAACCAGGGCGGGGTTGTCTACCAGATCTTCGATGAGAAGAAGCGGGAGGCGTTGGGTTCGGCGGGGCAGAAAGACTTCGACGAGGCCTTGGCCAGCGGGCTCATCAAACAAGGTGCAACCATCGAGGAACTGGCGACGCAACTTGGAATTCCCCCCGAGGCCCTAGCCTCCACCCTGGCCGAGTTCAACGGCAATGCGGCAAAGGGCCATGATCCTGTGTTTTGGCGCGATGCGGCAACTCTAGTTCCTTTGACGACCCCTCCATACTATGGTCTGCCGGTTTTCCATGCCAATCTGGGGACCCTCGGCGGGCTGGTCATCAACACTGACGCGCAAGTGATCCATACGAGCGGGGAGGCAATACCGGGACTATATGCTGCCGGGTCGGTGACGGGAGGCTTCTTCGGCGATGTCTATCCGGCGGGCGGTTCGGCAGTGGCGATGGCTGTGGCCACAGGCAGAATTGCCGGGGCAAATGCGGCCTCGCTGGTGAAGTAGATCGCCACATTCGTTATGATAGGGGTGGAGAGGCGACATGGCCTCTCCGCCTGCCTAATTCTGGGTGCGGCTGGCGAAATGCTAGACCCCGCCTTCAGCTTTCCCAGTGGGGAAATCGCCTCTCCAAAGCTTTGCAATGGACCCGTCGGACTTCCTCAGCCCCTGGGCTGCCCGTTTATTCCCTTCCGCATCAACTGGGAGAAAAGCCGAGTCTTGCGGGTGCAAGTAAATAGCCTTGCTGGGCGTAGGACGATGCCCCCCGCAACGTTGGTCACCAGTCCAA
>ERZ773359.2207-NODE-2207-length-25070-cov-5.590726_pt1 | contig 25070 bp, 28 predicted proteins | sample MGYA00374955_ERZ773359 | MGnify/ENA primary metagenome ERZ773359 (study PRJEB29098, sample SAMN04486028) | biogas fermenter metagenome | study: EMG produced TPA metagenomics assembly of the Biogas fermentation microbial communities from Germany - Plant 4 DNA1...
CCGCCATGAACAACCCGATGTCCAATAGCTGTTATTTCATTCATTGACTGAATAGCGCCATATTGGGGATCTGTAAGGTAATCCAAAACTAGTTTCATGCCATGTTTATGATCAGGGATTACTTGAGTGATAGTAATTGTTTCACCAGTTGGATCTTGGTGTTTTAGGAAAGAACTGCTATTACCCACTCGTTCTACAGTACCTTTTGCTAATACTTGACGATCACTCATCCGGTATAACTGATATTTGATTGATGAACTACCATTGTTTACAACCAAGATTTGCATAATCAAATCCTTTCTAGTAGTTATTTTATTATTAGTATTTCGTCATTTATGGAAAGAGCCCTTGTAAATTTAGTAAAATTAAGCCAGTTTAGCACGGCGTAAGTCGTTATGTTCTATTTCATGGCTAATCAACGCAGAGACAAATGTTCAAGAATCTTTTGATGAACTGATTGAACAGTTCTTATTTCATTAATCTCGTCGTTTAACTGGTCTAGCTTTGCATTGGTTGTACCAACAATTTGTAATAATTGCGTGATATGATTCCCTGACTCGACAACCTAGCTTTTATGGCTTGTTGTTCATCCATAATGGACAGTAGATTATGGTTAATAACCTTCTGTTCATCATTAATGAATTGTAGTTCTTGTTTTGTTTGATAACTAAACTATCTGCTCATCTTTAATAAGCTGTACTTCTTGCTTTAGATCATCTGCAGAGTTTTTGATGTCTTTAACTTCATTAAGAACTTCTGTTAATAGTTTTTCCATAGGATCACCTGCAAAAATCTTAGTTTTATTATATAGGAATAAAGCTGTTCTTTCAAGGCAAATCTCCCAATTGTGAATAAAAGTCAGAAAATAGTTCAAGATGTTTATTCTCTATTTCAATGGTACTTTGACATTAGATTAAACTTTGTTAAGCTATCAATAAGGAGGCGTATTGATAGTGGCTAAGATTCTTAGCATTGATTTCGATTATTTTATCGATGCTTCAAACTTAGAGCGAGAAATTTATTTTCCTAGAGGTGGAGATGAAATTCCATCAGAACAATTAAAAACTATTTGGCAGATGAAACATGCTCAGTATTCTCAATTGCCAAAAATTGGGGTAATAGAACAGTTTTATACTATGAAGAATTATCTAATGCTATTAGAAATTAAGAAGGATAACTTTTATAACTCAGATTCTCATAAGAATATTAAAAAACTAATCGATACTATACCAAAAAGCAGCCAATTAAGCATTGTAAATGTAGATTTTCATCATGATTATTATCATTATTATAGTGGTGGTCAGTACCTTAATTGCGGTAATTGGCTGCGAAGAGTTGTGGAAGAAAGACCCAATACTCTAGTGAAGTGGATTCGTCGGGAAGATTCACAGATATACAGCTTAGAAGGGGAGTTTCCATTTCAACATACTACTGATTTAACATCAGTATTAAGTGAAGGGTATGATTACATTTTTATTTGTAGAAGTCCAGAATGGAGTCCACCACATTTAGGTAAAAGATACGATGAGTTAGTGAGAGCCGCTTTAGATAGTCAGATAGCATAAATGTAATATGTAGTTTAGAAATGAGGCTAGCAGGTTATTATTTTCAGATTTGATATAGAAAAATCTAACATAATGTGGTAGTATTATTCTAAAGTTCTCGATTTAAGACCGCTGTTTGTTATAAAAATTTAATGAAACGGAGGTAGTTAAGTGGCGACTGAAATTATTCAATCCGTTATGCAGGCTGAGGAACAAGCAGAGGAAATTCGCAAACAGTCGGAGGCTGAGGCTAGCGAAATTATTGCTAAAGCCCATAGTGATGCCATGGAGTTAGAAAAGCAATTAATTGCTAAGGCTGAGGCTGAAGCGAAGCAGATTATTGATGACGCTCGAAGCTCTGCAGAGCAGACTATTGAGCAATTAAATGCTGAAGTTAAAACTGAATGCGAAAAGATTAGGGCAGATGCTTCGACTCGTCTAGATCAAGCCGTCGAATTGATTATCGGGAAGGTAGTGACCAGATATGGCAGTAGTTGATATGAATAAGCTGACTCTGGTTGGCTTAAATACTGATAAAACCGATATTCTAAACCAACTGATGGCACTTGGTGTGGTGGAGATTACTGCCCAGGATTTAGATACTTCCGATCATTTATCACAGTGGTCACATCTTATTACACATGATGATAGGACAGACTCTATTGCTTATTTAAATAATCTATTGGAACAAGTAAGATTTGCATTGAACCGATTAGCTAAATATAATGGTGAGAAAAAACCACTTTTTACAGGAAAACGAACAGTTACAGTTAATGAGTTCCATGCTGTAGAAGATGAACAGCATCGGTTGCAAAATATCGTTGCTGATATACATCGTTTGAGTGAAGAACAACAAGTACTCCAAGCTGAAAGAAATAAGCTTAGTAGTCTAATTGCCACATTAGAACCATGGGAAACATTGGATATACCAATTGACTTTAAAGGTACCAAATATGCCAAAGTTACCCTAGGTGTTCTTCCTTCAGCTATTGATGTGGCTAAATTACAAACTGAACTTGTTGAGGCTGTACCAGCATGTTATTTAGAAGTGATTAATAGTGATCGGTTTCAACATTATACAGTTTTAATTTGTCATCGGCAGCTGCAAGCTGATGCTGAAGGAGTATTGAAAAAGTTTGGATTTTCGCCTGTAGCATTCAGCGGAATGACTGGAACAGTTTCCCAACAAATTAAAGCTGCTAAAGAGAGAATTGCCCAGTTTGAGCAAGAATATCAAGAGAAAGAAGCAGAGATTGCAGCCTTTGCAGTGGAAAAGACAAATTTAGAGTTGTTTCATGATTATCTTGTAGGAATGTTAGATCAAGAGCAAACCATCGAAACTTTAACCAAAACTCCAAGTGTTTTCTTGATTGATGGATGGCTGCCTGCTCGATTAAGTGAACAGATAAAAAAACATTTAACTGAACAATGGACATGCATAGTGGAAATTCGAGAACCTGCTGAAGATGAAGAGTTTCCAGTGCTGTTAGAAAATAATAGCTTAGGATCTAGTGTCGAAAGTATTACCGCTATGTACGGATTACCTAATTGTCGAGAAGTTGATCCTAATGCAGTTATGGCCCCATTTTTCATCGGTTTCTTTGGTTTGATGCTAGGGGACGGGGGCTATGGTCTAATAATGACTTTAGCATCACTATTTGCTTTATGGAAATTTGATTTAGATGAGCAACAGAAAAGATATGCTAAGCTGGTTTTATACGGTGGAATAGCCACTATGTTTTGGGGCTTGATGTTTGGCAGCTGGTTTGGAATTGCTTATTTTGGAGAACGTCCTTTATGGCTAAATCCAGTAAATGCACCAGAAGAAATGTTGAAATGGTCGCTGTTATTCGGTGTAATCCATCTTTACGCTGGTATTGCAATGAAAGGCGTCAACCACATTCGCAATGGTAAGTATCTCGATATATTGTGGGATGTAGTTGCTTGGTATGTGTTGTTTACTGGGTTTATTTTCGTCGTCTTACCTCAGGTACCGAATATGCACTTAGAAGATCCAACATTTTTCGTTGATTTAGGTAAGAAATTAATGTTAGTTGGAGCAATAGTTTTAATTTTAACTCAAGGGAGGGAAAACAAGGGAATTATATCAAAGTTAGTTTCTGGTATCGGTAGTCTGTATGATTTAGTAAGTTTCCTAAGTGATGTACTATCCTATTCAAGGTTACTTGCTTTAGGATTGGCTACTTCTGTAATTGGTTCTATTGTAAACGAAATTGCAACGATGGCTGGTTTGAACAATATAATTACTATTTTACTATGTGTGGTAGTATTGGTCTTTGGTCATAGTTTAAACTTTGCCATCAATGCCCTTGGTGCTTATGTTCACTCCAGTCGTTTGCAGTACATTGAGTTTTTTGGTAAGTTTTATCAAAGTGGGGGTAAACCCTTCAAACCATTAAAGTATAGGACTAAATATGTAAAATTAAAAAATTAGGAGGTTGTGAATATGGAATTCTTACAAGGAGATCTTATTGGTACTATTTTAGCAGTGTTGGGTGCAGCTTTTGCATTTGTATTGACTGGGATTGGTTCATCAAGAGCTGTTGGTGTTGCTGGTCAAGCTGGTGCCGGTGTTTTAACTGAAGATCCAGATAGATTCGTACCTGTAATGATTTTACAAGCTTTACCTAGTACACAAGCAATATATGGTTTCGTAATTGCTTTCTTGATTATTGGTAATATTGTTACTGGTCAACCACTTGATTTTGGTTCTGGTTTGATTCTATTCCTTGCTTCTTTACCTGTTGGAATAGTAGGTTATGCATCTGCTGTTTTACAAGGTAGAGTATCAGTAGCTGGTATTCATATGGTAGCAAAACAGGCAGACAGTATGATTCGAGGAGTTATTTTGGCGCTGATGGTTGAAATGTTTGCTATTCTTTCTTTGATTATCTCTATTTTGATCATCGGTAAGGCTTAATATATGAATAAGGAAGTGTCCTGAAAATGACAGGAGTAGAGCAACTGACAAACAAGATTGTGGAAGATGCGAGACAGCAAGCTGCTGATACTAAAAACCATGCGGAACAGGAAGCGCAAGCAATTATTGACCAAGCAAGGCAGCGGGCATTAGTTCAGAGTGATAAAATTAAGACTGAAGCCAAGGTGCGTGGTGCTGAACTGCGCGAGCGCCTGGTATCTGTTGCACAACTTAATGCCCGTAAAGAAAAACTTCAGGTTAAGCAAGATCTAATTAATTCAGCTTTTGACCAGGCTCTAGAACGGTTATGTGGACTTCCTGATGCTGAATATTTTGCGGTTTTAGCTGATTTGATTGTTAAGGGAAGCAGAACCGGAACAGAGCAAATAGTTTTATCCGAAAATGATCATCAGCGATTACCAAAAGATTTTCTGGAACAAGTCAATAAACTAGTGAAGGAAAATGGTCTAGCTGGTTCCTTAGCAATAGCTAAGGAGTTTGCTCCCATTAAAGGCGGAGTTATCCTAAAACAAGGAGATGTCTCAATCAATTATTCCTTTGAAGCTTTGCTTAAACAGAATTATGATGAGCTTGCCATGGAAATAGCAGGTTTGTTATTCTCTTAAACTGAAAATGAGGGAAGCGAAAATGATACAATCTATGGATACCAAATATGCATATGCGGTGTCACGTATTCGTGTTATTGAGCAGCAGATGTTAAGTGGCAATGTGTTGCAGCGGATGATTGAAGCTGAATCAGCAGAAGAAGCTTTTAAAGTACTTAAAGAAGTTAATTATGGGTTTTCAGCTAATGATAGCAGTGTTTTTGACTATGAACGAATTCTTAATGAAGAATTTGACAAGGTATATCAGCTTTTAATGGAAATTGCTCCTAATCCGGAAGCGTTTGATTTGTTTTTTATCAAAAATGATTATCACAATCTGAAAGTTTATTTAAAAGCTGAATTATCTAATCAAGATGTTCATAACCAATATTTAGCTAAGCCTAGTCTATATTCACCAGCTAAAATTGGCGATATGTTTAGAGAGCGTGTTTTTGCTGATTTACCAAAGATTATGGTAGAGGCCATTGGCGCTTGCTTTGAAGCATTTAGCAAAACAGCTGATCCGCAATTGATTGATATTATTATGGATCAGGCTCTTTATCGCCATATGTCTGCTTTAGCCAGTAAGTTAGGTAATGAGTTTATCAGTCAAATTGTAACGATTAATATTGACTTAGCCAATTTAAAAATTGTCCTTCGTACAAAGCTGATAAATCAGGGCTGGGATTTTCTCGAGCAATTTTTAATCCCAGGAGGAAGCTTCGGTATTGACTTTTATCAGGATTTATTTGAGTACGAATTTAAGGATTTTCCAAAAGCCTATGCTGAAACTCAGTACAGTCAACTAGCAATTGCTAGTATGGAGAGTTACAAGTACACTGATAGCTTAGCTGGTTTTGAAATGTTGTGCGATAATTATTTAGTGAATTTGCTAAAGCAAACAAAGTTTGCCATATTTGGTATCGAACCGTTAGTAACATACTTGTTGGCTAAAGAAATGGAAATTAAGAATGTCCGCATTATTATGGTCGGTAAAATCAATCACTTAGCACAAGATGTTATCAGGGAAAGGCTGAGGGAAACTTATGTATAAAATTGGTGTGATTGGTGATAAGGATAGCATCCTTGGTTTCAAAGCCATCGGGATGTCAGTATATCCAGTAGAAGATAGCTCTGCAGCCAAGGCAACCCTGGAAAAATTAGCTCGTGATAAATATGGGATTGTTTATATTACAGAGCAAATGGCCGAAGAAATTGGAGATACCATAGATCAATATAAAGACAATTTGGTACCAGCCATTATTTTAATTCCTAGTAATCAAGGCTCGTTAGGTATTGGTATGCGTAATATCAAGAAATCCGTAGAACGAGCTATAGGAGCAGATATTTTATTTAAAGATGAGTAGCGTATTATGGTGCGAAAGAGGGTGGCAAATATGAGTCACGGTAGAATAGTCAAGGTAGCAGGACCCTTGGTTGTTGCCGAAGGCATGCAGGATGCCAATATGTTTGATGTAGTTCGTGTAAGTGAACAGCGCCTAATCGGTGAAGTTCTAGAGATGCGTGGGGATCGTGCTTCAATCCAAGTATACGAAGAAACAGCTGGCTTAGGGCCAGGTGAACCTGTTTACTCAACTGGAGCACCATTAAGTGTGGAACTTGGTCCTGGATTAATTGGAACAATCTTTGACGGGATTCAACGTCCTTTGGAAGCAATCCGAGAAATAGCTGGCAGTAATATTACTAGAGGTATTGATGTTAATCCTCTTGAACGTGATAAAAAATGGAACTTTGAGCCAGTGGTCGAACCAGGTGCCCAGGTTGTGGCTGGAGATATAATCGGTAAAGTTCAAGAGACAGAGATTGTTGAGCATCGGATTATGGTTCCTCATGGAGTCTCTGGTACCATTGAGGAGATCTATTCTGGTGAGTTTACTGTGGTAGAGCCGGTGGCCAAGGTACGGACTGAACAGGACGATCTAGTGGAAGTGACTATGATGCAAAAATGGCCTGTGCGAATTGGTCGACCGTATAAAGAAAAGTTAACACCTACTGAACCGCTAATTACTGGACAGCGAGTAATTGACACTCTTTTCCCAATTGCTAAAGGGGGAGTAGCCGCTGTTCCTGGTCCGTTTGGTAGCGGTAAAACAGTGGTGCAGCATCAGTTAGCCAAGTGGGCTGACGCAGACATAGTGGTCTATATTGGGTGTGGCGAACGTGGTAATGAGATGACTGACGTATTAATGGAGTTTCCACGTTTAAAAGACCCACGTACCGGTGAATCATTGATGAAACGGACAGTGTTGATTGCCAATACTTCCGATATGCCGGTAGCAGCCAGGGAAGCTTCTATTTATACTGGAATTACTATTGCTGAGTATTTCCGCGATATGGGCTATAGCGTAGCTTTAATGGCTGATTCAACATCACGCTGGGCGGAAGCATTACGTGAAATGTCCGGCCGTTTAGAGGAAATGCCAGGGGAAGAAGGCTACCCTGCTTACTTAAGCTCTCGCTTGGCTCAATTTTATGAACGAGCTGGCCGGGTAATCAGTCTTGGTTCGGAAGGTCGTGAAGGAGCATTAACTGCTATTGGTGCAGTATCTCCTCCAGGCGGTGACTTATCGGAACCAGTAACTCAAGCTACATTACGGATTGTTAAAGTGTTCTGGGGCTTAGATTCTAGTTTGGCTTATCGTCGCCATTTCCCAGCCATTGATTGGCTCAGAAGTTACTCACTGTACATTGATCAGTTAGAAGAATGGACTTCAGAGAATATTGCTCGGGATTGGTCGGCGTTACGAAGTGAAGCGATGCGGATTTTACAAGAGGAAGCAGAACTAGAAGAGATTGTTCGCTTAGTAGGAATTGATTCCTTATCTGCACTAGATCGAGTGACTTTAGAAGCGGCAAAATCAATTCGGGAAGACTATCTGCATCAAAATGCTTTCCATGAAGAAGACACTTACACATCCTTGAATAAACAATATCGAATGTTAAAACTGATTATGGCTTATTATGATAAAGCCTGTGAAGCAGTGGAAAAAGGTACTTCAATTAATCAGATTTTCGCTATTCCAGTCCGAGAACGGATTGGTCGGGCTAAATACGTGCCTGAGAAGGAAATCGATACAGTTTTTGCTGAGATTGAAGCAGAATTAAATCAGCAGTTTGATGCTTTGGCAGCAAAGGAGGTTGGCTAAAATGTTGAAGGAATATAAAACCATATCAGAGATAGCAGGCCCCTTAATGTTGGTTCAGAATGTTGAAGGAGTTAAATACGAAGAACTTGGTGAAATCCAGCTGCCAAATGGTGAAGTGCGTCTATGTAAAGTTTTAGAAGTAGATGAAGGCAATGCTTTGGTTCAGTTATTTGAGAGTTCAGCAGGTATTAATGTGGCGCAAAGTTCGGTTCGCTTTTTAGGGAAAAGTACTGAGCTGCCAGTATCCATGGACATGTTAGGCCGGGTTTTTACTGGTTTAGGCCGTCCTGCTGATGGTGGACCAGAGATTATTCCTGAAGCTAGGTTAGATATCAACGGAATTCCTATGAATCCCGCTGCCCGAGATTATCCGTCGGAGTTTATTCAAACTGGTATTTCTGCAATTGATGGGTTAAACACTTTAGTTAGAGGGCAGAAACTACCGATTTTCTCAGGCTCTGGTCTGCCCCATGCGCAATTAGCAGCACAAATTGCTCGACAAGCTAAAGTGTTAGATGACCAAAGTAAGTTTGCGGTAGTTTTTGCTGCTATTGGAATTACTTTTGAAGAAGCAGATTTCTTCATTAGTGACTTTATTCGAACAGGTGCTATTGAACGCTCAGTGGTCTTTATTAACTTAGCTAATGACCCGGCGATTGAGCGAATTTCTACACCACGAATGGCTTTAACCGCTGCAGAATACTTAGCGTTTGAAAAGGACATGCATGTGTTAGTAATCTTAACTGACATAACAAACTATGCGGAAGCGTTACGGGAAGTTTCTGCAGCTCGTAAAGAAGTTCCAGGAAGACGTGGTTATCCAGGTTATTTATACACTGACTTAGCTACAATCTATGAAAGAGCTGGTCGCAAACAAGATAGTAAAGGAAGCATAACGTTAATTCCAATCCTGACTATGCCTGAGGATGATAAAACTCATCCAATCCCTGACTTAACTGGTTATATTACAGAAGGGCAAATTATTCTCAGTCGTGAGTTACATCGGAAAGGTATAGCCCCGCCAATTGATGTACTACCTTCCTTATCTCGTTTAAAGGATAAGGGTATTGGTGCTGGCAAGACGAGAGAAGATCATGCTGATGTAATGAACCAGCTGTTTGCAGCTTATGCTAGCGGTAAAGAAGCTAAAGAATTAGCGGTTATTCTTGGAGAAGCTGCTTTAACTGAAACTGACAAACTTTATGCTGATTTTGCTGATCAGTTTGAAAGTAGGTATGTATCCCAAGGATTTAATGAAGACCGAACCATAGAGCAAACCATGGAAATTGGTTGGGAACTACTTTCCATCTTGCCGCGAAGTGAATTGAAGCGGGTTCGTGATGAATATCTTGATAAGTATCTCCCAAGCAGAGGAGAGAAGTAGATGGCTGTTTTAAATGTAAACCCTACTAGAATGGAAATGACAAAGCTTAAAAAGCGTTTAGCTGTCGCCCGTCGCGGTCATAAGCTTTTAAAAGATAAACGAGACGAGTTAATGAAGATTTTCTTAGATGTAGTGAAGAAGAATAAAGAATTACGGGAACAAGTTGAAGAGCTTTTAACTCAGTCTTATGAAAGTTTTTTAGTGGCTCGCGCTGTAATGTCTTCTGAGGTTTTAGAAGAAGCTTTGATGTTTCCTAAGCAATCGGTGGAGTTAAACGTGGACACTACGAATTTGATGAGTGTTAGTGTTCCAAAGTTTAAGTATTCCGAAACTAGTGTTGACAGTGATAACATATTCCCTTATGGATTTGCTACTACTTCTAGTGATTTAGATTATTCGATGCAAATTCTAGCATCTGCTTTACCTTTAATGCTTGAGCTCGCCGAAAGTGAGAAAACTGCCCAATTATTAGCTCAAGAAATAGAAAAAACCCGTCGTCGGGTTAATGCTTTAGAATATGTATTAATTCCTCAGCTAGAAGAAACCATTAGGTATATTACTATGAAGTTAGAGGAAAATGAACGGGGTAATATTACTCGCTTAATGAAGGTTAAAGACATGATGCTGGAGCAAACTTATAAATATCGGGAAAGACTGAAAACGCCACAATAGCAAAGTCACAGGTTTTCGCACCTGTGACTTTTTTATGTTATATCTATTATAAAAAGGATCTACACAACAGATTTAGAAATAATTAAACAGAGGTGATGAAGGTGAATTGGTTATTTTATTTCTTGCTTTCAGCTGTCTTTGTCTTTTTAGGTTTAACTGTCCATGTATTCAAATGGTATTTTTTAATTGCCGGTTATAACATGATGCCGAAAGAACAAAAGGCTAATGTGGATGTGGAAGGATTAGGCAAATTGATGGGTTTTTGGGGTTACATTAATGGAGCTGCTTTGTTTTTGATCGGCTTAATTACTTCATTCAATGTGGAAAAAGGAGTAATTCCTTGGTTAATCTTTTTTACTTTCACCACGATTTATTTGCTTGTTAAAGCTCAAAGATTTAATCATAATCCGAAAGGTGTTGCTAGCAGTAGACGGCAGAAAGGTACAGTTCTTAGTACTATTATAATTTTGGTTTTTGTTGGCGGATTAATGCTTTATAGTGCACAGCCTACTACGGTAACAATTAATCAGGATGGAGTTAAGATTCATGGTCTGTATGGTCAAGTCTATCCATGGGAATCTATTACAGAAGTAGAATTACTCCAGGAATTGCCTGGAATAGCTAGACGGACTAGCGGATCCGCTGTTGGCCCATATTTAAGAGGACGTTTTCGGACTACTGACTCGGAGTCAATTAAGCTGTTTGTGAATCGGAATCAACCTCCATTTATTCGACTAGAAAGTAATGATGGAGTAGTAATTTTTAATTTAAAAAAATCAGCTGATACTGAAGCTGCATTAGAAATAATTAACAGCCAGATTTAAGCTCTGGCTGTTAATTGTTCTAGCATAGCTTGATGGATTAAACCATTTGACGCCAGGATTTCTCCTTTGGCTATTTCAAATTCTGGTTGCGAAATACCGGTTACCAATCCGCCTGCTTCATGCACGATTAATGCACCAGCAGCCATATCCCAGGGCTTTAGATCCATTTCCCAGAAGCCATCTATCCGGCCACAGGCTACATAACATAAGTCTAAGGCAGCGGAGCCTAAGCGGAGTACTCCCTGAGTTTTAGTTACCAGCCGTGAAAAGTTGTCGATATTGTTGTTCGGTTGGTGCATATCATAGGGAAAACCGGTGCATAGCAGACTCTTTTGTAATGAGTCGGTTTTAGACACCCTGATTTGCCGATCATTAAGCCACGCACCATAACCTTGTTCAGCGGCAAACATTTCATCGGAAATAGGGTTGTAGACTACACCAATGATCGGCTTGCTTTGTTCTAATAAAGCAATAGATACGGAAAAGTAGGGAACTCCATGGGCAAAATTCGTTGTTCCATCCAAGGGATCGATTACCCATAGATAGTCACTATCCGCATTGCCTAATTTACCGCCTTCTTCAGCTAATATAGCATGTTGGGGGAATGCTTTAGTTATTGCTGAAACTAATAAATGTTCTGCTGCTTTATCTGCATCGGTAACTAAATCAATTTCCCCTTTGTACTCCACATTAAAATCTTCGTCTAATTTATCTCTTAAAATTTTGCCTGCGGCATATGCCAGATCTTTAGCATTCTCTAATAGCAATAAAGTCACCTCGTTTATTGATATGGTTAAAACTATTGTACCATAAAAGCTTATTCTGGAAAATGTTGTCTATAGAGGAGGGTTATTATGGGACAAATGGTGATTAGTTGTTTAATTGGTTATTTCTTAGGTTGCTTTCAAACTTCGATTTTTATAGGGCGATTAGTTAAGCAAATTGATATACGTGAGTATGGTAGCCAAAACGCTGGAGCATCGAATACTACAGTGATCCTTGGCTTACCCTATGGTGTGATAACGGCTGCGATTGATATTTTAAAGGCTGTAATAGCCATTGTCATTGTTCGTTATTTGTATTCTGGAGATCTAGTATTGCCAGTTCTAGCTGGGATTGCTGCGGTTGTTGGTCATATTTTCCCCATTTTCTTTGGTTTTCGAGGAGGAAAAGGTGTAGCATGTTTAATTGGTACGGTTTTAGCTTTAGAGCCGGCTAAAGGATTGATTATTGTTTTGGTATCGGTAGCTGTTGCTATCATTTCAGATTATGTGGTAGTGGGTTCCACTATGATTTATATACTATTTATGTTGTTTATGATTTTTGACGATTATCCAATACTAGCGAAATGGTTAGCAGGATTACTTTTGCTTGTAGGGCTATTCAAACATATAAGTAATTATCAGCGGATTATTAATCAAACAGAAATAAAAATTAGCCAAACATTTGGCCGTAAAAAGGATTAGATGCTTCTAAAGAATTGGCAAGAAAGAGTCGATAGATTATTAAGGTACTGATACTTGCGAAGAAGGAGGTAGCTTATGAAGGTTACTGGCTTTGGGAATAGAGACCTATATAACCAGGCTGAATTTCCTAAGAACTCTACAGCAAACTTAGAAACAGAAATTAAAAGGGAAGGTGTCGTCTTAGAGCTGTCGATTGACGGGAAGTTAAAAGCTGATATTGATAAAATTAAAGCGCAAGCAGCGGAATGGCATGAGCGAATTGCTGAAGAAGTGCAGCGCAAGCAAAAGCTCTTTGAGGAATCTGGTGGTGTAAAGCACCGGGCACCAAGAATGATTATTCCGCATATTCAAACCAATGACGCATTAGTAAATTCCTTAGAAGGCTTAGAGGAAAACTTAATTGATGCAGTCTATCGTATTATATCTGATGATTTATTAACCACCCAGGCATCTTCCTCGCCGGAAGCCAGAAATGAACAAATAGCATTAGGGTTAGGTAAAGCTAAGTATCTAGCAGTGAATTACATGAGTGCCGATCAAGCCGATAAGTTTATGAAGGTTATGGAGCAAATTGCTAAATTTGGAATTACTGGTAAAGCAGATCAAAATGGTATTATCCGCTATGATATTCCTCGTGGACCATTAGTTGGTGCTCCTGATGATTATGTAAATGTATTTTCGGTTATGAAGAAGTATGATCCGCAAGCTTGGGCTACATATACTAGCTTAATGGAGGATGCTGTGCAAACTAATGATATTGAGCAAATGCTTCCTGCTCTGAGATATGCTTTAGAGTGGAGTAGAAGAATGCATGTTAGTTCCGCACGAATCTTTCAACAGGAGGCTAAAACTTACCAACAATGGAAACAAAGCGTAGATAATATTAGTCTGCCAGAATATGATATAGTTGATTATCTGGATATCAAGTGAGGATCAGGCTTGTAGGAGTGCCATCGGTGCTTATGGTTTATTTGTAATGAGTAATTATTTGCTAGCTATTTCTTGGTTTGTTATTACTGTACTTTTATTATTAGGCCTACGTAAATTAGCCAGAAGTTCGCAAGCATTAACCGATGAAATTGCAAATTATATTATTGCATTTACCCGAGATTTAGCGGATTTAAAAGATGATAAGATTAAAAAACTGGAATTAGAAGCAGCTCAGTTAAATAAACTAAAGAAGAATGCATAAGTGAGAAATATAAAATGTAAAGCCTGATCCCTTTTAAAAGGGAGTTCAGGCTTTAGTATTATAATGACTTTTTAATTTTTCTAAGGCTTGTTTTTCTGGCAAAGGCCTACTAAATAGGTAGCCTTGCATAATATCACAACCAGCTTTCAGCAAGAAATCCCGCTGTTTTTCTTCTTCGACACCTTCAGCCACTACTGTTAGATCAAGTTTATGAGACAAGGATATCAGTTCTTGGACAATTTGTTTTTGTTCATCTTCAAGTAAGATTTTATCAATAAAGCTTTTATCTATTTTGATAAAATCAACTAGTAACTCACCCATCCGAGAAAGAGCTGAGTAGCCTGTACCAAAGTCATCTAGGGCGATTGTTAGACCTAACTCACGTAAAGGTCGGAGTTTAGCCTGAATGTCATCAAAATCATCGGTAAACACAGATTCAGTGATTTCCAGCTGTAAATTCTTCGGATTAATTCCAGTCTTAGTAATTATCTCTTCTACTTTATTTGGAAAATCTTTTTGTAACAGTTGAATGACGGAAATATTTACAGCCACATATAGGTCTTGATAGCCTTGGTCATAGAGTTTATTCACAAATTTACAAGCTGTTTCCAATACCCAATATCCTAGTGGGACAATCTTTTCTTGCCGTTCTGCTATAGATATAAACTCTATTGGCGATATTCGTCCTAAAGTAGGTGAGTTCATCCGTGATAGGGCTTCAAAACCGACAATTTGGTTAGAGGCTAAGGCCAGTTTTGGCTGATACTCTAAATATAAGGTATTCAAGCTAGGATTAGCTAAAAATTCACTGAGTTCTTGAGCAATAATTTCTTCACGGCGAAGTTTTTCCTCTACTTTAGTATCGAAAAATGCCAGTGGCTCTCTGGTTTGTCCTTGTTCAAGATAATGGATTACCATAGAGGCCTTGCTCAGAACTTCCATGGTTTGGGCTCCAGGCTCTAATTCTACGATTCCTATTTTTATTTCTATTGGTCTGCCAATGAATTCTAGCGGGGTTTCTAGGATACTAATGATTTCTTCTGCTAATGCTTGAAGTTCAGCCTGGTTTTGGTAATTTTTAATGAGTAAAACAAAACGATTGCCGCTAAAGCGGAACAGCTGCATTTCATCTGTAACTAAGGTTAGCAAACGATTGGCAACTTCTTTTAGCACTTTGTCCCCTGTAGGAAGTCCATATGTAGAATTGATTGAACCTATATTATGGCAATGAATCATTACTATCGCTGTCTTTTGTTCTTGCGGCTCAGCTAAGATGTCATCTAACACTTGTTGTAGATGGGTATTATTAGAAAGGCCAGTTAAGCTATCTTTATAAGCAAGGGTAACCAAACGCTTGTTATGGATATAGTTAGCAAGCATTATGTAAGTCAAACTAGCAAATACGATTAAGCTAACGATGATGCTGATAACAATTGTAGTATTGGTAATTGCATCCGCTTCCTTGGTAGATTTAATTACTACAAGGGTGCCCATAAATTCGTCTTGAACAAAAACAGGTATAAATATCTCATAAATTTCTTGTCCCAAGCTTTCAAGTCGATGGCGAATTGAAAAAGTTGTTCTAGAGTCTATGCCTTGACGAATTGTAGGGTTGTCCAATTGTAAGTCAAAAAGCTCCGGATTGCAACAGGTTGTTACTGAATAATCAGGATTAATGAAGTAGACATTATCTACTAATGAGTAGTCCACCATATCTCTTAGCATTCTGATAGTCTCGAAGGGAGCTAAGAAATCTTCTAATACATCGGCGTGAACTCCGATTTGAATAAAGCGACCATCATTTAATTTAAAATAACCATATTTATAGTATTCATCAGATTCGGTATCTTGGCGAATGGCTTCTACGTAACTAGTTAATTCACTAATCATAAAGTTATGCACTGGATGACTAGGAGTTGCTGTCCACCCTATGTATTTTCCCTTGGTAGCGAACTCTATAACTCCTTCTGGGTTATACCAATAAATTTCGTCAATTGCTAAAGAATCGGCTAGTTCATCAAGTATTTCGTTGGAGACTTGCTCAGAATAAAGGCTTACAGTTTTAATCGCACTAAGGATTCTTCTTTCGAGCATATCATTGATGATCCGATAGGCTTCTGCAGTTTTAGTCAATCCTTGAGAATAAATACTAGCGTAATTTATGTACTGATTTTCTATTGATTGTAGGAAGTTTTTTTCAATGGATCGAATAATAAGGTAGTCGGAGATGCCAAAGATTAATACAAACAAAATAACAATTAACACATAAGGACGAAAGCTAAGGGTTCTTTTCATGGAGCCACCTCCTTAGACCATATTCTTATAAAGTATAAGAAAGCACTCACAAAGAGGAAACTCTATTGGAGTGCAGCTACAGAACCTTTACTAGTACAATAAGATGATAACTTTTGAAATACAAATAACCTATTTAGGTACCAATATTAATATCGGATATTATTAATGGAATCTTTAACAAAAAATATTCTGACAATAAAACTTCTAGTAAATTCTAGTAAACATTAGGGGTAAATATGAATTTCTTGATTAATTTAGTTTAAGATCTTGTTTTATTGTTAATGGAATGATATAATAACTGCACCTAGAATTGTATGCTAAATTGAGGAAATATTCATGATTTGGAGGTTAAACAAGGTTTTTCTATCTTAAATTAGGAGGGTCTATGATGAAAAAAGGCCTGGTACGGTTTAGTATTAAAACACGTTTAATTCTCATCTTTAGTCTTGTGATTTGTATTTTGGTTTTAGGGACCAGCATATTCTTTTATCTTAATGCTAAACTGATTATCGAGTCAGATATTGCTAGAGAAGCGCAGTTAATTGCTGAGAATAATGCTAGAGCAATATCGGAGTGGTTTAAAGGGATAGAGGACGAAATGTATTTTTTCTCAATTATTCCGACAGTTAGAAACCTTGAATTAGATGAAGCCAGATCAATCATGAATTCGTTAATCAAAGAAAGGCCTGAATATGGTGGGATTCTAGTAGCAGATCTTACTGGACTAGCTACAACTGTAGAAGGTTTAACTATTGATATTTCTAAGCGAGACTATTTTATAGAAGCCTTAGCTACAGGGAAAACTTTTTATTCCGATCCCATGATTACTCAAGGAACTAATATGGCTACTATTATGTTGGCTAGACCGATTTATGGGGCAAGTAGTATGAGTCCAGTTGGTGTAGTTGCCTTTTCTGTTACTTTAGAGCATATGCAAGGAATAGCTGAAAGCATGAATTTAGCAGGTTATGGCTATGGCTGGTTAATTAATGACTCTGGTATCGTAGTTGGTCATCCCAATCTTGACTATATTGGTAATAGTAGATACTTAACTGAAGAACCAACTTTAAAACCAGTAGTGGACCAAATGTTAGTTGGTAAAGCAGGAGTTGGTAGTTATAAATTAAAAAATGCTGATCGATTAATTGCTTATGCACCAATTACGCAAAATGGTTGGTCGATTGCGGTAGAAGCTTATCAAGAGGATGTTTTACAAGCAGTTTCCCGCATGCGTACCATTATAAATTATATGATTGGAGTAGCCTTGATTGTTGGCTTTGTAATTGCTTTAGCTTTGGCTAATTCCTTGTCAAATCCGATTTTACAATTAACTAAGAGCGCTGAGAAAGTAAGTCATGGTGATTTAACAGAAGTAATTGAAGTTAAACGCCAAGATGAAATCGGTGTATTAGCTTCGGCCTTTAGTAAAATGATTACTAACTTAAGCAACATCATAGAAAGTGTAAAAGTTTCCGCTGATCAAGTATCGGATACATCATCACAATTGGCAGCAGCAACAGCTCAAACAGGAGCTTCTATTGAAGAGGTGGCTAATAGTACCAATATTTTTTCTCAGACAGTTACCTCAATGACTGGCAGTGTCGGTGAAGTATCAGAGTCGGCACGGAATATTACAGTTATGGCTTCGGATGGAGAGGCAGCTTTAGATAAAACATTTCAACAGATGGAAGAACTAAGGGATAGTATTCGGAGTTTATCTGGGATTATTGCTAGTTTAGAATCTAGCTCGACAGAGATCGAAAAAATTGTCCAAGCAATATCGGCGATTGCTGAACAAACTAATTTATTGTCACTTAATGCTGCTATTGAGGCAGCTAGAGCTGGTGAACATGGTCAAGGATTTGCTGTAGTAGCTGATGAGGTGCGTAAGTTATCGGATGAGAGTAGTGCCGCTACTAATACAATCCGTGAACTAATTAGTGATATTCAACAAAAAACTAGACAGGCTGTTGAAGGCATGCAAAAGAGTGAACTAAATGTAGAAGAAACATCTCATGTTGTAGGTGATACTGGCAGATTATTAACTACTATAATTAATGGTATTAGCGAAATTGGTGAACGAATTAATGCAATTGGTCAGGATACTAAGAAAATAGATGTGGGTGCCCAAGAAATGGCTGCGGCTACTGAGGAACAATCAGCTACTATTGAAGAGATTTCTTCATCCGTTCAAGAACTGAGTAATATGGCAGAACATCTGCAAAGGCTGATTGAACAGTTTAAGGTTTAGTAGTTAACAAGATTAAATGGAATTGAGAGGTCAATATGGATATAGCTACTATGATGTTAATGTTGGCTATTGGCTCCTTTATTTTTGCGTTGTTGTTAGTCGTACTTAAATTTATCGGCAGCAATCGGCAAGAGGTACCATTTTGGATTATGGCCAAGATTCATCAAGCCATTGGCTCTCTGGTACTTTTTTATAGGGGAAGCTCCTATGATGCAGTAGCCATGTTAGGTAATGCAGCTTTGTTAATTGGGTTATCATATGAAGCTTGGACTATCAGAATTTTAGCAGGAAGACCAGCTAAGTTAAAACGATGGTTTCATTTTCTAATTGCAGCTGCTTAAGCTTGAATATTAGAAATGTGTTTGCCGTTGTGCCGATTACTAGCTATTCGATTTTTTTAATTAGCGGCTATATTATGTTAATGCTCGCTAAGGAAAGAAGTGATCAGCAAGTAAACCTGATTCAAGAAAGCTTAGAAAAAACCGAGATTCAGTTTCAAAGAGTTGTGGAAACTACTTTTGAAGGTATTGTAATGTTTGATATAGACCACTTTAAAAACTATAACGACTATTATGGCCATGTTATGGGTGATGTCTGTTTAAGGCAAATAGCCAGTGCAGCTGCAGCTAGTGTCCGAGAGTTGGTGGATTTAGCGGCTCGTTATGTGGAGAAGAATTTGCTTGTATATTACCGGATACAGATCTTGAAACAGCTGTCAAAGTAGCAGAAAGGATTCAAGCAAGAATCTCAGAGTTAAAAATTGAGCATAAAACTTCTCCTGTTTCTCAGTATATTACAGCAAGCTTTGGTGTAACTACCGTACAGTATGATCCTAAACTGGAACAATAAGGTTTAGTGAAAATTCTACGGTTTTGTCAAATCCTTGTGTAATCTTAACATAATTAGCAGGATAATTACTTATAAACGTGGAAGTTTTATATAATTATCGCAAATAATTTTCGGAGTTGATCGAAAGGGTGAGATTATGTCTTCTAATAAAAAAATCATCGTAGGAATGATACTTGGTTTATTAGTTGTTATGTTAGGTTCTTTTTTATCTGGATTGATTTTGATCAGCTATTTCTATGATTTACAGAAAGTAGCTGTTGGACCACAAGTACATACAAGACTAATCGATATTGATGCTAAAGTTACTCGATTATCAAATCTGAATGAGGAATTATTACAGCGTAATGCAGAGCTAATCGAAATGATGACAACACCAACAGGAGCTAATTTCGCCGCACAAGCCTTTATTGCTGAAGTCGTATTAAAAGAAACAGTGGAAACAGAGTATACCATAATGCGTTTATTACCTGGAGATACTGTTTGGAGTTCGCTACGTCGGTTAGGCATTGAGCCTACCGTTGAGTTTGTAGATCAAATCTTAAGATTGAATGGTATTGTTGATGACCGGAGCATTCCTAAAGGAACTTACTTGAAGATTCCTGTTGAAAAGATTAAAACATCTCCAGAAGTAACTTTAAGAGCTGTTGATCATGAGACAGGTTACTAAAATTGAATAATACTTATCAAGAGTGGGGGGAGGGACAGGCTCTATGAACCCCGGCAACCTACATTTGTAAGGTGCTAATTCCTGCAAGTAACTGAAAAAAACCTGAGAGATAAGATTAAGGATTTGGCCTTCCAGGAATTATCAAGGAAGGTTATGTTTTTGAGGAGGGAAATAAGCAGTTAGCGCTGGAAAAAGCGGGGTAAAGTTAGTTGATGAAGCAGAGTTTATGATACATAACAATTATTATCGGGAGTTATGGGTAAAAGCAGTGGAAAGAACTAAAATACTAAAGCTTGGCTCCCGTTTCTAAAAAAAGCGCTCCTAGGAAGCTAGGAACGCTTTTTTTACAGTGAAGGTGTTGTTAGCTAGATAAAAGAGGATTCGCAAGGATTCTGCAGTAGTAGATTAGGGAAAAAGGTGTAAGTGAGGTATGGGGAGATGAGCAAACAGTCTAAGCACTTAATTTTCTTTAGTTTAGTTTTAGTCTACATACTTGCAAATGGTTGTATTCAGGGAGATGCTGTGCCTGAACCAAAGGTTATTTCGGGAAAAGTTGTCTTGTCAGATGAAGACAAAGGTTTAGTAGGTGTAAGCTTATCCCTGGGCAGCACCTAATTTTGCTAATTGGGGAACACAGTTTTCTTTCGATAGTCACTTAGGGTTGGTAGAAGCAATCGCATTTTCATCGGATGACCAATACATAGTTAGCGGTAGTAGTGATCGGACAATCAGGATTTGGCGAACTGACGATGGTCAACTAGTTAGAGTAATTACTGGTCATACAAGTCCTGTTAAGGTTATTGCTTTTTCGCCTGAAGGTCATTACTTGGCTAGCGGTTCTAGAGACGGCCAAATTAAAATCTGGGATCAGCAGGTTAGGATTTGGGATATTGGTACCGGAGATATTCTTTATATATATCTTGGCCGAATCAGGGGTTTACAGTCTTTGGCTTGGTCACCGAGAGGTGATCAGTTAGCGATTTCTGAGTACAATGCGCTTGTAATTTTAGGAGAGATTGAATGATCATTGTGACATTGAATGGTTTGTTTACGCTAAGAAACGATTGAGAATCAAGACCTCAGCAGTGCTGGGGTTTGTTTATGGTTTTATCTAGAAATACTACCTTATAGTAATTTTAATATTACAACCTCGTGTTTTTTTATGCCATATTCTTCCGCCAGTTACCTGCAATATTTGACAATAAATTTTATTTTTTGCTTTTATATATTCGGCTATTTGACTGCATAATTCAGCTGAAATAAACCCGAGTAGTTCACCATTTTTACGTAAGACAGATACAGCATTTGGATGTCCTGGTATAGGTGTGTGTTTTAAAACAAGACTTTCTCCTTTACGACATCTTTTTAAGATTTTCTGTCTATTAGAACCATCTGGATTATTGAAGGTGACGCCTCTAATTTTAGTTCGGATAACGATCCTTTTTCTTTTAAATATGTTAAGCATGGAAGTTACCTCCTTGGAAATATACATTACTACACATCAAGCAGGAATGCCTTCTACTATCATTGCTAGTATAGAGGAAGAAAAGTTAGCTGGAAAGAGGAGGTAATATTGGCATATTGCCAAAGCTGGTTTTTATCTGGGTTAACAATCCAGTACTCCTTAACTTCACTACGGGAATATAAATTTAGTTTAGTAATCAAGTCCTTGCTCGTAGTTGAGGGGGATAAAACCTCAACAGTCTTCTGTTATATTTTCTGGATCACAAATTACCGAAAGATCTGGTTAAACAACGTTAGGAGCTTCTTCAAACCTTGAAGCATAGTCATGAAGGCGAACATCGAAAGGTGATACAATGACTTGGCAGTTACTCTTTTTCAATTATTCATGCAGTTTTAGAGTAAAATCACGTAAGAACAGCTAATGTTTAAAGAGGGTGAAGCCAGCTAAAGAAAAAACAACGAGTGAATTGACGGTGTTGTAGCAAAGATTATGGCTCTTGATCGGGCTTTGCGAAATCCAGGGCAGGCGGGTTGTTCTAAGCATCATGAGAGAGGACTTTTGATTCTTTAATTGAATCTGTCAGCTAAGCGATTTACAGAATATTAGTCGCAAATTCCTTTTTTCAGCTGAGGTGATTACATGGATCCCAAAGAACGAAAAGAGCATTTGTTAGTCTCTCTGGGAAGGAAACGGTTCAATGAACCCAAGGCAGAACTTGTGGTTTTTGTAAAAGACGAAAAGGCAAATGCACTCTTGAATGACTTTAACAATTTTCCGCATGCTTATGTTTTAGCGTGTTGCATGGATCGGCAGGTGAAAGCTGAAATAGCCTGGATGATCCCAGCTAAGATTCAAGAAATATTAGGGAGTTTTTCCATAGAAGTTCTCGATAGTCTTGGCTTGGATGATTACTTAAAGCTGTTCAATGACCACAAACTTCACCGTTTCAATGATGTCATGGCAACAGTTTTCCATAAGGCAGTGCGTAAAATCGTAGACGAATATAGTCAGGACGCATCTAAAATATGGAGGGGAAATCCAAGTAGTGCTGCCGTGGTATATAGATTCTTGCAGTTTGATGGTGTGGGTCCAAAGATAGCCACCATGGCAACGAATATTTTAGCAAGGGATTTCAAAATTCCCATGTCTGATTACTATTCTATAGATATTTCCACCGATGTCCACATCTTGCGAGTTTTGAGAAGAAGTGGGCTTGTCACCCGTAATGCTGATGCGGACTCAGTTGTATATAAAGCCAGGGAATTGAATCCCGAGTTTCCCGGAATTATTGATTTCTCGTGTTGGGAAATTGGTAGGAAGTGGTGTCGACCTAAAAGACCTGATTGCCAAGGGTGTCCAATCCAATCGGTTTGTCAGAAGAATTTTTGACGTTTTACCAGTTTCAGACCCAGATTTATGAAAGGGGGATCTGTATGCAGTAAAATGCAACTCGGCTTAGCCTTGTCAAAGAATTTGTCAATAAATTTCTTTTGAATTGTATGTTGGGGTTCATTTGATAAAAACCCCCAAGCACATATAAATTCAAGTAACATTGGATTAAGGAAAGGAGGCGACTTGAATGGCTTCAGTAACACAGCGAATTAGGCAAATAAAGCAACCAAGGGGAGGTTATTTAAAGCCAGGGGACTTTATTCAAACTCAACTTCAAGGCAGTAGTGAATTAAATGAAAAAGAAAATATCCATGCATCCTTGGTTGGTAGTGCGGTAGATTACCTAACAAGATTTATGCTCAAAACTCCAGTTGAGGATGCCTTCAAAACGACGCTTATAGGTGGGGCTTTGATCCAAAAAAAAGCAACCGCAATTCATCTGGTAACAAATATACGCGGCCTGGATTCAGACTCTATTTCTTCTGCATGCAAACTGGTGGGGTTCGACGTTGTTTACAGAGGGCATCCAGGGCTCTATAAACCGATCGAAAAAATCATACCGGATGAAGATACAATCTATAACATTAAGGTCTTAGTTAAGCGTAATCTAGCATTTCTTGAGGAGTACGGGCCAGTTATTAAACAGGGGTTTACCTTTGAAAAAGCCTACACCAATTTAATAACAGCGGGCGAGGGTGACTTTTTGACCAAGGATACTGTTTGGGATTTTAAAACGTCAAAACAAGGACCCACAAATAAGGATACTTTGCAGCTACTAATATATTATTTGATGGGCAAACAATCTATTCACAAGGAGTTTGACACTGTTGGAAAGCTGGGGATATTCAATCCCAGGTTGAATAAGCTTTATCAAATGTCAGTTAGCAATATATCTGAGGAAATTCTAGAAGAAGTGAAAAGAGACGTGATTGGTTATTAGTCCTTTGGTGGTTAGTACCGCTAGCTTTCTGTATGGTTTAAAATAGTATTGAAAGTCTTTCTTAATACAAGTTTTAATTGCAGGGACATTTTGCTTTAACTGTAATACTTGGTTCCATTGGGAACTTCAGGAGCAGTTATTGCTAGGAGGCTGGCATATTTGGTTTTTAAAACTAATTCAAAGATGATGGAAGTAGGGCTATGATGATGGAGGATATAAAAAGCTATTCAACTTTTACTAAGGTTCAGCAGCTAGACAAAGGTTGGTTACCCCCGCTAGAACCGGAGATGAGCTGTGGCTCAATAAATGGAAAACAAAATCACATTAATTGATGATTTGCTAAATTAATCATATATGAACGAATCTCTCTTATCTTTGCAGTCTTACTATAACCTCTAAATACATAAATATTACAAAAATCAATTCTGAGGTCATCTTTAAAAAGCAGTGACCCATACACAGCCGCTGTATTTCCGTGAGTAATGGCATCCTTAATTATGATCTCAGTTAACCCCTTTGCAACAAGAGTATTTACTGCTGATATGACATTTTCTTTACCGACTACTTCCCGAAGCCCAACAATGTGCAGGACAGCATCGTCAGTCAAGTTATTCAAAATGAAATCATCATCCTGCACTGCTACAGCTTTATAAAGATCAATCAGCAGGATTTTCTTTGGGGCATTTCCGCAGTGTTCTGGGTAGATTATCTTCATCATTAACCCTCCAATAAAATTATAAACTCAAGGATGACGGTATTTATTTTATTTCTGGTATTTGTATTATGATTTAACCTTATTGCTTCAATTATATACTTGTCCGCTTCGCTCAGAATATTTTGGTAGTATTGCCTTTCTAACTTTAGGGGAGAGATGTTGTCCAAATAACAATAATAATAATAATACAACGAATTGAGAAAAACCTCAAATGAAAAAATGAACTTAAAGAAAGTTGTTTAATGCAGTATAAAGGTCTAGAAAGACTGAATCAGCTCAAACAATACTTGCAATTGTTCGCGATTTGGAACATAATAAATTTAAGTATTTCACATATGGAGGTATTGATGTTGGATTACTTATCAGCAAAGGAAATTGCCGAGCAGTGGAATATATCAAGACGGAGAGTTCAGATACTTTGTGAAGAAGGCAGGATACAAGGTGCTTTTAAACTTAGTAATGTCTGGGTTATACCCAAAGATGCCAAAAAACCTGCTGATAGACGTAAGTTAAAGAAAACCGCAAGGTAAATAAATAAGTACCGGGGGGTTGATTACGTGAGATCACCTAAGGTATTGGACAACAGAAAATACAAGGTCGTCGATGAATTAAAAGCGGAGTTACGTAAAGGCTCTAAACTATCTGTTATATCAGCTTACTTTACAATTTATGCTTATGCAGAACTTAAAAAAGAACTTAGT
>ERZ773359.2210-NODE-2210-length-25052-cov-17.331640_pt1 | contig 25052 bp, 25 predicted proteins | sample MGYA00374955_ERZ773359 | MGnify/ENA primary metagenome ERZ773359 (study PRJEB29098, sample SAMN04486028) | biogas fermenter metagenome | study: EMG produced TPA metagenomics assembly of the Biogas fermentation microbial communities from Germany - Plant 4 DNA1...
TCTTCCTCCGTCTTCATCAGTGTAAAAATATTCAATGTCTCCATAGCTGGTGCCTCTGGAATTTTTGGCGTAGGCCTGATAATAGTACCTGGTGTCCTCTTCCAGGTCTTCCAGCTCGTATTCGAATTCGTCGCCTTCATCGATACTTCTGCCAACCCTTATCTTTTCCATATCGTTTTTGTCTTCACCGTAATAGAAACCATACTCGGTAATATCATAGCCGCCATCATCTTCAATGCTGCCGTAAATGGTTACATTCACGCCATCCACATCGTAATCCTCGGTTATTACCTCAGGTTTACCCTTTCTTCCGCCACTGCCGGTCTCAAACTCGCGCATACTGCTGAAGGCGATTCCTGCAGAATTTTCGGCATAAGCCCGGAAGTAATAAGTTGTATCTTCGTCGAGATCATCATCAATGTACAGGCGAACGCTAAAGTATTCCCCTTCAACGATATCATCATATCCGACCCGCACCTTCTCTACATATCTATTGCCTTTTATTTTATCCACATCATCCAGATCATCTTCATCTTCACTGTAATAGAACCCGTACTCAATGATTTCGTCGCCGCCATCATCATCGATTTCAGCTCCCAGAATAACATAATCATCCCTTACATCAGCAGAATATGCATACACAACGGGTTTTTTGGCAGCCAAAGCCACACCCACACCAGCGGATAAAGTCCACAATAAAAATGCACAGCATACTAGGGTGGCGATTCCTGCCCGGCACAATCTCCTCATGAAGCCTGTCCCTCCTTAATCATTCTTTATGAAAACCATGTTTTCACAATTATACATTGTTGGAATTTTTGTAGCAATCCGCATAAAACCCGGGTAAAAAGCTGTCAATTAGGCCTCCTTTCTCTTTTCATCCTGTCCTGCATATATTTGTAATTACGGCTACTTTCATTTTATTCTTACACTGGTCCCGAAACAAAGCTCGATAATAAGGAAACAGGCCCCACCAGGCTAAAAAGGCCCCGGCTTAAGAAGCCAGGGCCTTGCCAGCTGGATGACAGAGTCAATAACTGAATAACTGTGGTGCCAGGCACCTAAGGGAGGAATATGCCTTCAGGGTCTACCACGTTGTACAGTATCTCCAGCTGTTTGTAGGTCGGAGGTAAAGTCTCCCCCCTGCACCTGGAAATATCAAGGTCAAAGTCCACGTTTTTCTTGACATCTTCTGCACTGAAGCCGGGATGTACTGTATCCAGGTACATAATGCCGTTTTCATCGAACCTGAATATAGCCATATCGGTTATGCAGGCAGTCGGCCCGCCATAGCAGTACTTACCGTAAACTTCCTTTTTGGGCACATACTCTGGATTGGGCCAGTTACGCACCATCCAGCCAGGGGAGGTGACATATTCCAGACGCTCGCTGAAGCGGCGTTTTTCCTGAACCATAATTAAAACCGTTCGGCGCGCAAAGGACAGGATATCGGCATTCCCGCCGCTGCCAGTGAAGCGCTGCTTGGGATTGGCATGAGTGCCTACATAGGTGGTGTTAAGGCTGCCGTACTTGTCGATTTCCGCGCCCCCTAAGAAGCCCAGATCAACATATCCGGCATGCAGTTGCCCGTAGAAGGTTTCGAACAATCCACCCGCTTTGGCAGCTTGATAGGCACAGCGAGCATCACCCACGGAGGTAGGCAGGTCAATCGGTCTGCCGTCAATACTGCCGGCTTCGTAGATACACGCAGCATTGGGGGCATGTTCATTTTGGGCTAAAGTGATGGCCAGCATGGGTAGGCCGGTTCCTGCAAATACGACGTCGCCATCGCGGACCTCTCTGGCAGCCGCAGCGGCCAGCAAGTCCATGGGTTTGAATTCCCCGACTTTTGCGTATTCATTGCTTGCAGTCATTTATCTCGTCCCCCTTTTCACCCTGCTTGAATAGCCGGTGGCTTGACTGGCTCTCAAGGTCTCCAGACGTTTAACACCCAGTTTTTCAAGGTATTCCCAATGGTCTTTTACCCCGTAAATCCACTCTTCAGCGAATTTGTCAAAGCCGTCCTGTGTCCTGGTGGTGGCATTGAAGTTCCTTAAGAAATCGGCATCAGTGTCATAATAGTACTGTGATCCGGTGGGGTGCGCTGCCCAGGGGCAAACCACCACATAATCGATTTCATATCCGGTGGCAATATTGGCAGTGGGATCGCGGCGCAGGTATTCATCAGGCACTATTTCTTCAGCTATAACGATCACCTTGTCGCAGGCCTTAATGACATCAGCGTCATTATAACTCTGAGCCAGTACGCGTACGGTTCCTTCATCACCAACCATAGGTGCATATACCAGGCCCCAATCTGGCTTAATGGCAGGCATTAAAAGCAGTTCACCCATGTCGTAGAAGGGATCTTTGTATTTGACGTATTTTTCTTTGGGGATCTTGGGATAGGCACCGGTGCGCAGACCGGCTTTGGCAAAGCCATCATACTCCGGATTTAAAATGTCGGTTCCCATGGCCAGGGCGGTGGGGAAGAAGGGAATATTGACTGCTCCGGCCATGATCCGGCCTACTGCATGGCCATGGCTTAAGTCGTCAACTATAACCTCGCCGGCCACCTGTTTTCTGGAAAGGTTTACGCCGGTTTTGCCCAGGATCTCCTGGCCCATCCAGCTGCCCTCCCACAGCCTGACCGCTCCGCCGCCTACTAAAACCTCGCTGTGAAAACCGCCCTGCACTTCGAACAGGTGCAGATTCTTTTTCCCCTGACGCAGGATTTCATAACACATCGCTGTGGGTCGGCGCCAGATGGTAAAACCGCTGAATGCAAGGCAATCACCGTCTTGAATGAGCGCGACTGCTTCTTGCAGAGAAAGTTGCTTTATCGAACCCATACTCTCCTCCTCCTCTTCTTTATGACTGGTCGCAGAATTAGCAAACATGCACGTGTGGTTGAGGCAGGTCTCCGGAATGTTTCCGGTCACATGCAGCGATCAGGGACAGAATATAACTGGAACAGCTGCTGATTCAGCTTTATAATCATCCCTGCTCAGGAATCATCTTGCTGCCGTAATACTGCCCGGTTTCAAACCGAACCAGCTATTCGGTTATTCCTGTCCACCTCCTCTCAAGCATACAAAGGCCCCGTCATTTAGCGACGGGGCTCTTCGGCCCTCCTCACCTGAGGTTATGTCAGTTAGGGAAATAAGGAAACACCGGTTTTTATAGGACAGGATAAGATCGGGGTACTGTATCTTATCCAATATTGCCCGGATGGCTCAAGCTGCATTGAAGAAAGTACTCCCAAAAAGAAGTACCGGCAAATCACTGCCGGTGCTCTAAGGCCCTCATTATAATTCATTTATATAGCGATGGTAATTAATTCCACCATTATGTATGCCTGGTCAGGCTTATCCCACATTGCTGTCAGATCTTACTGTAATTACAGCCCGTTCCTCTTTTTTCGCAGTCTTGGGCCTGACGATATGAATACCATTGGTAAGACTGTTGACTGATCCGCAACGAGGACATTTGATTTCCAATTCACCACAATCCCGGTAACGACAGAGCAATTTGTTGCATTTCTTACAGCGTAAATCCTTCATTACTATTCTCCACCCCTAACACCTTACGGCAGGCCTTGTTGTTGCCTGTGCGGTAAAATGCACCCTCCATGGCAATATTTTAGCTGTAATGGGATTATTGTGAGCGTGTTAATCGAGTACTATTTCTTCAAATATGAGTTGCTGTGTGCATTTTTCCATAAATAAACGGCTGTAGCAGGTCTGTTGTCTTATCTCTATACAGCCTTATTGCCATTATGCAGCATCTGATGTAATTATGCAACAAGTTGTTGCAAGATTGTCTATTCATTGCTCGGCATCTCCCAACCACTCCAGGCTGGACCCAATCTTCTGCGGGTATCATCCAAAACCGCCTGCAGCATAGGGATATCCTCACTGGTAAACACGGTTTCCCGCCCCTCTTGAATACGCTCAATAGTGTCCTCTATCGCCACCACCCGAAATCTGGTCCTGCCATTCTCCTGATAATGATGTGAAAAAGTGGGAGTGTAATCGACCTTTACTATTTTGGTATGGTTGGTCCTCATATCCTTGCTGAACTCAATTTTCAACACAATGCCGCTGTTACGCTCCGGTCCTTTTTGATGGCTGATAAAGTTACCCATGCCGTAAATTACGAATTTGGGTTGGTCGTTGATGTTGAGCACCTCCATGGTCTGAATAACATGCGGGTGGCTGCCCAAAATCACATCTGCGCCCGCTTCCAAAAACATACGGGCCATCCTTTTTTGTTCTGCAGTCGGCTGAGGGGTATATTCCACCCCCCAGTGCAATACCAGCACTACAATGTCAACCTCGGGTCGCAATTTTTGTATATCTTCCACAATTTTGTCCGGTTCGATGAAGTTGACCAGAAAATCATAATTCTCTGGCACGGGAATGCCATTGGTGCTGTAAGTGTAGCCCAGATATCCCACCTTGATCCCGTTGGCTGCTTTGATAACCGGTTTACGGCAGTCGGCAGCGCTGCTGTAGGTACCTAAAGGCTCAAGCCCCCGGCTTTTTAAAACCTCCATGGTGCGCAGGGCCCCTTTGACGCCCCTGTCCAGGATATGATTGTGCGCCGTGGCGATGATGTCAAAGCCGGCATTCTTAAAGGTATCAGCCATGGCATCGGGGCTGTTAAACAGAGGATAACCGGCATAACCGGCTTCAGCTCCTGCCATAGGGGCTTCAAAGCAGGTGCTGGTTATTTGTCCTTCTTCCAGATAGGGCTTGATGTCCTGGAAGAAATGGTCAAAATTGAACCCCTGCCCCTCCTGTCCGGCCCAGATTTGGGTGTTATGCATCAGACAGTCCCCTGCTGCAGTGATAACCAGGTGCTGCTGCTGGCTTTGGCCCGGGGGTGGAGAGATTACCTGCACTGCCTCCGGCTCCTGGGCTGATTCATGGTAGCGATGGTAGGCCGTCCATCCGGCTATGACCACTAAGAGTGCAATGATCAGGCTAAATAGCTTGCGCACCACGCAGTATAAACCCCTTTCCTACACCGAACAGGGGGGAGATTCTTTTTGCTTCCGGTGGAAAGCAAAAAGAAGCTCCCCCTGCTTTCAAACAGAATACTTAAGAGAAATTATGCTTCTTCAGGGATGTAGAACCTCCAGGCACAGAACCATTCTTCGGGGTGCTCATCGGGCGGACAGCCGATGCACTCACATTTCACCCGGGGATCAATAGTACGGGCAAAGGAGGTGTACTCCACCAATCCGGCCGATTTGCAGGGATAATCCTCCAATCCCTGTCTCTTGCGGGCTGACTGAACCCGGCAATCATTCATCTGGAATACGATGCTGTTCGGGCTTTCGTCAATTATAGACTGCACGTTGATACGCGCGTACATCCTCAATTGCAGGGCCTGTTTAACGCCCTCAAGCCCGGGCTGTTCGGGAAGATTTAAATAGCGTTTAATGGACCAGGCTTCGAAGGGAGAAAATTTAGCCCAACAGGTATCATTACAGCGCTTTGCATCATTCATGCCATGCGCAAACTCAACCGCCTGGAACCAGATACCGTCATTGGCCAGCCAATTGACGGCCAGGTCCCTGAGCAGGTCTAAGAGCCTTTCTCTGGGCATATCCAGCAGAGGCTTGGGCACTCCCTCCACCATTTCAAAGCCAAAGAATTTGCCCAGGCGTTTCATCTGGGTGTCGTAGCTGCGCTTATAAGCGGCGTCGAATATCTTCATGGCTTCTTCTGTGCCCATCTGGTGCTCGACCTCTTTAAACCAGAAGACATGATGTACAATAGTCCTGTGTACCATATCAACCGCTAACCGTGCCAAATCTTCCTGGGTAAATTTTTCATCCCATTTGTCCATAGTTGCCATTCGTGCTCCTCCTCTCCTCATACAAACCTTTACATCACGGCGACGTTGTAAACCTTCATAACTCCCGGTTTTGTCTACCTATAAGGACTGCTTGCCATCACTGCCCGAATAATGGCAAGCTACAGCCTGCCTGGCCGCTTTGTTAGGGAGTCAAAGAACAGCAAATTTTTTTCTACCACGATATTCGTCACGGTCACCGGTTCTACCTGCAAAGAGGTATGAAAAAAGGACCTCCCGCCATTACCCGGGAGGTTTTATGCAAAGCAAAATCCGCTAACCGATCAGTCTTTGGTCTTTATAGTCATTTTAATGCTGCGGCAGCAATCGTCATTCTTAACGATGACGCAATCGGGTCTGTCGATCAAGATATAGTCACCTTCTGTTTCGATGATAAGGTCATCTTTGCTGGTGACCGGTCCTTCCTTGGGAATGAACAACTGCCGCCCCAATGGAAGTATATAATCCTGTTTAATAATGGCCATTATATTCCCCCCTATATAGTAAGCCTCGGTATATACAGCGAGCTGAGCCGGCTCTTATAACTCTGCCGGTTTCCGCACCCAATAGTCCCCTACCTGCTCAGGCCCAAAAATGCCGCGGTCGGTAATAACCCCGGTTATCAAATGGGATGGTGTCAGGTCGAAGGCGGGATAGAATCCAACCACTGATTTACCGGTTATTCTGCTGCCTGCAAAACTGGTAACCTCTTCCGGGTCGCGATACTCAATGGGTATGTCGCGGCCATGACGGCAGTTCCTGTCAGGCCCTCCGTAGCCCAGGATATAGAGCGGAATATGATGATAGCTGGCTGCGATGGCCAGTTGATAGGTCCCCACCTTATTGGCTACAGTGCCATCCAGGGCAATGCGGTCAGCCGCGGTAAAGACCTTGCTGATCATATTCGCACTCATGCAATAGGCTGCCATATTATCCGAAATCAAAGTAACCGGAATCCCCAGTTGGGACACTGACCAGGCGGTGAGGCGGGCACCCTGCAAGTAAGGCCGGGTCTCAGTGGCAATGACAGAAAGCTTTTTCCCCTTTTCAGCAGCGAAATACAGCATATACAACAAGGCAGATCCTGGAAAGCAGTGGGTCAACACCTTATCACCGTCCTCCAGAACCTGCTCTGCCCATCTGCCTGTCAGCTCGGAACGCTTCTGCTGCCTGTCGATCGCCTCTGCTATAAAGCTCATGATTTGTTGTGCAATGCCCCCTCGTTCCCATACAATGCGACTCCAAATCTTGTTGAGCAGGGCGCCGAGATGATACCCGGTAGGCCGGGTGTTAAACAGGCGTTCCTTGACAGTGGATAAAGATATCCTGAGCTTTTCCGGGTCAGTAAACTGCGGTTCAAGATCCCGGGCTGCCATGTACAAACCATAGGCAGCGGTGATAGCTATATCACCGGCACCCTGAACCGCCATAACCTCAATGCCCCGAGCAACCTCTTCATAGTCTCTGCATATCAACTCCTCAATCCTATGCGGGAAGCAGCGGCGATCGATAATCACCAAATTCCCGTCCCGCAGAAAAACTGTGTTGTTAATATGCATCAACAATGGCTGTGTCACTCCCGGTACCTCCCGGTGTTCGTCAGGAAAATCCCTATCCTTATGATATTTTACTCCTATCAGCTAGTTGGCCTGGATTTGATCCATTCTACAATGGTGTTTATGGGCACCGTAGAGGCAAATATAGCGGATACAGTGCCCTGATCCATCAATGCCCTGGCATCCTGTGCGGGAATTAAGCCTTCGCCAAAGAGCTCGATATGCTTTCCGCCAGCAGCGTCCAGGGCCTGACGCATTTCCGGGAATACGGTCAGGTGTAATCCCGTGTATATACTCAAGCCCACCAGGTCCGCTTGAAGCCTTACTGCTTCAAGGGCATTCTCCTCCAGGCTCTTGTACATACCGGAATAATACACCTCAACCCCGCCGGTCTCTTTAAGAGACCTGGCCAGTAACCGTATTCTCTTGTTATTCGGATCCAACCCGGTCATAGCCAACAATACTTTTACCTGGCTCATAACATTCAACGCCTTCGCTTTATTTGACCAGGAACTTCTCTGCGACTTCAGCTGCCAGGGTGTAGGGGTCGGTTTCTTTTTTCATCAGCCTCTGTACCATTTTATCAAATTCGCCCGTCTCGATGAGCCTGTTTAGTATAGGCTCAAGTATGGCCGATCTCAGAGCATCGTTGATCTCCGTCTGCACTTTGAGCTGGGCTCTTTCCTGCAGGAGATCGTTGTCCCGCAGGAACTGATAGTGTTCCTCTATCTTCTCCCACAGTTCATCGACGCTCTTGGCAAAGGAATGCGGTTCGAGATTGCTTTCCACCATTACGATGGGAGGCCGCCACCCACTGGGGAAATTGCCCATATCCAGCATACTCAAGGTTTCCTTGTAGAGTTTGCGAGCTCCCTCACGGTCTGCCTTGTTGATGATGAATATATCGGCAACTTCCATCAAACCAGCTTTAATGGCCTGCACCTCGTCCCCCATGCCGGGAACCAGCACCACCAAGACGGTATGAGCGTGGTTGATGATGTCCACTTCCTGCTGACCTACACCGACGGTTTCCACAATAATCACGTCTTTGCCCATTACGTCGAGGACGTGAATACCATCCCCGACGGCTTTGGACAATCCGCCCATGGCCCCGCGGGTAGCCAGACTGCGGACAAATACTCCGGGATCCTCAGAATGCCGCACCATTCTTATCCTGTCGCCTAGCAAAGCTCCTCCGGTAAAGGGGCTGCTGGGATCAACTGCCATGACGCCTACAGTCTTATTCTGCTTTCTGATGCTGCAGATCAACTGGTCGGTCAGGGTGCTCTTCCCAGCTCCCGGCGCACCCGTAATACCTACTACATGGGCTCTGCCTGTAAACGGGAAAATATGCTTTATGGCTTCATGGGTGTTCGGGACCTGGTCTTCAATATTGCGGATAAGGCGGGAGACAGCCCGAATGTCTCCCGTCATTGCCCTTTTACCTAGTTCTTCCATAAATATTACTCCTTAGCAGCTATATTCGTATTAATCCAGTCCACAATGGAGTCAAGTGTAGCACCTGGTGTAAATATGGCCTTTATTCCTGCATCGTACAGAGGCTGAAAGTCGCGGTCAGGGATGATGCCGCCGCCGATAACGGTGATATCGTCCGCCCCACGGGATCTCAACTGTTGTACTACTTCAGGATATAGATAGGTATGAGCACCGGAAAGGCAGCTCAAGCCTACCACGTCAACGTCTTCCTGTATGGCCGCATTGGCAATCTGTTCAGGGGTGTTGTGGCATCCGGTGTAAATCACCTCAAAGCCTGCGTCGCGGAAACATCTAGCCAAAACCTTGGCTCCGCGGTCATGTCCATCAAGTCCCGGTTTGGCGAGCAATATACGGATCTTCTTTGCCATTAACATTTACCTCCTTCAAAACTACATTTTCTAGTAGATGCCGGGGTCACGGTACTCGCCGTAGACTTCCCGATAAACGTCACAGATCTCCTGAACGGTGGCCCGAGCCTTGACGGCTTCAATGCAGTAAGGCATTACGTTCTCGCCTTTCTCGCAGGCCTTCTTGATGTCTTCCAGGCACTCTTTGACCTTCTTGTTGTCGCGGGTCCTCTTCACGCGTGCCAGTCTTTCCAGCTGTTCTCTCTCGACGGTTTCATCGATTTCAACCAGCGGAATATCGATTACCTCGTCTTCGATGACGTACTTGTTAACACCGATCATGATCTTCTCACCGGCATCGATCTGGCGCTGGAATCTGTAAGCAGCATCAGAGATCTCGAGCTGCGGGAAGCCTTTCTCGATTGCAGCCACCATGCCGCCCATTTCGTCGATCTTGTGGATGTATTCCCAGGCCTTCTCTTCCATCTCGTTGGTCAGGGCTTCTACGAAGTAGGAGCCGGCCAGCGGGTCGATGGTGTTGACCACACCGGTTTCCTCGGCGATGATCTGCTGGGTTCTGAGTGCGATCTGTACTGCATGGTCGGAAGGCAGGCAGAGCACCTCGTCCAGGGAGTTGGTGTGCAGTGACTGAGTTCCGCCGAGAACAGCAGCCAGAGCCTCAGTGGCGGTCCGGATCACGTTGTTGTACGGCTGTTGAGCAGTCAGTGAGCAGCCAGCTGTCTGAGTGTGGAAGCGCATCCACCAGGACCTCTCATCCTTGGCGCCGTAGCGTTCTTTCATGGCTTTGGCCCAGATTCTCCTGGCAGCACGCATTTTGGCGATTTCTTCAAAGAAGTCGATGTGAGAGTTGAAGAAGAAGGACAGGCGCGGTGCAAAGCTGTCGACCGGCAGGCCTTTTCTCTTGATAACGTCTTCAACATACTCCATACCATCGCGCAGGGTGAAGGCTAATTCCTGCACAGCAGTGGCACCGGCTTCTCTGATGTGATAGCCGCTGATGCTGACCGTGTTCCACTTGGGAACATATTTGGTTCCGAATTCAATGGTATCGGAGATCAGCTTAACCGAGGGTTCAGGCGGGCACATCAAGGTCTTCTGAGCGATGAATTCCTTCAGCATATCGTTCTGGATGGTACCAGAAATCTGGGTTAAAGGAACACCTTGAAGATCCGCAGTGGCGCAATACATGGCCCAAAGAATTGTAGCTGGCGGATTGATGGTCATGGAAGTGGAAACCTTGCCCAACGGAATGCCCTTGGTCAGGTCAAAGAAGTCTTCGATAGTGTCGATGGCAACACCGCATTTGCCGCATTCGCCTTTGGCTTTGGGGGAGTCGGTATCATAGCCCATCAGAGTGGGGAAGTCAAAAGCGGTGGAGAGACCGGTTTGACCATTCTTTAACAGATAATGCCATCTTTCATTGGTGGTTACAGCAGTACCCATCCCGGAGAACATGCGGAAAGTCCAGTATTTGCCCCTGTAACCGGTCGCCTGACATCCCCGCAGGAACGGAAATTGGCCGGGATAAGCGATATCCTTTTCAAAATCCATGTTGGCGATGTCTTCGGGTCCGTAAATCCGCTTGATTTCCAAGTCGGAAACGGTGGTCCAATTAGGTTTCAGGTCCGGGTTCTTGGCGATAACGCGCTTAACTTCGTCTTCCCATTTCTTACGCAGCAGACTTGATTGGTCCAACAATTCTTGGGTAAATAACATGTTACCCCTCCTCAATTAGTTTTTAATTACCCCTTACCCAGCTATACGGGTCAATACTCAATACCGGCTTGATTTCTCACTCCGGCACTGTAATGGTGTTTAATTTCCCTAACCTCACTAACCATATCAGCTATTTCCAGAATTCTTGGGGTAGCATATCTTCCCGTAAGAATGATGTCCATCTCGGCTGGCTTGTTCTCCAGCAGAGCCAGCACATCATCTTCGGGAATCAGCTTAAAGTCCATTGCTACATTGATTTCATCCAGGATGATCATGTCATACTTGCCGCTCGCAATTACCTCTTTTGCTTTCTCCAAGCCTTGCCTGGCAAGCTCCACATCGACCGGCGCCGGATTGTCGCGCATCACAAAGCTGTCCAGCCCGTATTGGTACAAATCAATATCGGGCAAGTATTTCTGAATGGCCAGCACTTCGCCATAAAGCCGGCCTTTCATGAATTGTATGATGCATACCCGGTAACCATGGCCCAAAGCCCTTAAGGCCTGGCCGAAAGCCGCGGTGGTCTTGCCCTTTCCGTCTCCGGTCATTACCATAATAAGGCCTTGTTTGGCTAAATTGTCTGCCCTAATCTCAATGGTCATGGCATAATTTCCTTCTGATAGCCCAAACTGGCAGGGGCCCTGTATTGACCCGCCGTTTGGTACCATTTCAAGTTGCGAAAGACAACAATGCGGTAATACCTTTGGCGGTCGTTTGCCAATCACTTATGCCCCTTTTCGCTGATACAAAGAGCGAACCCGGACATAGAGATAGATACACTGTTACCAAGACTAAGAGAAAGTTATCAAGAGAAAATGCTTCGAAGTACGAGTGGGTACTATGCTGATAACTCGTACCGGCCAGTAGGACATAACGGCCTGCCGTTCACCCCCCCTCTGTTAACCTTAAAATGTTTACTCAAATCTGCAGGGGCTCAAAGGCTCTCGCTCAATAAACGAGCCGTAATGTCGGCATTTGCATAGAATGGTGTGATGTTAAGTGTTGTGTCGGCTTGCTTATTAGTTTTTCTAAGTAGATCTGATTATCTCTGAGGCGTGCATGGGATTGTTTGTATCCCAACTATATTAACCTATATTATATATCACATACTCCATCGTGTAAATTTATTTTTATATCTTTATTAAAATGTGCATTACTATCTTTCTTGCTGTACTTACCCCTCAGATTTTATCAGGCTTACTCCAGGCTGATAGAACCCATGGCTCCTCGACGGTACTCCTGCAATACCAGGCGGCTGACCTTGTCCAGGTCTATTTGGCCCCCTTTGCTCAACAGGCCTCTGGCTGTGGCAATCGCTGCCAGTATTTCCTCTTCTGGTAAATCTACATTCTGTACTCGGTAACGCTCCCGCAATACATCGGGATGGCCTTGCTTGAGTACTTCTACCAGATAGCGGGCCACATCATATTCCTGGTATGCATTCTCACCTATTATATTCAACAAAGCCAGCTTTAAACCCTGCTTTTCATCCTCAATTTTGGGCCACATCAATCCAGGGGTATCCATCAGTTCAATGTCCTCTCTGATGCGCAGCCATTGCCGCCCGCGGGTGATGCCGGGTTTTTCTCCCACCCGGGCTATTTTGCGCCCTGCCAGGCAGTTTATAAAGCTCGATTTGCCGACATTGGGAACCCCTACTACCATAACCCTGACCGGTCTGACGCGGCGCCCTTTTTGCATCATGACCGCTGCCACAGGGCTATAAGCCTTTTTGATCAAATCCAATACCTCTTTGCTGCCCCGGCAGTGCAGTGAATCCATGGCAGCCACCCAATAGCCCTGGCGTTTTAAATAGGCCTTGCTGCGGGAAGTGGAGCGGGCTTCGGCCAGGTCGGCTTTATTCAACACCAGGATCAGGCTTTTTTGGCGGATCATTTGCTCCAGTTCCGGGTTGCGGCAGGCCAGCGGTGCCCTGGCATCCAAAAGCATGATGACAATATCTACCACTTTGAGGTTTTGCTCGATTTCGCGGCGGGCTTTGACCATATGCCCCGGGTACCATTGAATCAATCTGCATCCTCCCAGTTAATAGAAAGAGAATACCTGATGGTATTCTCTCCACTTGCTTCATTATATTATATACTACTATGCCCTTTTCCTTAACCTCTTTTAAAATCTGCGTTTTTCTTTGACGCGGGCTTTCTTGCCAGTTAGGCCACGCAGGTAGTACAATCTGGCGCGACGCACCTTGCCTCTTCTGGTGATCTCGATCCTGGCAATGCGCGGGGAATGAAGCAAGAAAGTCCTCTCCACGGCTACACCATAAGAAATGCGGCGCACGGTAAAGGTTCTGGATAAGCCTGCGCCCCTTATTTTTAAAACAGTGCCCTCAAAAACCTGAATTCTCTCCCGATTGCCTTCGACCACCTTAACATGAACCTTTACGGTATCCCCGGGCCTGAAATCGGGAAGGTCTTTTTTGATGTGCTCTTCCTCAATCGATCTGATAATGTCCTGCACAGTTGTACCTCCTTATACAAGGTGTTCTTACATTATCGCTCAATGCAGCGGACCACCTTTGTTTACCTGAAACATAGTGATTATACCATTATTGTCTTCAGACCACAAGCAAACCGGCGAAAAACCCTGCACTCAATCCTCATACCAGGGTTCGCCCAGCAAACGGTCCAGAATAATAGCCACCGCGCTGCGCACTGATAAGTGATTATAGTCGCTGTTAACCCCTATGGGCTCGAGTATATAATCACACTCGGCCATCAGTTCACCGCTGATGCCCCAGCCGGTACCGAACAACAACAGCCAGGTCCTGTCATGACGGCTGATTTCAGCACGCAAGTCCCGGTAGGACACGGTGTTGGGATGGGTGCGGGCATCGGTGGCCACGGTCTTTATCTCCTGAGCGGTTTCCTGCCCTATCTGCATCAAGACCTCCTGCAGGTCATGACACAACGATATGGTAGACATGGCCTCGCGGCGGTCGGGATTATACTGCCCGCCAAACCCCTCCTGCCAGTACCCCAGTATATCCCGTATCAGCTGCTGCTGCCCTTTAGCCGGATGCACCACAAAAAACCGTTTAACCTGAAAAGTGCGGCAGGCCCGGGCTATGTCGTGCAGATCCAAATTGGTAATAGAGGTGGCCACAATTTCCATGCGCTTGTTATACATGGGGTAGTGCAGCAAAGCCACATAAACCCTGTCCCCCTCCATTAATCCACCTGCTTTCGTTCAAAAAGAATCGCTTCCAGGAGCTGGCGCTCCTCCTCGGTAAAGTCACGCTCAAGGAGCAGATCGGGCCTTTTCAAAAGGGTCTGGCGCAGGCTTTCCTGCAGACGCCAGCGGCGGATTTTCTCATGATGCCCGGAGAGCAAGACCGCCGGCACCTCAAGCCCATTGTACACCGCCGGCCGGGTATAATGGGGATACTCCAAAAGGCCGGCACTGAAAGACTCTTCCTGGCTGGACAACTCATCCCCCAGTACTCCGGGCAGCAGGCGGGCTACCGCATCTACCACCACCATGGCGGGCAATTCTCCTCCAGTGAGGATATAATCGCCAATGGACAGCTCTTCATCGATTTCTGTCATGACCCGCTCGTCAATGCCTTCATAATGCCCGCAGAGCAGTATTATATGCTCCATTTGGGAAAGTTCCCGCACTTTGGCCTGGGTGAGCCGCTTTCCGCGGGGAGAAAGGTAAATGGCATAGCATGCCGGGCTGCGCCTGGAAGCCAGGGCCTTTAAGACCACATCGGCTTTTAACACCATACCGGCCCCACCGCCGTAGGGATAATCATCTGCCTGCAGGTGCTTTCCTTCGGCAAAACTGCGGATATCAGTGATATTTATTTCCAATGCCCCTTTATCTATCGCCCGTTTGACCATGCTCTCCGCAAAGGGGGAGGCAAACATGCCGGGAAATAGGGTTAAGATATCTATCCTCACCTGAAAACACCTCATCCGGGCATTACCCTGCCGGTCTGCTAACGGGTTCGCTCTTCGTCGATCAATCCGGGCAGCAGGTTTACCTCTATTCGCCCTTTTTCCAGATCAACACGCAAAATAATCTCTTTAATGGCTGGAAGCAATACTTCCCCAAAGCGCGGCGAATCTACCACATAGACATCATTGGCTCCAGTTTGGAGGATTTCGGATACTTTGCCCAGGTACCCCAGCCTTTCATCGTATACCTCAAGGCCCTGAAGCTGGAAATGATAGTAGACCCCTGCGGGGAGGGGATAAACCTCATCCTCATGGATTTGCAGCAAGGCCTGGCTGAGCACTTTGGCTGCTTCCGGGCTGTCAATGCCTTTGAATTTGAACAGGTAGCCCTGCCGGTATGGCTGACAGGCTTCCACTTCCAAAAGCTTTCTTGCCCCTGGGCCTTGCAGGGTAACCCTTTTGAGCAATTTAAAGCGCTCCGGGTAATCGGTTAAAGGGAAGACTTTGACCCAGCCATGAACCCCATATGTACCTACCACTTTGCCTATACTGACAAGATTGTCATCCATATCCCCAACCCCTGTTCAGGATTTGCCCTTCGACATATCATGCAGGAAAAACGATAGGGCTTGAGCCCTATCGGAGTATCTCTACAACTACCCGTTTGCCTTCTTTGGCCGCGGCCGCTTTGGTCAGGGTGCGGATGGATTTGGCGATTTTACCCTGCTTGCCGATAACTTTCCCCATGTCTTCCGGGGCTACCCGAAGCTCGATGAGCACGGATTTATCATCCTGAGTCTCTTTAACCACCACCTCTTCGGGTTTATCCACCAGCTGTTTAGCGATGTAATCCACAAGTTCCTTAATAATAGCCTTCACACCCCCTATATAGGCTACTTGCGGCTTTCATTAAACTTGGCCAGTATGCCTTGCTTTTTCAACAGGGATTTGGCCGTATCTGAAGGCCGGGCACCGCTGGCCAGCCATTGCAGGGTTCTGGCCTCATCAATCTTGATGGTAGCGGGGTCGGTATTGGGATCGTAATAACCCAGCTCTTCGATAAACCGCCCATCTCGCGGTGAGCGTGAATCTGCTACCACCACGCGATAGAAAGGCCTTTTCTTGGCTCCCATTCTTCTCAATCTGATTTTTGTTGCCATCCTTTAACCTCCTTAAAAATGTATCTTAAGGTGCAGTATCCTGCTGCTTGCTAAAATGGGAATCTAAAGGGAGATAAGCCGCCCTTTTTGGCCTTTTTGCCCATGTCCGAAAACTGCTTCATCAGTTTTCTCGATTCCTCAAACTGCTTGACCAGGCGATTCACATCCTGCACCCGGGTACCGCTGCCGCGGGCAATGCGCTTCTTACGGCTGCCGTTTAAAATCTCAGGATTTCTGCGCTCCTCGGGAGTCATTGAGTTTATGATGGCTTCGATATGGGCAATCTCTCTTTCATCTACATTGATCTGCATATTTTTCAGCTGTTTACCCATGCCGGGTATCATATTGAGCAGTTCTTCAAGCGGTCCCATGGATTTTACCTGCTGCATCTGCTCTTTGAAATCCTCCAGGGTAAACTCCTGCTGACGTATCTTGCGCTCCATTTCCAGCGCTTTCTCGCGGTCGATACTGGCCTGGGCTTTTTCCACCAGACTCAGCACATCCCCCATCCCCAGTATGCGCGAAGCCATACGGTCAGGATGGAAGGTCTCCAGTGCATCCAGCTTCTCGCCCATGCCCACAAATTTAATGGGACAGCCGGTGACCGCTTTTACTGATAAAGCCGCCCCGCCGCGGGTATCCCCGTCCAGCTTGGTGAGAATCACCCCGGTTAAGCGCAGCTGAGCATTAAAGTGTTCCGCAACATTGACCGCATCCTGCCCGGTCATGGCATCGACCACCAGCATGATTTCATCAGGCTTAATGGCTTCTTGAACCGCCTTGAGTTCATTCATCATCTCTTCGTTTATGTGCAAACGGCCTGCGGTATCGAGAATGACTATATCCCGGTTGTGCAGCCGGGCATATTCTATGGAGGCCCTGGCGATGTCCAGCGGCAGCGCCTTATCCTGATGGTATACCGGAATGCCGGTTTGTTCCCCCAGGACTTGCAGCTGTTTTATAGCCGCTGGGCGGTATACGTCGCAAGCGACCAGAAGAGGCCGACGGCCTTGTTTCACCAGGGTTTTGCCCAATTTGGCGACAGTGGTGGTTTTACCCGCACCCTGCAAACCTACTGCCATAAGTACGGCAGGATGGCGTGAGGACAGGTTCAGTTTGCTCTCGGCTCCACCCATTAAGGCGGTCATTTCATCGTATACAATTTTTACGATCTGCTGGCCCGGGGTCAGGCTCTGCAGGACTTCCTGCCCTACAGCACGCTCTCTTACCCGGCCGACAAAATCCTTGACCACTTTGAAGTTCACATCGGCTTCCAGGAGCGCCAGCCGAATCTCGCGCATGGCTGCCTTGACATCCTCTTCACTTATCTTACCTTTGCCGCGCAGTTTCTTAAAAACCCCTTGCAGCCTATCCGACAAACCTTCAAAAGCCACAGTATCTCTCCTTTACATAGACTCCAGCAGAGTCCGCAAGGCCTGTACAGCCCGGGTATGAGTATCATGATCACAGTTGCCTTCCAACCAGGAACAAACCTCTTCAAGTTCCTGCCGAATCTCCTTGAAGCGCTGCATCAAACCCAGGTGTCGTTCATAGCTGTTGAGGGTATTCTCACTGCGCCTCAACAGGTCATAAACCGCCTGTTTGCTGATCTCCATTTGCTCGGCTATTTCGCTCAAGGATAGATCCTGCTCATAATGCCAGGCTAAAACCTGGGCTTGTTTTTCGGTTAAGAGCGAACCATACAGGTCTTTCAGCATTATAACCCGTTCCATTTTTTCCAGCATGCCCGGCACCTCAACGTAAAGTAAAATTCCTTTACCCGTTAAATTTTAAGGGCTGAGCACCCATTTGTCAACCTTGGCTATAAACTGGCTTTACCCACAGCTTTCTATACCCTACAATGAAAACATCACTATTTGTCGAGGAGAACAGATTATGTCGGAGAAAATTGCCCTGATATGCGACAGCATGAGCGACCTGCCCGAAAATTTCGCCAAAGAACACGGTATCAAGGTGCTTCCGGCCAGATTGATCTATCCTCATCGAGAATACCTGGATGGGATCGAGATTCAGCCGGAAGAGGTCTACAGCCGTATGCCGCAGGAGGTACCTACTACTTCCATGCCCTCTTTGCTCGACATCCGCACCGCCTTCGAGGAGTTGATACAAGAGGGCTTTACTCATTGCATTGCGCTGCATATCTCCAGTGCCTTATCGGGTACCTATGAATCGGTTAAAATGGTAGCGCAGGACATCAAGCAGATAAAAATTCAAGTCATTGATACTCGCACCCTCTCCATGGGAACCGGGTGGATGGTAATCGAGGCTGCCCGCGATATAAAGGCCGGGCTGGACTTTGAGAGCATCCTGGAGGGGCTTAAAGCCTTACAGGATAAGGTTCAGCTGTATTACATATTGGAAACCCTTGAATACCTGCGCAGGGGTGGTCGCATCGGCAAAGTCGCCGGCATGATCGCGGAATTCCTGCACTTAAAGCCAGTGATATCGGTTAATACCGATGGTGAGTATTTCACCTACTGCAAGGCCAAAGGGCGGCGCAAGTCCATCGAGAAGCTGGTAGAAATCGTGCAAAACGCAGTGCGGGAGCGAGAAATCAACCTGGCAGTATTGCACGGGGGCGCGCCGCAGGAATTCGAAATGCTGCTGAAACGTTTCAAACAGTTCCCCAATATCCGTGAGCTTATGGCTTCCCAGATAACACCGGTGCTCGGGGTTCACACCGGCCCCGGCCTGTTAGGGGTCTGTTTCTATGAAGTGTAGATAGGTAGGCTTGGTGTGCGGCCCTGTCCTGACACCTTTAACAGGTGGTGGCAGTGATTATTGTTTGTCTTCATACATACCCATTTGGAGATCCCGGGGATTTATATGGCGTTAGTCTCATGGTTCCAGGGCGTAAAGGGCGTTATGGCAGCAGGCATTATGCTTAACCTATCACAGCCTTGACTATGACTGGTTTACATAATATATTAATGATAATACTAATATAAAGGTTTTTTGAAGAGAAAGGAGAAGCCGGTGAGGAATTAAGTGGCATCAGATTCATATTTAATGATGATGGATGTTACTGTCCGGTAAGGCCGGTTTCTTTGTGTTGTTTAATTCTTTTCAGACCAATTAATAGTATACCAGTTTTGCTTTATATGAAACTGGCTATGTCGGAAGTAGCATTCAGGCCATAAGGAGTGGTTTGAATGCTTTTATTATCTGTGGATAATGTAGCCCAGAGCTTTGGCGATAAAGACATCTTTAGGGGTGTCAGTTTCCAGGTGCAAAAAGGTGAAAAAATAGCCCTGGTCGGCCCCAACGGGGTCGGAAAGTCGAGCTTGCTCAGGATCATAGCCGGAATTGACCGAGCCCAGGCTGGCCAGGTCAAATTGAAGCCGGGGACGGTGTGCAGGCTCATGACCCAGCAGTTTGCCGTCAACCCCGGGCTGACTGTGGGGCAGTGGCTGCGACAGGCTTACACATCAGGGCCTGGCCATCGTTCAATAGATGAAGCCCTTAAAAAATTTAGCTTCCGCCAGCTCAAAGAACAGCCCCTTTTAAGCCTGAGCAGCGGGGAAAGGACCCGCCTGCAGCTAGCCGGATTATGGCTTGCAGAAGCCGATCTGCTATTGCTGGACGAACCCACCAATCACCTGGATATGGAGAACCTGCAATGGCTGCAGGGCTATATCAATGATTCACCGGATACCATTATCATGGTGTCCCATGACCGCTATTTCCTGGATCAGACCGTGCACATGGTCTTTGAGCTGCACCCTGCAGGGATAACCTCTTATCCCGGCAATTACTCGGATTACTATACGGCCAGGCAGAAAAAACTGGCACTTGATACCAAGCTGTATCTCCATCAGGAAAAACAAGCCCGCAAGCTTCAAGAGGCTATCAACCTTCAAAAGCAATGGGCGGGAAAAGCTCATCGTGAGGCTAAAAAAAAGGCACGTGCTGCGGGCTCGAAAGCGGCCAAGGTATATTTCCGTTCCAAAGCCAAGAAATTGGAGCAGCGGGTTAAGAACAACATCAAACGCCTGGAACGCTTGCAGCAAGAACGCATTGCCCGTCCCTGCCAATCCAGGGTAATAGACCTGTCTTTCACCGCCCGGAGACGATCTCGCAATTGTATCTTACTGGGTGAAAACCTGGCCAAATCCTACCCCGGTAAAACACTATTTATCGACAGCCACATCAGCCTCAACCACGGTGAAAAGGCTGCCTTAATAGGCCCTAACGGCAGCGGCAAGACCACTTTGCTGCGCATAATCGCCGGCTTGGAACCCCTGGATAAAGGCTCGATGTGGTACTCTCCTTCTTTAAGGGTTGGATACCTGGAACAGGAAATGCAGTCCCTCAACCTTGAGCACAGCGTTTTGCAGGAAGTGGCCACAGTGTGCAGTGATCAACAACGGCTTAGAAGCCTGTTGGCTGACCTCTTGTTCACCGGGGACTCAGTTTACAAACCCTGCCGGGTCTTGAGTATGGGCGAACAACTCCGGGTTTCGCTGGCTAAACTGCTTCTGGGAACCTATGACCTGATCTTATTGGACGAACCCAGCAATTATATGGACGTGGACAGCCGCCACAAGCTGGAACAAGCCCTGATAGCCTTCGGGGGCTCATTGATCGTGGTCTCCCATGACCGCTATTTGCTGCAACAGGTAGCCGATCAAGTTTGGGTCATAGAGGAGCAGAAGATTACCGTCCATCCCCAATCCTATTCAGAATACCAGCTTAGCCGCAGCATAGGCCACCGGGATGGTACTGCCGAAAACCGCATGGAGCTGGAGGTTAAAAGAGATCGCCTGTTAAGTGAGCTGTCTTTAATAGACCGAAATTTAAAGGAATCCGAATTCCTGCGGGTAGAGGCAGAATACTTGGCTGTTGTAGAACAGTTGAAGAAAATGGGGCAATAAGGCTTTTTTCCCCAAACAATTGGCACCAGGCTATCGATTACGATACTAACCGCTGCCTGGACATCTTGCCCAACAATACTGAACCTGGCAGTACCGGCCTTCTCACTGGCCAGGCAATTACGCCGCTCCAATGGTGAAAAACCCGTGCAATCGCGGCATACAGGTGGTGGTGCCTTTTAAAACAGGGTTTTCTATATGTAAACCCCTGCCGCTTGGGCGTTTCAAGCCGATGTGCAAGTGTCCGACAAATCGGGAATATTGGCGGAAAGCTCTGCTTGCAGTCCTAACCTATTTCCTTATAATGGAAATCACAAATTCCATTTGAAGGGACGGAGGCTCTTTGCGCATCGGCATGGCAGGCCTGGGCTTGATATTATTCATATGTTGGGGCTGCGTGCTCATATGGCCTGACGATCTGCCCGCGCTGGAAAACCGCACCCCGCCAAAGCCCCCGGGTGACGCTTTCGAAGCTGCTGTCATATCATTTGGCCTGCTGTCATCGTTTTTCAGCGATGTCGATCTTAGCGACATCTACCCCGTTTCCAGGCATGGCCCCAGCTATGCTGAGGCTTATGAATATCTCCTGCAGGGTTTTGACGCCGGCCTCGCGGGCGACATACTTGCGGCCTACACCATGACCGATAGCAATGGCACCCTGAGAATCATCCCCTGTGAAGGCATCCCCATGCTGACCGCTGCGGACCGGGCTCGAGCTGACATAACCACGCAGGGGGATTGCGCGGTGATTCAGGTTCGCCTGGAAGACTGTTATCAAATCGGGGACTGTTATATTTATCAAATCACCTCCCGCTTAATCGATGGCAACTGGAAGATAACCGATTTATCACTCACGGAACAATAGCTGCCATGGGGATTTTAATCCTGTCAGAAAACACTGAGACCGGTTGCGGATGCAGCCGGTCTTGTTAATTCAGTATTTTTCTATTGCCTATAAAAAAGCAGGGTTTTATTTGGACTCACTTATCGTCATACTGATCTGTTAATGAACAAAAGCGGTGATTAATGCAGGCCTTTCAATCATTGCGATCATAGCAGCGGCCCTGGTTTTATCCCCTGGCAGCCTATGAAGACATAATTATAGAGTGGGCAGAAGCTCCCGGGCTGCTGCCAGAAGCCTCGCTTGGTTGTTTTCCACCAGGTTCGTCAGCACCATTTCCCAAAGCACCTGCAGGGCCTGCCCAAGTTTAGCATCAGCCTGATATCCAATCTCCATCAAATCATAACCGTTGACGGCCAGATCCCTGAGCTTTAAAGGCAGCCCGCTGGCTACCATTTCCTGATAGATCCTCTCCGCTTGATCGATAAAAGAAATGTCATGGAAAGAAGCGCTGCCTGTTATATCGGCTTTTTGCAGTGTGAAAAGATCGGGCAGGTTGTCTTCCCCCACCTGCATGAGCAGCCTGGCGACTCCTTCCCGGTCGGGCTTTTTCAACCAGTACATATGATTCCCCACCAGTATACTGACCTTGTCGATAACCGCCCGGCTGAATTTGAGGCGCTTCAATATCTCCAGGGTCTGGCGCTGGCTTTCCTGTTGATGATGATAGAAATGCCCAATACCGCAACTGTCCATGGTAAAGGTGGCCGGCTTGCCGATATCATGAAGCAGGGCTGCCAGGCGCATTTCCAACTTATTGGGCACATTCTCCACTACTGCCAGGGAATGGTTGAAAACATCATTGACATGGGCCGGGTTATATTGCTCGAACCCTACCATCGCCATAACCTCGGGGATAATCCGTTGCATCAAGCCGGTTTCAACCATCAGCCTGAGGCCGGCGGCAGGGTGCGACGAGGTCAGGATGTATATCAATTCCTCTCTTATTCTCTCCGCAGAAACGCTCTCTATCAGAGCCGAACATTTTTCTATGGCTGGTAAGAGACTGGCATCCAGCTCAAAATCCAGAACCGCAGCCAACCTGACGGCTCGCAGCATACGCAGGGGGTCATCACGGAATCGCTCTTCAGCCCGGTTTTCCGGTACCCTGATCAGCTTTCGGGCAATGTCCTGCCGCCCCCCATAAGGGTCGATCAGGTTACCCTCTTCGTCCATGGCCATGGCGTTGACGGTAAAATCCCGGTGCAGCAGGTCATCCTTCAGCATCGCATCCCAATCGCCGCTGTCAAAGCCCCGGCAGCTGCTGATCTCAACTCTCCGGTCACCTACCATAACCACTGTAGTCCCGTGTTTATGACCTATCGGCAGGGTCCTGGCAAAGAGTTTTTCCACCTCAGCAGGCCGGGCCGAACAGAGCACGTCGAAATCCCGCGGTATGCGGTTCATCAGCAGATCGCGCACCGCCCCGCCCACAATAACTGCCTGAAAACCGTGAATCTTAAGCTGATTCAAAACATATTCAATATGATCGGGCAGTTTAACCTGCATAAGCCATTCTCCGCCAAAGCCTCACAACTCACTTGTAGCGCTTGGCCTGGGCTGCAGCCACAGCCGCTCCGAGATTGGAGCCATCGATGACCGGCATCAGCTCAACCGTATGAGGCTTTTCCTGGTGTTTTCTGATCACTGTTTCTACTGTCTCCGCAAAACCGGGGATGTGCAAGAAAACACTGCCATCCACGGCCACTGCCCGGCGATTCCCGGAAGTTCCTGACCTTTCGCTTACCGCCAAAAAGGTGGCCGCAATCAAGTAGGCGGCCCGATCTACAATAGCATTGCCTATCGTTCTCAGCACGGCTATATCATGATCCTGATAATGGGCAAAGCCGTGCTGACTCAGCCAGCTGTTCAGCCTCTCTTTCAGCAGCGGGCTTTCTGCTCGCATCCAGCTGAGCACCTCGGCTCCCACCATGTACGGCTTATCAATGCTGTTGGGGCATCTCTGCGGGGGCGGCACAAGCTGCTGCTCTATCAGGTCGAGTAAGACCAGGCGAAACAACTCCCCCAAATATTTGCCGGAAACCATCTTTTCCAGGCGCTGTTTGCCCGGATCCAGGCTCAGGCGGTCCAGCCTCCGGTCATAATGGTTTTCAGGCAGCAGCGCGAAGTTGCCTGCTTCAAGGTTTACAACCATCGGCAGACCGGACGGAGCCGGCAGTGAAGGTTCGATACAGCATGTATTGTGCCCGGTTCCGCATATCGATCCGGCACAAACCGCCGGGTCAACATAAGCCCCGGCCATAAAAGCAGCCACCGTGTCATTGATGATAGCTACAGGCATAACCTGGCCCAATCCGCGTTCCTTTAATGCTTCGGTCAGCAGTACGCCGATATCCTTTCCTACCGTAGCCGAGGTTTTGATCTCTTTGGTCCATTCCAGCAGCCGGGCTCTGTCAACCGCCTCCTGCTCCATGGGATAGGAAAAAGTCAGGCCCAGTTGATAGCGGTGCCCTTTGGCCAGCACCTCTTCCACCATTTCGGCCACGAAAGCAAACATATCCCTGCCGGTGCTGGCAGCGGAGGTTAAATCGTAGCCCTGCTCAATACTTACCAGAGGGCGGCTGAGCTGTTTGGTAATGGTGCTGCGCCCGTTTCCGCAGAGGGAGACAGCCATTACCCGCACATTGGAGCCGCCAAAATCGATAGCGATATAATCGCCTTTTTCCTCGCCAGTAGGTCTGGACAGGTAAGAGGGCAGCATCTTCAGCGAGCTTTCCCGCCTGTGCAAAGCCGCTTCCAATTCACCGGCAAAGGCCTGGGCGATGGTCTTCACCGGGTGTACCTGGAATAAGGCCACTATGTCTTTTAGGATGTGATCTTTCATCAATACTCCCTCTCATCGGCCTGTGCATCCTGACAGGTATCACGTATAATCTACCTGCACTTTCATTATTCTTTGCAAGAACCCCGGCATCGATCAAACAGCAGAGCAAAGCAGATGCGGCTTGAAGCATGATGTTTTAAGAGCCCAAAACCACTGCGGTGTGAGTCCTTCAGACAGGTTGTTAAAGGCAAAGCCCGGCCATAGCCATTTCCTGGCTTGAGTTAATTCTAAACATATTATGTTTCTAAGTCCAGACATAAAACCAGCCATACCTGGTAGAGTGAAGGGCTGGGGATACCAGCCCCTCCTCATCAAACCGTACGTGAAGT
>ERZ773359.2211-NODE-2211-length-25042-cov-8.905831_pt1 | contig 25042 bp, 19 predicted proteins | sample MGYA00374955_ERZ773359 | MGnify/ENA primary metagenome ERZ773359 (study PRJEB29098, sample SAMN04486028) | biogas fermenter metagenome | study: EMG produced TPA metagenomics assembly of the Biogas fermentation microbial communities from Germany - Plant 4 DNA1...
ACTGGTTTCAGAAAGTGTCGCTTAATGAAATGTCCGGAAAAGTGTTGACTTCCCTCTTCAATGACATCTCAGGAGATGGTTTTTGACAGCTACCCAACGATTTTCCGGATCGAGTTCACCACCAAACGGGAATAGAAGTTTTCCAAAAGAAGTTGGCGTTCGGTTTTACGGTGCATAGCAGACACTTCAAATGCAAGGATTTTGCATCAAAGTTTCATCATATTATAGGTGAGGTGAACTGGGCATGATTTCATCTTCTTTTCATTATGCTTCTATTTTATCATCATGTCCAGAATAATGACATAGACCCGTCACGCCGCTACCAAATACCTGGACTTCAGATAGGGAATTAAACCCATTGTTGATCATTCTTAGCTTTTGGGTAAGCACCCCTCCATTGTAGATAATACAGCCGGGCAACAGCTCAACAGGGGTTAATTCCCTCCAACCGTTATCAACCCAAGCATAGAGCGGCGTGTAGAAACTATTTTGTGTATGAACAATTACCTTCTCCAACAGGGTTTTATCTTGTAAAGAAATAATCTCTTCGCTTTCGCCGGGAACCGGTGTCAATAACAATCTGTCATTTAACCTTCCTCCGGGAAAACTTTGTTCCCCGTCTTTCTTTCTAACGGCAAGCAGCGGGGAAGTAATTTCCGCTGGCGAAGGCTGGGGGAGAATACGGATGAAATTAATTTCTTGCAAGATTTCAGCCGGCAGGTTTTTACGGTAGACCACTTGATCTCTGAGTTCTGTATGGGAATACAGTTCATACAATTCACCGTTGACTTCTACTTGTATTGGTCCCCCTGTCCCGCCGCGCAAGGAGATCTCCAAATAGTAATCCGGCGTGAGGTTCACCACCGGGACGACAGCCGGACTCACCGGTTCACGACCCCAAACCAGTTTATCGTTTTTATACACTGTATAACAAAGATTTTCGAGAAAATAACCGGCTTCAGCTTTAAAACTGAAATCATTTTCTTGATTGTAATTTGACCAATCGGTAGTATTAATGCCTAGTTGGATCTCGACAGTACCGCCGGGAGACAGGGAACCCGCTTCTTTGGTAAATCCCAATTCCAGGTAGTAGTCGGCTTCCGGAGTAATATTTTCCATAGCAACAAACCGGGCGGTGACGTTTTGCCGGCCTATCGTTGCCCAATAAATATTAGCCACCTGTTGTTTGTATGGCTCATTGGTATACCAGTAGCGAAGTTTGATTGTGAACAAGTCCACCGGTGAAGAACCGGTATTGACCAGCCGGACGCTGTGTTGAAGCAAGTTAGCGACAGGTGCGGGGGTAGTACACTGGTAAAGCACCTGAAGATTTTCGTCCGCTCCGGGGTGGTTTCCACCGTTACCTTGTAAAACGGTCAGTGTTTGCGGGCTGGAAATCGGAGCCGTGGTGCCTGATGGTTCAACACCCCAGGCCAGACCCCCGTCAATATACCCGGTGTATTTCTTGTTTTCTATAAAATATGGTAATCATTACCTGATCCGCTACTGTACTGCAGAGAGCCGTCCGCTTTTTGGAACCACACCAAAAACTTAAGGTCATCCGCTTCCTTGTCTTTTTTCGGATTTATGTCGAACTTATGACTTCTTTGGTTTACAAAAAGATTGTCTTGCGGCCCGGTAATTACGATATCGTCAAAATCGACGGCGATATTGGGAATGACTACTGTTCCTGGATAATTATTGTAATTACTTCCTTCACCTCTGATATTTTCGGTATATACTCGGTAATTGTACTTGCCGTGTTTTGTTATGGTATGGGTATCGACGAATATAAAACTACTGTTCTTCAGGTCAACATAATTTATTCTACTCAACTCGCTCCATTCAGAAGATCCTTGGCCATTCTGCCGCTCAATTATATAACTGGCGGCGCCGTTAGAACTTACATCCTCCAGTTTCAATTGTACTTTATAAAAAGGTTCACCGTTATCAAGCCCAGCTATCGGGTTAACCTCGGTGATATCAGCTATGGAAGGGGGAGGAGAGAATTCATCGGTATAGCTCCATTCGCTAATATTCCCAAGATTGTCAACAGCCCTGACTCTTATCTGATACAAAGTACTGCTGGATACATCGGTAAACCGATATGAAACTCCACTGGTAATACCCTGCGAAACCGTTTCCCATTCTGAATTTATCCGGCGTAGCAATTCTACTTGGTATTCGTAGATACCGCTGGTGTCCGTGGTCTCATCCCAGCGGGCAATAACATCTTTCTTTCCGTCGGTTTCACTAAATTCAATTGGTTTTGTTTTAACCGGCTTTACCGTCCGGTCCACGATCAACGTCAGCGGTAGGCTCAATTCACTATCATTGTTTTCATGATCCCGTGCTTGGATTTGTATTTTGTATTCCCCTTCCGGCAGGTATAATTGGTATTCGGGTTTTGTAACCCCAGCGCTATTCATGAGTTTTCCGTTTTGATACACCAAATAGTCCTTGACTCCACTAGGACCGGACAGGAAACCTTTATATTCTGTACCATAATCCTTTGAAACGTTCCAACTCAGGACAACTGGATCATTGTTTGTATATATCCTGTTACCAACCTTTACATTACCGCTGACCCCTTTAATATTAATGCTTTCCACCGAAGGTGCATCAGGCGGGGTGGCATCCAATTGGTAAGTTATTTTGTACCAGCATTTGTAACCTCTGGCAAATTTCCCTCCGTGATCGAACCATTTCCCAGTATTTATAGTAATACTAAGGCCATAGTCTCTTTCAAGAATAAAACTTCCTTGTGTTGATGCACCCATAAAACTATGTTCAACATATGTACCGACAATTTGTCCTTCTGCACTACATTTGGAAATTTTAAAATAAGGTTTATTATCATTTTTAACAAGAAGTCTATCAGGATTATCACTTAACGATAGTTTGTTGCCGATCTACCAGTTTGGTAAATTAGCAACTCATTTATTAATATACTATTTTTTACCATAATTGTAAAACCGGCTTTCTATATAGTTTTTGCAGATTTCTCCTTTTTTCTTTAATAACTTTTTTATATTGGCATTTAAGCCATAATGGATTGATTTGTAAGTTTTCTCCAAACGTAGTTTTGACTAAGACTATAAATGGCGTTGCTATGAAAAAAAGGCCGTTCCTCTTTAAGGAACAGCCTTTCATAATTACGATGAAAACCAACGTTTTTCCGTGCTAGCAGTATAACTTGTCGTAATACTCCTTCAACATCCGGGCGGTCGAAAACTGCTGGTGCGACATGTCGATTGAGGCCCGCATCATCTCGAGCCACTTCTCGTGTTTCCGATAATAGGTGGGGATCACTTCGGACTCCAGAACTTTATAGAGCGAATCGCGGTCTTTCTCGTCCTGGTCCTTCCCTTCGTAGCCATCGCCAATCTGCCAGCCGTTCACCCCGTGGACGCAACCTTCCGGCCACCAGCCGTCAAGAACACTGAAGTTCAACACCCCGTTCATCGCGGCCTTCATCCCCGAAGTCCCACTGGCCTCTTGGGGGCGCCGCGGGTTGTTCAACCAGACATCACACCCTCTGGTGAGCAACCGCCCGATCTTTATATCATAGTCTTCGATGAAGACCACACTTTGCGGGTACCGTTTGGACATCCGGTACATCTCGGCCACGATATCTTTTCCCGTCAGGTCATTGGGGTGGGCTTTCCCAGAGAGAATTATCTGCAGTTTCCCTTTTTCCAAGTATTCCCCGATCACTTCCGGCTTACTGAAGATTAGATTCCCCCGCTTATAGGGTGCCGCGCGGCGGGCAAAACCAAAGGTCAAAACTTCCTCGTCGAGCTTAACACCGTTTCGCCGGTAAATCTCGTCAATCATCTCCCGTTTCGCCTGCTGGTGCGGGGCCCATAGATCACCATTGCTGGCGTAGGCCTTGGCGATATTCGGGTCCTGCCAAGCCCCCGGGAAAACTCCGTTGGTAATGGCGATAATCTCAGCCGCTCCGGAAACACCACCCCACATCCGGCGGGCGGTCTCCCCGTGGAGCTGGGCAACGGCGTTCGCTTTTTTCGCCAGTCTTAAACCGGCAACCGTCATGGAGAACGGCTCTCCCCCTAAACGCAACATCTGCCCAAAAGTTAACCCGTTGTAGGCACCCATGTATTGTAGCAACTCGTGGTCATGTTCCTCATTACCCGCTTTAACTGGAGTATGGGTGGTGAACACGATCTTTTCCCGGGCCTTTTTCCATGCCTCATCAAAGCTGAGACCCTGTTCATCCATCATCTCCCGAATGATCTCGGTTCCGGCAAACACTGGGTGGCTATCGTTAAAATGGTAGATATCCACCGGGATCTTTAAAGCCTTAAGCGCCCGATACCCGGCAATACCCAAGATCATTTCCTGCGCAATCCGTTCTTCCGAAAACCAGCCGTACAACTGACCGGTGATGAGACGGTCATCATTTTCCGGTAAGTTCGCATCCAACAGGTAGAGCGGGACATTATCAAACTGCGTACATTTCCATATTTTACACTTGACCTGTCGCCCGCGGATCCGGACTTGAACCGTTACGCCAGTATCCTCAAGAAAATCATAGCGTTGCTCATAATAGGAGTCATACGGGTAGCCCTTATCGTCGATCCGCTGGGAGGTATAACCCTGCCGCCACAAAATACCGACCCCGACCATAGGGAAATTACTGGCCTTGGCTTCTTTCAGAATATCTCCCGCGAGAATACCGAGGCCCCCAGAATAAATTGGGAAACTTTCATGTAAACCAAATTCCATACAAAAATACGCAACAGTAGGTAGACCTTGCTGGGTTTTTTTCAATTACATCGCCTCCTCTTTTCCCGTTTGCAAAATTATTACTTCCCCGGGTTCTAACTTAACTGTTTTCGTCACCGGCCAGTTGATATCGGTTAATTCTCCCAACCGATAGAAGACATTGATTTCTCCAGCCCGGAACGGCCGGGGTAATTCTTTTTTTAACACAACTTCGGTCGCTTCCACCAAATCCTTATTAACCAGTAAGATAAAGCCCCTTTTCTCCCTCGGTGAATAATAGCCCAATTTCAGCAGGTCATCCCGCTTCTGCTTCGCCAGGGCCGTTAAAAAACTGCCTTTCTCCTTAATCAGACTGATAAAGTGAGTACGTACGTGCTTAGCTTTGCGCAGCAGCGCGCTCATCCATTCATAATCTTCGTCTAACCAGTGCAGGCAGTAATTGTCAAAGAAGGCAAGTTTGCCATACATTGGATCATCCTTATCCAGAACGTACCTTCCCGCTTCGGTATTGTCCAGGCCTAAATTCATCGGTTGCCGTTCTAATAATTCCAACCCGTTATTGAGGAAAGGAACGCTATTCGGCATTAGGTAATTTAAAAGGACCAAAGCTTCAATCCGCCGTTTATCGTGGTAATAAAAGGCTAGCCTTGGGGTGTCGGGCATTTCCAGCGCCGCTGTGACCGGCAACTGCGAATGGCAAGTCCGCCGAAGTGCTTCCGCCAAAAAGTCCTTTTCCGCAAAGTGTTTATAGTGTGCCCAAAGGCTCCCGGTGATAAAGTGGAAGCCATCTCGTTTTAGCCTTGGCGCGTTGCGGTAATTAAACTCTTCAGACCATAACAGAAATTCGGGATTAACCGCCTTGATCGCTTTGATGATCGCACGGAGTAACTCGGGCGGTAGGGCGTGCCCCATATCAATGCGCGCCCCATCGATCCCGTAGGTTTTCTGGTAGTGCGGAACAACACCGATCAAATAATCCCATAGCTCTTTATTGGGAACCTTTCCCCAGTGCACATTGGCACAGGCCCCATCTTGCATAATAAACGGGGCATAACCATGGAAATCATCATCGGGATGGGGACCCCGCTTACGCCCGAGGCAGGTCCGGGCTTCAGAATGCAGATCATAATAGAGCTTTAAATATGTAACATCAAGCCACGGCGGTTGGGGGTCGTTAATGACATTGGAAAAGCCGGGCACAGTCGTGATGCCGAATGCTTCTTCAATCAACGTCAGAATATTCTCTCCGGTATGCTTTTGCCGCTCCTTTACTTCTTCCCAAAGCCTCGGGTCCAAGACCGACGGTGGAAAGGTGAATTTCCGCAAATGGGTTTCTACCCCGTCGGCGCTGTAGAGTTTTTTGAGGTTTTTTCCCTGGGCAGCACTTAGGTCGGGGGCATTTTCCACATGCGGCATGGTGAAATCCGCATTATAACGGTGTTCGATCCAGTAAAACCACTCGGGATGGGTCATGATCAAATCATGATCACGGCTCGCCGTCCGGAACACGAAATCCAGCATCACCTTCATCCCTAAACAATGGCATGCTTCCACAAAGGCTTTAAACTCTTCCTCTGCCCCAATTCCGGCCTTGCGCAGCAGTGGATCATTTAGCGTGGAATCAAGACGGTAATGGTTGCGGATCGCATAAGGGCTCCCCAACTCTCCCTTGTGGTATTTAGTTCCTCTTTCCAAAACAGGAAGGAGGTAAACAACGTCCACCCCCAACTTCTTTAAGAGAGGAAGCAAAGCCATGGATTTGAGGAAAGAACCCGCATAAACCTGGCTACTGTGGCCGTGGGTCCAGGCGGTAAAGCTACGCGGAAACATACCGTAGATAATCTGTTCGGTCACGTTCCCCTTTTCCGTAGTGTCGGTTTGAAAACCGGTAGTTTCCATTGGCCCCAGGATCTGCCGTTCCAAACAGGAGCGAAAAAAATGAAAAGGGCAAACCAGAATCTCCTTCGGTCTGGCCGGATTCCGCTCGTAGTCGGTATAGCCGAAATAATTCCATGCTTCCGGTATATAATATTTCTGCCGGGCAGTGCGCTCTCCGGACTTTAGGATGTTCGTAATTCGTACTATAGTATCCATCGATCCTCCAACGTATCAAGGTTATTATCTGTTGGCCGTGCCTTTTCTACTCCTCGATTCAGCCCGGTTCCAAACATCCAAACTCTGCTCTCAACCAGATCCGAGTTGGTTTCGTCTGCTTTTAAACTCAGACCCACCTCCTTTTGGGTACTACGGAATGGACTTAAACCATCTCAAAGTTTCACCGCTTCCTTGTGGTTTTATGTCTTCGTGATGTTTGTGCAAACGTTAGCAATAAAATTATATCCTAGAACTGGTAGGGTGTCAACCTTTTGGCAACATATTAGTAATTCAAGGTAGTTAAAGTGCCCATAACGGTTGAGCCAAGTCCCCACACCATTCGTAACGTAACACAAAGGCCGCAAAACGCGGACTTTTTTTGCACTAATTTAGCCACCTTCTGGCCATAACTTTTTAGCTATATGGGTATTATCAGTTTTTATCCTTATGCAAGAACTGCACCGCTGACCGGCGGTAACTCGATCTTAACCATCCCGTTGGTAACCGGGTGCTCCAGGTTATTCAGGAGGTCAGCTAAGGATTGTTTGCCGGTGCATGCTAGTTCAATCGTTTGCTCTATTTCACTATTATTTAGAAGCACATAAACCCGTTCCTCCCCATTTTCGCGCATAAAACCATATATATCCTTAACCTGATCGACCAGAATAGTCCGGTAATTACCAGTCGTCAAAGCAGATAAACGACGCCGTAAACCTATTACCGTGCGGTAATAAGCGGTCAGGTCTCCCCCCACCAGATCCCAGCGCATTGGTTGGCGGTAATCATTTTCATCAATCCCCTCCAGACCAACCTCATCACCGTAAAAAACCGACGGAATCCCCGGGGCAGTCATTTGGTATAAAACCGCCAGTTTATAACGGCGTTGATCCCCTTGGCACCACGAGATGAAACGGGGTACATCATGACTATCCAACAGATTCATCTGTAAATTGGTGATTGGCCGCATATAACGCATCATCAACTGGTGCATACCGGCATCAAACTCATAAACCCCGATCTTTCTTTCGGCAAAAAAGTCGCGGCAGAGATCGGCAAAACGATAGTTCATCGTCGAATCAAATTCGTCCCCAAGCAACCAGGGCTCGGCATCACCCCAAATTTCACCGACCAAAATCGCCTCGGGCTTGACGGCCTTCACTGCCCGGCGAAAACACTTCCAAAAATAGTGGTCAACTTCGTTGGCCACATCCAAACGCCAACCATCAATATCCGCTTCCTTAATCCAGTATGTACCCACCTCCAGAAGGTATTTTCGCACTTCCGGATCGCCCGTATTCAGTTTCGGCATAAAGCGGGTATAAGCAAAGCATTCGTAATTAGGCGGATCCTCAAAACGAACCGGAAACTCTAGCTCATAGAACCAGTTTCGATAGGCTGATTTTTCGCCTTTTTCCAGCACATCCTGGAAGGCAAAGAAATGCGGCCCACAATGGTTGAAAACTCCATCAAGGATCACCTTGATCCCAAGTTCATGGGCTTTTCGCACCATTTCCTTAAAGGTCTCCAGATCACCAAAACAGGGGTCAATCGTAAAATAATCCGCGGTATCGTATTTATGATACGAAAGCGCCGTAAAAATCGGGGTCAAATACAGACAGTTGATCCCCAAGTCAGCCAGGTAGGGTAGATTAGCAATGATGCCTGGTAAATCCCCTCCGCAACGGGCCTGGCTTTCTCCCCCCGTTTGGTTGCGAATGGTTTTTGGGGCGACAACGATCTCTTGCGGTCCGGTGGCAAAACTATCGGGGAAGATCTGATAAATCACCGCTTCCGAAGCCCACGGTGCCGGCTGATAAACTTCTTCCCGGCGAAGATAAGGCAGGATAAAATAGACATTACGGTTCACCGGTAAAGAAGAAGCAAAATGATGCCCAAAGTAATAAGTACTGTCCTTCCCATCATGCAGCCAAAACAGATAGCAGATACGTTTGAATGCGACCGCCAATTCCACCTCAAAATAATCGAAATGCAAATCTGAAGCGACCTTCGTCATGGAAGCCCGTTTTAACGGAACCGGATCGTTCGAAGCATAACGGTCACCGTAGAAAAGCACACACTGCTTAAGATCGCCCTTTTTTGCTCTTAACCGGACGGCAATTCTCTCCTCATCTAAGCCGTAAAGGTAAGGAGGAGATGGCTGATGGTACACCGCTTCTTTAAACAATGTTTCAACCTCACTTTTAGATGTATTTTTACCGAAATCATCAACGCTGCGTTGAACTGCGCACAACTAGTTCGGCAGGGATAATGGCCCGGTTGTAACTCTGAATTTCGCTGCCCATGATCGTACGGAGCATTTCAAAGGCTTTCGTCCCCAAAGAAAACGCATTAATCTTCACCGAGGTCAAGGGCGGATTATAGTAATCGGCCAGCGGTACGTTGTTGATGCCCGCAACGGCAATATCTTCCGGAACACGGAGCCCGGCTTCATGAATGGCACGAATTGCCCCAAAAGCCAACAGATCGTCACATGCAATCACGCCGGTGGGTCTTTTTTCTTTCACTAATATTTGCTTCATTAAGTCATAACCATTGTCGGAGATAAACTTACTTTCGATCACCAGCGCGGGATCGAACGGAATATTGTGCTCTTGTAGCGCCTTTTTGTACCCATTCAACCGGTCCCGCGTCACCATGTAACCGGGCGAATAACCAAGGAAAGCAATCTCCTGGTGACCCTGCTCAATAAAATGGGTCGCCAGCTGATAGCCGATTAAAAAGTTATCGTTGTCAACCCAGTTCACGTAAGGGTTTTCCGTCCGTCCAATCACGACAAAGGGAAACCCGTTCTTGACTAACTGGTCCACCGTCGGATTATCATCCCGTGATGTTAGAAGGATAATCCCCTCGGTAATCCCACCAAAAGTTAGTTCTTTGACCATCTCCCTTTCCTCATCGACCGTCGAAACGTTGGCCAGTAAGATCTTATATCCCTGGTTATTGGCCATCGAGGCGATCCCCCCTAACAATTCCGGGTAAAAGGGGTGCTGCAAAGATTGTTCCGCCATCCCCGGCATAACCACTCCGATAATCTTTGTGGTCTGATTCACCAGCGACCGGGCGATTATGTTCGGATGATAGTTCATCTCTTTCATAATCCTCAACACTTTCTCTTTGGTCGCCGCACTGATCCGGGGGTTATCGGCAATCACCCGTGAGACCGTTGAGGGAGAGACTTTGGCTCTTTTCGCAATATCAGTAATGGTTACACGCATTCCAATCACCCTCAATGCAAACGTTTGTCCGCTTATAGCGTAGCATTTTTTTACCACATAATCAATAGTTTTTCGCCCTTATTATACCAAAGACTTGGCATTCCTGGTAAGTTTTCCATGAAATAATTTTATTTCCATGTTTTTAGCTGGCTATTTCCAAAATCATTGCGGTAAAATTAAGACCGAAAATATAAAAAAGCCCGCTCTTTTTGGGCTTTTAAAATATTTACCGTTTCCCACCTGTTCCAAGCTGGTCGACGCTTAACGCACCAGCGGCAATCCGTGGCGACCGATATGATATTGGTCTCTTTTTCCTGCTGGTAATGGCTGGTGATAACAGTCTTAGTATTCAATCCCCCGACGGGCGCTGATGCCCTGCGCGTAGGGGTGTTTCACCGCCCGCATCTCGGTGACTAGATCAGCCAGGGCCACCAGTTCCGCCGGCATCGCCCGGCCGGTAAGGACCAGTTCAACATGGGCGGGTAAGTTTACTGCCAATGACCGGACTTGTTCAAGAGGCAACAAGCCCAGGTTCACCGCATGGCTGATCTCATCGACCACCACCAACTGATCCCCCCCATGGACTGCTTTTTTCACATCAGCCCACCCTTGCGCGGCCAGGGCCAGCTCCTCCGCATCCGGTGCCCGGTCAATCAGCCAACGACCCGAGCCGTATTGCCGACAGGCAATTCCAAGCTGCTGTAGGATCCGGGCTTCACCATTATCCTGCTCGGTCTTCAAAAATTGAAAAACAGCGACGCGAAGACCGTGCCCATGGGCACGGACCGCCAGGCCAACCGCGGCCGTGGTTTTTCCTTTTCCATCTCCCGTATAAACTTGGATCATAAGATCAAATCAACCTCTTCTCCACACCCGGCGCAGTGCCGGTTTTTGACTCCATCAAGTTTCACCCCGTAAGCTGACCGCTCTACCAATACCGCTCCGCACCGGGGACAATCCGTCCTACTATACACGGGATCACCAACATTGCCAATATAGACATAGTCCAGTTTTTCCCGGGCAAGACGATAGGCTTGTTCCAGGGTCGAGAGCGGAGTCGGCGGAATATTCAGGCGGTATTGGGGAAAATACCGGGAAAAATGGAGGGGAATCTTCCCATCCAGATCAGCCAAAAAACCGACCAAATCCTCGATGGCGTCGGGGCCATCATTCTCCCCCGGAATTAAAAGACTGGTTACTTCCAGGTGGACCCGGCCGACCAGTTGTTCAGCGGTTTTTCTGACCGGCGCGAGCCGACCCTCGCAATGTTTTTGGTAAAAAGCATCCGGCCCTTTCAAGTCGAGGTTGACCCCATCAAGATAGGGCAGTAATTCTTTTAACGGTTCAGGATTGAGGTACCCGTTGGTCACCAGGACATTTTTCAACCCCTGCCTGCGCGCGAGACGAGCCGTGTCAAATATATACTCAAACCAGACCAGTGGTTCAGAATAGGTATAAGCAAGGCCGATATTCCCTTGCACCTTCGCCCCCACGGCCAGCGCAACCAGTTTTTCCGGAGAAATGAACTCCGTGTCCGCTTCGTCGTGGGCAATTCGCCAGTTTTGGCAGAATTGACAGCGTAGATTACACCCGACCGTTCCCACGGATAAGACGAGGCTTCCCGGGTGAAAATGGTAGAGCGGCTTTTTCTCGATCGGGTCCAGCGCTAAGGCGGAAACTTGGCCGTAATTCACTGTATACAGCTCTTTCCCACGGGCGACCCGGCCCCGGCAACGGCCGCTCTCCCCTTCATCCAGGCGGCAAGCCTGGGGACAAAGGGTGCAAAGGACTTTCCCGTCGGCCAATACCCGGTAATAAGTGGCTTTTCTTTCCGTCATCAGACCACTCCTTCCCCGGTACCTTCCGGAACCAGTTTCGACTAAACGTATCTAACCACTTCAAACCGTTCCAATTCCACCGGTTCGCGCGGACCAATTCCTGCTTTCCGTTTCGCAATGGCCAGTTGCTCTTCGACGGTTTCGACCCCCTCTAAATTGGGTAAGAGTAGCCCCATTTTCCCTCCGCTGCGCACAATAACCCCATACTTTCGCGGATCAAGTTCCGCGGGTCCCGCCACTGGTTCGGGGGGGTGAATCCGGTCGACCGAATATACCAAATCCGAGAGCTCATCGGCTTGAACCGGATCAAACCGGGAATCGTGCAGCGCCGCCGCGATGGCATTATGCCTGATCTCCTCAAGAAATGTCGGCTGGGTCGGAAAGACAGTCCCAATACATCCCCGCAGCGTACCATGTTTTTTAATCGAAACGAAAGCGCCCGCCGGCTGCAGTGCTTCGGGGGGTAAGTCCCACTTATCGGTTGCGAATGCGTTCCCTAAAAGATGGTTCTCCACCGTTTGGCGGGCCAGACGCACAAAGGGCGATTCGGCCGCCCGGCGAGTGCGAAGCTTTTCTTGCCGCCGCTGGCGAAGGACCGAAAGGAGGCTGGATTTGCGCTCATCTTCGCCTTTTGGTTCAAAGCTGACCACGCCATAACCAACCCCAAAGGGTCCTTCGTAACTTAACACTTCCGTCTCCACCTGCCATCCGTCAAAGACACCCAGTAACATCAGGAGGGTCCGGAATCCACATTCGGCTGCTTTCTCCACCATGACTGGATCAAGGTCAAAGAGGGCTGCACGGTTTTGCGCCTGTAATAACGCCATCAGCGTCTCATCGAACTCTTTCCCCCGTGGGTCATAGCCCGCCGGTGCCCCTGGTTGTAGACAGTGGGAAAGATCACCACTGGCAATCACCCCAATCCGCCGCGGTGACTTCTGCACCGCCCGCCCGATCGCCACTCCCAACTGATACTGTTCTAACCAGGGTAAGAGCGACATCCCGGTCGCCACCAGTTTGATCGCATCATCATCGGCTAAAAAGGAGAGGGGAACCACCACGCCATGGTCCAAATCCGCGCCCAACCCGTAACCGGAAAGATCCTCCGCCGTCAGTTGCAGACAGGGAATCTTCTCCTTTTGGGCTTCGCTGGTGATCGCGACGGCCAGTTCCTGATCAACCTCCCATTCCCAGTTCCGATCCGAACCGAAACGGGCCAAATCCCCCTTTAACCGCTGTCCGCCCCGGATCGCCAGCCCATCCTGGAAAACCGGCCCGTGCGGCGAAAAAATCAGGATCGTCTCTAGTTTCAGCGCCGCCAGACGCTCCGCCAGGTGCTCCATGGCTGTAACCGTTTGGCGCGCTTTTTTCGTCTCTTCCCTACCGATCTCGGCCCGAATAATCGGCGGGTGCGGAACCAAAGCACCGTAGATTAACACAAAGCTCCCCCCTTAATCCAGGTAGTACTTTACTTCTATCCAGTATCCTTTCTCCGCCGATGGATAGAATCCTCCCCAGGGGGCCAGCCCTATGGTCCAACGGAACCGACGCTGATGCCCCTGGAGGCGGGCGGCCCATCCGCCGGTTAGTTTTCCTTCATTCCATTTCCCAAACAACTCCATCCGGAGGATATAAGGTGGGGTTAAATCCTGCCACCGCAGGCCAAAGCGCCAATCGGCCGCCGGTAATTCATCCTCCTCTTCTTCCGGTAAAGGAATCTCGGCCACAACCGTCTTGGCCGCGGAACACAGCCAACTAAGCTTGTATTCCCGGGTGGAAGGGTAATCAAAGATTCCGGTCATCTGCAATTTACCGCCGGTTTCCCCACTACCGTGGTTTTGCTGATTATAACCGCAGTTCCCTTCAAAATGAGCATTATTACCAATCTTCCACTTCCATTCCAGGCGAAGAGACCGGTAATAATAGTTTTTCCAGGCGTTGTCCGGATAAACCCGGACACTCTCCGCCCAACGGCCAAGAATAGTATGGGGCGCATACCGCAGCATCACCTCGTTACTGACGGCGGTTTTGACAGAGGATCTCTGCGGGGAGGGATAAGTTTTTGCCTCTCGCGTTAGTTCACCTTTCCATTGGAGAGATGGCAGCAACCGCCACCGCAACCTTGAACCAATCAGCTGCCAGTCATAATCCTCCAGAGTACCACCGCTATTTACCCGGCGCCATTCGCCCGTGCCCCAAATCCGCAAAGCCCACGGCTGCGCCAGTGTTTTCTCCAGCGCCACCTCCGTCCAACGAAAATCACAGGTCGGTGCCACCGCATACCGTCCAGCCAGGTCCCACCACCAGTCACGCTCGATTCTCCGTCTGAATTGCGTCTTAAAATAAACAGGTTGGGTCGGCGCCGCATTGTTTCGCCACCGCAGGTCATTGGTCCAACGAAAAGCCGGAGTATAATAACCCCATCCGCCACCAACCAGGATCTGCGCTTGCTCCTCTGCCCATTTATACTTTATCGCCAACGGGTCAAGACGCCATTTTCCATCAACAGGCAAGGGTAAGGCCAAAAAGATTAATACTACTAACACCCGGAAAACATTGGCTCTTGGTTTCAAATTCCCACCCCCACATGGGTCTGGAAAGATTTACTATTCTCTTCTATGTTTCCCTGTTTTTTCCTTCTGTTTTATCTTCACCAATATGCCGGTCTAAGTATGTTACGGGTAAAGCACATCCATAAACCGCGGCTCACTCCGGTGATATCACTATTCTTCATCGTCTACCCTCCCCGAAGTTTTATTGGGCAGCCGCTTCGCCTGATCAATCGCATCTCTGTCTGACGTACCCCAAAAAAGGCGCTGGTCAAAAAATTTCGACCAGCGCCTCTTCTTTACATAGAACAGTATAAGAAATTAGTCTTTTTTATCCCGCGATTTGCTCGCCAGAGGAGAGATTCTCGTGTTTCTTGGTAATGTTCAAAAAGACTCCTAGAAGGACCAGAGCCACAACTATACCGATGGGATAAGAGATTGACACCGGCAGTTTAAAACCTTCCGGCGCCTGGAGGATATATGTGACAGAAACGGCACTCATAAAAGTGGCCGGGATCGTTACAATCCAATGGGCAATTTTACTCTTCGCAAGATAAACCCCGGACGCCCACAGAGCGATCATGGCTAAAGTCTGATTGGACCAGGCAAAATACCGCCAGATAATATTAAAATCAATCTGCGAGAGAACAGCACCAACGGCAAATAACGGCACGGCCACATATAACCTGGTAGAAACAGGCTTTTGGTCAATGTTGAACCAATCGGCAATGGTCAACCTAGCGCTTCGAAAAGCCGTATCTCCCGAAGTAATTGGGCAGACAATAACACCAAGGATGGCCAAGACACCGCCGACGCCACCCAAGAGGGTGATGGAGATCTCATGAACCACTCCACCCGGTCCGCCTTTCCCCAAAGCGGCGGACAACCCGGCGGTTCCATTATAAAAAGCTAACCCAGCTGCAGCCCAGATTAAAGCGATTACTCCTTCAGCAATCATCGCCCCATAAAAGACGCGCCGTCCGTATTTTTCATTCTGAATACACCTCGCCATCATCGGCGATTGGGTGGCATGGAAACCACTGATCGCGCCGCAAGCAATGGTCACAAACATCAGTGGCCAAATCGGTAGTCCATTCGGATGAAGGTTGGCCAGGGTCAATTCGGGGATTTTGTATCCTTGCATGAGAATCCCACCAGTAATGCCTACGGCCATAATAATCAGGATAATGCCAAAGAGCGGATAAAAGCGGCCGATGATCTTATCAATCGGCAAAATGGTCGCGAAAAAGTAATAAGCCAGCACCACAACCAGCCAGAAATTCATCGTTAAAGACTCGGGAGTAAGGTTGGCCAATAATTGGGCAGGACCAGTCATAAACACCGTTCCAACTAAGACTAGAAGGATCACGGAGAAGACCCGCATCACATTTTTCATCGTCGAACCCAGGTACGTTCCGGTAATCTCAGAGACACTGGCACCATTATTTCTCACCGAAAGCATGCCTGAGAAGTAATCGTGGACTGCACCGGCAAAGATACAACCAAAGACAATCCAGAGAAAAGCTACCGGGCCCCATAAAGCCCCGGAAATAGCGCCGAAGATCGGTCCCAAACCCGCAATATTCAGCAGTTGAATCAGAAAAATCTTTTTCCAATCAAGCGGGACATAATCAACCCCGTCATTGTTGGCCAGCGCCGGAGTAGTTCTGGCCGGATCAGGTTTGAAAATCCTTTCTACTAATGCCCCATAAGTAAAATACCCGGCAAGCAGTAGGACCAATGATAGTAAAAAAGTAAACAATCTAACCCCTCCTTAATTTATAAGAACTGCCAGATATAAGCATAAACCTGGAACCAAAAAAGGGAGGAGTTTTGGGCCAAAATGTTAAAATTGATGTCCAATCTGTATAAAATAATGTTCTAATTTGTTAGAAATCGAATAACACCCGAAATTCTTTGATCTTGTTTCTACTGATTACAATCTCTTCTTTTTCATAACCCTTCATCTTTAAAAGATAAGAATGGTTAAACCAGGGTAATATCTCCTTAATATGTTCAAGATTAACAAGATAACTCCGGTTCACCCGCATGAACTTATCATCGGAAAACTTCTGTTCAAAATAGGATAGGGGGTGATTAGTTAGGTAAGTTTCGCTTAGGGTACAAACTCGGCTATTTCGATCAGCAGTGGTGATAAAGACGATCTGATCTATTTCAACCAGGATCACCCGATCACCGTTCCAAATGGAAAGCTTTCGTATTTCACCGGCGATCCGCGCGACTTTATTACGGGTATCATCCGAAGCGTAACGGCGCGAACTCTCGATCTGATTCCGAATTCGAGTGAGGGCTGTACGTACCCGCTCCGCCTCGAAGGGCTTCAATACATAATCCAAAGCATTAAGTTTAAAAGCCTCAATAGCGTATTCATCATAGGCCGTGGCGAACACGATCTTTAGATTCTTTCGCAGCCGTAAGAGCTCTCGGGCTAAACTGATTCCTTCAATATCACCGAGGTTTATATCGATAAAAGCGGCATCAAATTCATGGACAGCAACAGTCTCCAGCGCCTCCCGCCCGTTTTTTGCTTCCCGGATTTGCAAAGCCTCGCGCGGCGACGATGCCTCCTCGATTAAATAGCGCAACTCCTTTCTGGCCGGCGTCTCATCATCAACGATTAGCAGTTTCAGCATTGAGAAAATCCACCTCCACCCAGTCTGGAATTATTAGCATGACCTCAGTTCCATGCTCTTTCCGGCGAATTCTTAATCCGTATTCTTCACCATACAGTTTTTGTAGGCGTTTCTGCACATTAATTAAGCCCACACATTTTTCGGGCATTTGATCCCTATTTAGCCTCGTGATCATCTCCTCGCTGATTCCAACACCCGTATCTTCAATGAAGATCTGAAGTTCGGCATTGGTCTTCCGGGCAACAATCGATACTACGCCGCCATTCTCTATTGGTAAGACTCCATGTTTAACCGCATTTTCCACCAATGGCTGTAAAATAAAGGGCGGCACTAAGAAGCCTCTAACCTCGTCGGGGACATCGACAATCACTTTCAGTCTCTCTTCGAATCTGGCCCTTTCCAATTCCAAATAGGCCTTGATCATCTTTAACTCCTCATCCAAACGGATAAAACGGTCCGTATGGGCCAAGGTATTCCGAAAATAAGTACTAAGACTAATCAACAATTCTCTCGCCCGCTGCGGTTTGTCCCGGCAGGCGGAAATAATCGTATTCAACGCATTAAATAAAAAATGCGGGTTAATCTGAGATTGTAAGGCCTTTAACTCTGCTTTCTGCCGCAATTTTTTATGATATTCGATCTCCGCCAATTCCAATTGGGTAGAAAAGAGCCTGGCCAATCCTTGGGCTAATGTGATATGAACATCAGAAACGGCATTTTCCCGGTCCAAGTATATTTTGAGCACGCCTTTCACTTCTTCCCGCTTCCATAAAGGAACGATCACCGCCGACTTTAGCTTGCACTTCTGGTCGGAACAGGCAATCTCCGTTTTGGTGTTGGCGACAACCATCGCCCCTGTTTTAATAGCTTTTTTCGTCAAATCGGTCCGGATCGGAGTCTGCGCCAGATGATGATCCGCGCCGACACCGGTATGGGCTAAAATCTGCTTACAGTCGGTAATCGCTACTGCAGAAGCACCGGACATTTGCAGAATAATCTTCACCACTTCATTAATTTCCGGATTGTCAAGCCCTTTACGTAAATAGCCAAGACACCGTTCGGCGATGTCCAAAGCCAGTTTAGTTTGGAGAGCAGCCTCTCTTTCCTTTTCCTTGTAAATCCCATCAATAAATCTTACAAACAAAGAAATTCCTAACGGATTAAAGACTACCATCGGGACCCATAGGATCTTCACCAGCTCCCAGGCTTCAGAAGAAGGTTTAGCCAAAACCAGAATGATCCCCATTTGCAGAATTTCGGCAAACATTCCGGCCAAATAGGCATAAAGCCAGTTATTTTTCATTTTCTTAAAACGTTGTGAAGCTGCTCCACCAACCACCCCTTCAACAACTGTTGCCACGCCACATGCCACAGCAGTAAAACCGCCGATATCAATGGCCCAACGGTGCAACCCCGCGATGCAGCCCGCTACCAAACCCACCAAAGGCCCGCCAAAAAGCCCGCCGACCATGACACCGACAATTCTCGAGTTGGCTAGGGCGCCTTTTACAGAAACGCCTGTATAAGTCGCTAAGATACCAATCATCCCAAAAACTGTGGCCATTTTTATTTTGTTGACCAAGGCGTCATTCCTACCGGTCACCAAATTCTTAAAGATCTCTGTTTTCGACAGAAAATAGGCGATCAGCAAGAGCAGACTCATATTACTAAGGAGGTTCTTTAAAACATAACCGATCGTCACTGCTTTCGACCCCTTATATCATATTTTCGCTGACATCTGAAGACCGTATATTTTATTGCGGTAATAATTTCTACTATCATTATACTATATTCTATTTATCACTAAATAAAATAAATAAACACTCGGATCATTTACTCCGCGTCTTCTAATTCGTGTTGCGTAGGGCCGACTATGGACTTTCACCGGATAGACGGTGCCATGCTGGGCACAGGAAAAAACCCCTTTCTTTTTCAAGAAAGGGGTTTGATTTAATATTATCTCACTCCACAATATCTTGTTGAATATATTCTTCCGGTTCAACAGGAACCTCAGGCACACCGGGGGCTTTGCCACTAGCCCCGAAAAGCCGCATCTTGGCCCGCACCTCTTCCATGAGGGCTTCCCGGGCTTCACCCAGGTATTTGCGGACATCAACGGTTTTCGGATCTGCTTTAAATACTTCATGAATCCGCTCGGTAAAACTCTTCCCCAGTTGGGTGTGGACATTAATCTTGCAGATCCCCGCCTTAACCGCTTCGACCACGGCTTCATCGGGGACTCCTGAGGCACCATGCAAGACCAGAGGAACAGAGACCCGTTCACGAATGGCTTTGATCCGTTCAATATCAATCTTGGCCTCTTTCAGCTTCATCTTATGCATGTTACCAACCGCAATCGCCAACGAATCCACATTGGTCTGTTCGACAAAGGCTACAGCTTCTTCCGGACTAGTCATGTAATTTTTTAGTTCTTCCAGCGTAATTCCGGTTGGATCCTTCGGGACACGCCCTAGTTCCGCTTCAACCGGAACCCCAACGGCATGGGCCGCTTTCACTACTTCGCGGGTAATCCGCACGTTCTCGGCAAACTCTAATTTCGATCCATCATACATTAAGGAGGTAAATCCAGCCCGGAGACAACGCATATTATAAACAAAATCGACCCCGTGGTCCAGGTGCAAAGCAACCGGTACGGAAGCTTTGGCGGCCAAACTCTTGACGATCGCCGCCATCTCTTCGAGACCACCATGTTCAGCGCCGCCTTGACTAACCTGTACAATGACCGGTGCATTCTCTTTTTCCGCCGCCATAACAATACCCTGCGCCATTTCCAGATTGTTGGCGTTAAAAGCGCCGACCGCGTAACCTTTACTACGGGCATCTAATAACATACCCTTGGTGCTAACTAAAGACATCTTCGATCACTTCCTTATCCAACTCATCGCCTTTTAACAGCCGGGCTTATTGCGCTGCCGCCAAGGGCAACGCAACAAGCCTCTTTCATCTCGGTATCATAACCGGTTGCACATAGGGTAAAGGGTGCGAAAAAGTTAGTCTAAATCGGCTATGAGGTCGTTTAGACCTTTTCGACAAACTCTTCCAACAGGCGCATATCACCGGAGAAGCCCTTTGCCGTCGTGACAGCTGGTGGATAGTCCACAAACTCGTCAGCAGTGAGCCCATGGGCATAGTAGCCTTGCCGGAAATAAGGAATCTTGATCAACTGGGCTAAGATATCATCCGGAATATCCTCGCCTTTATGGCTTTCCAACGGCTCTTCTTCATAGAGCTTGAGGAAATCACCGATCATTTCGGGATTCATCGTATAGACGATGGGTTCGCCGGCCATCTTCTCAATATGCCAGACTTTGAGTTTATTGTCGACGGTCGGACCGGGCCGGGCCGAACACAGCAGCAGTTTACTTTCGTAACCTTTCTGCTCAAGGATACGGAGGGATTTTTTACAAACAGCCAAGCCAGCCCAGTGCCGAACCGCTAGATCATCCAGATCAACTCCGGCCGCTGCGGCCTGCTCTTTAAACTCTTTCGCTTCTTCAAAGCGCCCGAGCATCATGGTGATCACCGAACGCCATTGCGAATAGTCAACACCATTCGCTTCACCCAGCTCTTTGCCGATCCGTACCGCTTCGGCCACCGCTAAAATCTGGGGTACGGTAAAGCAAACGGTCGCGTTGGTCGAGATCCCTAAAGCGGTGAGCAGCATAATGTTGTAAACGCCTTGCTTGGTCGCCGGCGATTTAACCATAATATTGGGCGAAAGGGCTTTAAGACCAATCCCTTGCCGTAGCATCTCTTGGGTGTCGGTAATCAGCCTGGGATCGACCTGGGCACTTACGTGACCGTATTTGTAGTTGGAATGCTCAAAGATGGGCATGTATTTCTTAACGCCCTCAGCTGTAATCTTTGTATAGGTCATCCAGGCCTGTTCTTCCAGGGAAGCACCGGGATGTTTCTCTTTAATCTCCTTAATCCACGGCTTGCAGGTTTCCGGAATCCAATCCAAGGTTTCCCGGGTAAGACGAGGGTTAGTGGTCACACCACGAATCACGGAATCTTCCGGTTTTTTCTCATTATAGAGTTTTTCCAGCCATCCGGCAAATTTCTCTCTCTTTTCCGCCGGAAGTTCACTCAAGAACTTTTCTTTCCAAGCCGAATAAACCAAGGGCGAAGCATCCCACCACACCTCAAAATCGTCACTGATCGCCTGCAGTCGCTCGAGGGGGCTTTTGTCAAAAGACATGTACATTCCTCCTTATCTGTTTTAATCTAAACTACCTAAACCGAGCAGCTTATCCATCTCTTGATACTCCTCGGCGGTCGGAACCTTGTGGTGCCACTCTACTTTGTTTTCTGCAATCGGTAAACCTTTGCCCTTAACAATCTTCGCGATGATCACCGATGGTTTGCCAGGAATAAACGGTACGGCACTTAGCGCCTCATCGATCTGGTTATAGTCATGACCATCAATCTCCCGGACGCCCCAGCCGAAACTGGCCCATTTATCGGCGAGCGGCTCGATGTTCATCACTTGATCAACAAAGTTGCTGACTTGGAGATTGTTCTGGTCGACGATCGCCACCAGGTTGTCCAACTTATAATGGGCGGCTGACATCGCGCCTTCCCAAATGGAGCCTTCCTGGGTCTCGCCATCGCCCAATATGGTATATACTTTGTAATCCTTCCGATCGACCTTCGCCGCCAGCGCCATCCCGATCCCGATATTGAAGCCATGGCCAAGCGAACCGGTATTCGCCTCCACGCCCGGGAGGTCCCGTTCGGGATGACCACCTAACTTCGTATTCAACTGGCGACAATAAGTCTTGAGTAACTCCTCATCGAAAAAGCCTTTCTTGGCTAAGATTGGATATAAAGCCAAGCAACTATGGCCTTTACTTAAGATCAACCGGTCCCGTTCCGGCCAGGAAGGATTCTGCGGGTCATATTTCATGTGGCGGGAGTACAATACCCACATCACATCTGTAATCCCTAATGCCGGTCCTAAATGCCCGGTTCCCGCCCTGGTAGCCATCTTGATCGCTTCTTTCCGAACCTCAGCTGCTTCCTCCTGAAGGCGATTCAATTCTTCCGCAGCTAACATTGGCAACCCTCCCGTTCGTGTCGGTATAAAATCGGCCGATAAATATTTAAAACTGCCGGAAACTCCAACGCATCTCCTACCCCATCATTAGCGGTAAATCGTTCTTGTCTAGTACAGTTAACCCTGCTCGTCCGCTTGCGAAATGTTACAATATACTAATAGTAAAAATCAGCCCTCTCCTGGTCCAATTACTGCAACAACTAATGCAAGATCTTTAGCCCAAATTCTGGAGGAGTTCCCGGACAGATTCAAAACTAGTGGGTTACGATCAGTTTTCCAGTTCACATTCATCCTGACCCATCCCCAGTTTAGCTGGCCCCTTTTTGCAAAAGGGGTGAAAATATTCGACAAAACTCTTCGTAACTGATCCCGGCTTCCCCAATCTCCCGCGGATCAACTGTCCCTGGCTTACTGCCATGGTAGTCGGAGCCACCAGAAAGATAGAGCCGGTCTCCGTATTTTTTTCTGATCTCCTGTTCGATTTCTTCCACCGTATTATGCCCTTTGTAGCTGGTTTTGTTGTAAGTGTACCGTGCTTCGATCCCATCGAGGCCGTGCTCGATCAAGCGCTCGATATACTCATCCCGGGTCATTCTTCCTAAACCCGGCGCTTCAACCACCTCGTCAATCAGGTGAGGGTGCGCCAAGAACGCCATCCCCCCACAGGTGTGGATTAATTCGATCGCACGGAGCGGGTCGATTTTTTCGCGTCGTACATTGAGCGCCGGATCATTCTGCACCATAATTTTGGCGGCACCCCAGCTTTCGGCATAACCTTTCTCCGCCATCTTCTCGAAGATAAACTTTCTTTGTACCTCTTCCGGATCCCGCTGGTGGGTCACCCCCTGCTCATCCGTATAGCGCAAAATCTCCTGATCATAGTCGATGGGCATTCCTTTACTGGTCAGAATGGTACAGAGTTTACGATAGGCCTCGCTCTTACTCAATCGGGCCCGTTCCATCTCCGCTTGGACCGCCGGATGTGACCAGTCCAGTTCATAGCCGAGAATATGAACATCGTTCACATAGGTGTCGGTAGAAAATTCATAACCCCGCAGCAGGACTAATCCTTTCTGCTTCGCATAGGAATCAAGATCAACCGTTTGGCCGTTCACCGTTACTGTCTCTAGGGGCACAATATCATGATCGGTAATGGCGATGGCCTTCATACCCAAACGCACAGCCCGGTCAATTAATTCCTGTGGAGTGTTGTTTCCGTCGGAGCGATCGGTGTGACAATGCAGATCACATTCATACCTTTCTTGGCGTCCAGACTTCATCAAAACAACCCCTCCTTTGCCTTTTTATCCGTTATTGCTTGCGGTACTCACGGTCGATTTCGTCGATTAAATCCACTTTCGGTTGAGAACGGCCACCGGCAAACTCGGAATCTAACCAAACATCCACCAGCTTGTTGGCGAGGACATTCCCGATAACCTGCGCCCCAAAGGTAATAATCTGGGCGTTATTACTTTTACGCGCCCGTTCCGCCGAATGAACATCATGACACGTCGCCGCCCGCACCCCGGGAATCTTATTGGCAACAATCGCCATCCCCAATCCGGTCCCACAAACGAGGATCCCCCGGTCAAACTTCCCTTCCATAATACTGACAGCGACCCGACGGGCAATCTCCGGATACAAGACCGTTTCTCCTTTATCACAGCCCATATCTTCGAACTCCACACCGCGCTCTTTCAAGTGGGCTTTGATCGCCTCTTTCATTTCGTATGCGTTCTCATCGCAACCAATTGCTATTCTCATTTCGACTCCTCCGTTTCTAAAAGCTTTTTCGCTTCAGTGATAATGTGTTCGGAAGTCAAGCCAAAGAACGCGAAGAGATCTTCTTCCGTACCGGGAATACCATAGCGGTCGCGGACCCCCATGCGCCGCACCGTAACCGGGTAATGTTCGCTGGTCACTTCGGCCACCGCGCTTCCTAGACCGCCAATAATATTGTGTTCTTCCACGGTGAGAATCCGTTTTGTTTCGGCCGCGGCCTTAAGCACCGCCGCTTCATCAAGGGGTTTTACCGTGTGCATATCCAAAACCCGTGCATTAATGCCTTCCTGCGCCAACTGGTCAGCCGCCTGCATCGCCTCGTATACCAACCGGCCATAGGCAATAATCGTCAGGTCGTTTCCTGCCCTGATTTGGCGGGCCTTTCCGATCACCACCGGCTCGTCACACCGAATATGCGGTTCATTGGCGGTTCCCCGGATCCGTAAATATGCTGGTCCATCGTAATCAATCAATGCTTCAACCATCCGGTAAGTGGCGGCACCATCAGCGGGGATCAACACCGTCATGTTTGGAATTGCCCGCATTAAAGCCACATCCTCCAGGGCTTGGTGGGTCATCCCAAGCCAATCCGAACTGAACCCGGCGTTAGTTCCGACGATCCGTACGTTTAAGTTAGCAAAAGCTATATCGGTCCGGATTTGCTCACAGGCCCGCATCGTCAAAAAGGTCGCATAGGTTGAAATAAATGGGACCTTACCGCAAAAAGCCAATCCAGCAGCAATACTCATTGCGTTTTGTTCGGCAATCCCAACATTGATCGCCCGTTCAGCGGCTTCTTTACGAAAAGCACCAAACCGGGACTCCGAATCAGCTGCCACCGAAAAGACCCGCTCATCCTTCAGGCCAAACTCGGTAATGGCTTCACTAAAGGCTTTTCTTGTCGAAAGGTCACTAGTTAGATCAATCGCCATTGGAGTACCCCCCTTCCTCTGAGAGCTGGAGAGCTGCAAATAAGTGCAGCTCTCCCCAATCAATTCACCGGACAAACTTAAGCTCTGTTGGTGAACTTACGTTTTTCATCCGGCACAACGATATCAAA
>ERZ773359.2212-NODE-2212-length-25032-cov-15.249069_pt1 | contig 25032 bp, 21 predicted proteins | sample MGYA00374955_ERZ773359 | MGnify/ENA primary metagenome ERZ773359 (study PRJEB29098, sample SAMN04486028) | biogas fermenter metagenome | study: EMG produced TPA metagenomics assembly of the Biogas fermentation microbial communities from Germany - Plant 4 DNA1...
AACGCCCAGGAACTTGTCTCCTTCATAAACCGAAAAAATTATACGTGGGTTGTCGGGGCGCAAGGTTACCGTATTCATACCGTGTGCCGGATTAAAATTGGGTATATACTTGAAGATTTTAACCTTTCGTTCCGTACCTCCCGGCTGCAGCAAGGCGCCTTCCACAAAGCTCCCGGACTTTTCTTCTCCATCCTCCGTCACATATTCAGCATTGATCATAAAGCCAAAGCTGTATTGGTAGGCTTTAACCCCCTTGTAATTCAGCGGATGGTTTACACTGATTGCAACCTGTTTTACCTCTTGCCCCTCTTCCAGGATGGTAACCTCTGAAATATACTGCGAAGGCGAACCATCCTCATTAAACTCTATTCTGAATTCGTCCAACTGCAGGGTAAAAGGGTGTTCAATATCCAGCACCCGCTGCATGTCTACCTGTTCACCGGCCGACAGGTGAATTCGCTCATTCTGACCGTAAACTGAATACATGAGGCCGCCGATCAGTATAAGCACTATCCCCAGATGCAGCAACAGGATTCCCAGGTTACGATACCAGGCTTTACTGGTCGGAGCGGCAAGCAGTAATCGAACAGTCAGTCTGATACGGTTGCTTGTGCAGAGAAACATATTCAACAACAAAAGGAACAGAAGGAGTTTAAAAACCGGGGTCTGATAGAAGGTCCGGGGGAGAAGAGCGCTCCCGATTGCCGAAGCTACTCCTATTAAAACGAGCACGATCAGTCCGGTTTTCATAGAGGATATGAATTTGTATATTCTCCTTACGTACTCCATGAACCTGACCCTTCTCTATTGATTTCGACGACCCTATTGTAATTGAAATAAGACAGTTTGACATTGGATTTGTTATACAGACTTAGTAATATTTATTATTACGGGTAAGTTTGTTATGATGAATGTTCAAAAGAATTAAGGGAGCAAATAATACCCCCTTAAAACTGCTCATTCTGTTCTTACAGATCGTTTACCAGGCTGTAGTCCAGGCCTCTTTATCCAGATCCAGATCGTCAATCCAGCTAAAGATATGACATTCAGAACAAAAGACATAGGAAGGTTCATGCATATTATGGCAGACATTGCACTCCTGCGTACCGTGGTGAGAATCATGAGGATTAGACTCTTCAAAATCGGTGGCAGCTTTTATTTCTTCCCAGCTGGAGCCTTCCCCGTCTTCAGAATGGCATTCCAGGCAGAAATCCCGGTTCTTTTCGGGACCACCCTCTAAAGGCAGTTCATAATTCCCGATTATAAAGTTCAAACCTTCCATCGCTTTTTCAGGGATGCTTCTCTCATGGCATTCCTGACAGGTTATGTTTTCCTCAGCGTGTTTATGATCCAGCAGGGGACTGTCATTCCATGACAAATAATATGGTTCGACTATATGGCAACTGGCGCAGAAGGACGGATTCTCACTGGCTTTGAGCAACCCGGCAGCAACCCCGGTGCCAATAATTACGGCGGCGACCAGTACGATAAGAATAGTACGCTTGTTGAGAAACCTTTCGCGAAAACTTTTTCCTTCCATTGGAAACCTCCCGATTCTATGTTTACAGCCTTCATGTATAAGCGGATCTGCACGCACTTTCCAGCGATTTATACATTAATTCTACAATAATAAAGTTGTCTTGCCATTGTAATCACCTACAGTGTTTTTGTTGAAGTCTCGTAATTGCCTCCAATAGTCAAAGAAGCGTAATTGGGCTCAGCGGCCGCCCTAACGATAGGCTCCTGTTGTTGACTGTTATTTGGAACCATTCATTGATGGACGATAACCTGGAGCCGGCGGTCCCGGCAGCTATTTATGCCGGATTTCTCAAATCGCCGCTCCTCGGATTGGATTATCATACAGTGTTTTGCTTAAAGGTTCGTAATTCCTTACGATGTATGTTAATTCCATGCGTGCTACACTGATCAAAAAGGCTGCACCAGTATAAACGCATGGACTTATCAGTATTCAGCCTTGCTGAGGACGGTAATGGTAATAAAGAAGGGAAGGAGTGTATGTGATGAGTAGTGAAGAAAAACAGGAAAAAGGCTTTACTCGAAGGACATTTATTAAAGGTGCCGCACTTGGAACCGTCGGAATCGCCACCGCTGGAATTCTTGCTGGATGTGGAGACGATCAGACTGGGGCCCCGGGATCCGAGACGGGTGCGGGTGAAAGCGTTCCCAGTTTCCTAAAACCTCCCCCACCTATACCGGATTCTCAAATTACCGAGACGGTAACCGCTGACGTCATCGTCGTTGGCGGGGGAATGGCGGGGTTAAGTGCCGCCATGTCTGCAGCCGAGGAAGGTGCTAAGGTAATACTGCTGGAAAAAACTGAACAGGTAAACTTCCGCGGTAATGACTACGGAGCCATAGACAGCAAAATGCAGTTAAAGATTAATAACCGCGTTAACAAAATGGCGGCTGTGCAGGAAATCATGCGCTACAATGCGTACAAGGGCAATCAGAAAGTGGTGGCCCTATGGGCGGAAAACAGCGGCAAGGTTGCGGACTGGATCATGGACAAGGCCGAGAAATATGGCTGTAAGCCCAAACCGGTACCTATTGATGAAACCATGACTCCCGGAACTACGGTACCCGGTTTTGCCACCTTGAGTTTCAGGATGGATCCCAGTGATGTGGCTCTTAATGATGCTCCCAAGGGTACCGATCCCTGGACGGCCTCTATGCGCTATGCTTTAAAGCAAGGCTGTGTTGATGCCGGTGTAGATATTCGTTACAAGACTCCGGCAGTTCAACTGGTGCGGGAAAACAATAACCAGGGCCGGGTTACTGCGGTGATAGCAGGAGAAGAAGGAGCTTACAAGAAATTTGTTGGCACCAAAGGGATTATAATGTGCTCCGGGGATTATAATGCCGACAAGGAAATGCGCGAGTTCTATATACCTTCGACCAAATATATTCACGCCAATATGTTCGAGATGGTAAACGGCCCCATCAATACCGGTGACGGGCATAAAATGGCCATGTGGATAGGAGCCGCCATTGATGAATTCCCACATGCTCCCATGTATTTTGACTTTGCCGTTCCCGGTGCGCCCATTCTGGCCGATGCTCTTATGCGGCAACCCTGGTTGAGCGTCAATGAACAGGGCCTGCGTTACTGCAATGAAGAACTGCCCTATTCCTATCTCTGTAATTCACAGCGCCAGCAGCCGGGTAACATCCGGTGGACTGTATGGGATGCCAAGTGGCCGGAGGAAGCGCCGTCTTTCAAGGTAGTGGCCTGTAAAGACATGAGAACCAACTTCCACAACCCGGAGAATGTTAAGCAGTATATCGAAAAAGGCTATATCAGGAGCGCCCAAACCCTCGAAGAACTGGCTGCAAAGATGGAAGTCCCCAAAGACAACTTCCTGGCGACTGTACAGCGCTACAACGAATTAGCCAGGAAAGGCGTGGATGAAGATTTCGGAAAGCGGGCGGCCTGTTTGACTACCATTGAAAAACCGCTCTTCTATGCAGCTCCACTGGGTACCGCTCTATTGGTAACCCTGGGCGGTTTGAAGATTAATGAGAACCTGCAGGTACTGGATGAAGAACAAAAAGTAATCCCAGGACTGTATGCGGCCGGAAACGCATCCGGTTCATATTATGCCAACGACTACTGCGTCAACCTGCCCGGCAACAGCCATGGCCGCGCCTTTACCTTCGGTTACCTGGCCGGGAAAAACGTAGTAAAACTCAGTTAATAAAATTCTTAACTGAATACCTTTACACCGATGTTATTAAGGCGGGCCTATCGTGGCCCGCCTTAATTTTTCAGCAGATTATAGCCCTTGATTTTGCGGTAGAGTGTGGAACGGCTCATGCCAAGCAGGGCCGCAGCTTCGGTGATATTGTGATTGGTCTGCTCCAGGGCTTGGAATATCATTATTCGTTCTATCTCTTTAAGGGAGAGATTTGAACCAGGGTCCGACTCAGAATCTTTATTCGCCAGTGATGTCAGATCGACACCGGAGGCAATTTCTTCAGGCAGATCCCGGGGTTGAATTACTCCATCTTCGCAGAAGTTGATGGCATATAGCATAGCATTTTCCAGTTCTCTTACATTACCCGGCCAATGGTAGTTTAATAAACACAGTGTTGCCTGATCACTTAGGTTAGGCGGGAAGAAACCCTGTTTATTGGCAATGCTGCTGATAAAAGATTGAGCCAGTTCAACAATGTCAGAAGCACGTTCCCGCAGAGGGGGTATATCGATTTTCAAGACTTTGAGGCGGTAGTACAAATCCGAGCGGAATTGGCCTCTTTCAACCAGTTCATGCAGGTTCTGGTTGGTGGCGGCTATCAATCGGAAGTTCACCGGAATATAGCGGGTTCCACCCAGACGCATTATCTTTCTCTCCTCCAGAGCGCGGAGCAGCACGGGTTGAAGCTGTAATGGCATATCGGCAATCTCGTCTAGAAACAGGGTTCCGCCATTGGCTAACTCGAGTTTGCCTGCACGCCCCTGGCGTTCCGCTCCGGTGAAGGCGCCTCCCTCATACCCGAATAATTCGCTTTCAATCAGATTTTCAGGTATGGCGGCGCAGTTCACTGCTACGAAAGGACCATCAGTGCAGTTGTAACTGTGTATAGCCTGAGCAAACATTTCTTTTCCGGTACCGCTTTCTCCCTGGAGTAAGATGTTGGCATCTGATCTGGCGAATTTACGGGCTATTTCGATGGTCTTTCGCATTCCGGGAGAGCTTCCTTTTATGTCGTCGAAGCTGAATCTGGTTTCCGGGGATTTGCGGTTGCTCTTTGCCGCTATTGGCCGGTCAAAACGTTCCATCTTCTTCACCGTGATTATACAGCCAAAGTTATTCCCGGCATGGTCATTGAGAGGCTGGACCGACCTGATCAGCAGCTTTTGGTTAAGATGTTCAATTATAATTCCAGCGTCACTTACGGCTTGGCCTGATTCAATTACCGAGTTGATTAAAGGCTGCTCGCCGAGAAGCCTTTCGATGCGGTTCCCGGTTATGTTCTGCGTGAGGTGGTGAAACATCTGTTGAGCGGCCAGGTTGGCTTTGGTAATAACCCTGTTTTTATTCAGAACGATAAGGGCGTCATCTGTGGCCTGCAGTGTCAAGTTAAAGAGCTCATTGTCGAGAGTCAGTTGAAACTGACTTTGAATCGCCCAGGCCATGGAGACGACCAAACCCAACGATTGAGAACTCTGTTTGCTGAAGCTCGAAGTGACGACAGATAGTGAACCGGCCAGATTATAGTTGACATCCAAAATAGGGGCTGATGAGCACGAGATCTCTTCGTACTTTTCAAAGTAGTGTTCAGGCCCGCATATCTGCATCGGGGTGCCCTGGACCAAGCTTATGCAGTGAGCACAGGTGCCTACTGTGGATTCATTCCAAACGGACCCGGGCACCAGGTTAAAACGCTCGTTCTGCCTTCTAAGCGAATCATTACCTTCGATTACCCTCAGCATAGTGCCCTCTTCATCCGAGAGAAGAATAATGGCGTCAGTCAGCATGGCTTCCAGTTGACAGATATACGGATCCGCCGCCTTAAGTAGGAGATCCTTTTTTTGCTGTCGTTCCTGAAAAGCGTATTTGTCCAATACCGGTCCATAATTATAAAAATAGGGGTCCATCCCATTGTTGTAAGATCTCAACCAGGAATTGATTACGTCGGTCCTGACTAAATCGGCATTGTGTGCGTCAAGACGCTGGTTGACAAGAGCGGCCTTATGTTGGCGGATTCTTTCCATGAGGATGCGATCATTTTCACCTATGGGCTGCGTATCTGAACGGTTTTTGGTCATGGGGCTGAGCAGGTTTTCGACAAGTTTCAACTTGAACACCTCTCTTCCACTTAATGACGGTACAAGCTCTCTCAGCAGATACAACAACCTGACATTCTTATTTTAACACAAATTATTAATATAAATTATGGCTTTATGAATCAATTTGAGACAATTCCGTTTTATGTAATAGGCATACAACGCGTAATATCGATTTGCACTGCGTTTTCGGCAGTTGGCACATATTTTGCATTTACTAATGGTAAGCGATTGGTACAGCACCACTACGGTATAAGAGGTGAGGCCGTTATGTCGATGATGGTACTTAACCCTGTGTATCATTTAGTTGACGGAGTGCTTGATGAGGGTCTATCGTTTATTGCAAAATATGTCGAAGACAAGCTTCAGAGCCGAATAATAATTGCTGACTACGATGGACACATACATTATCCACTGGAGGCAAAACATTCGGGTGAGGTTGATGATGTATTTATTACCATTCCCTCACAAATTGCAGGAAGGGAATATTACTACCAGCGGGATAATGGCTGCCTTTATTATCGTGTACGCTACAATGGCTACAGTGCCTATATTATCGCTCAGGGTATTCCGGTGGAGCAAATTTCCCAGGCCCTTAAGGTGCTGATTGAGACCAGGTTGGCCATCAAATGCTATTTTGCGAAACCGCGGAAGGAAAGTGAATATTTTGAGAAGGAGTTGGCCGAATATCTTTTCGGCAACAGTAATGCAAGCATCCGCGATATTGCAAAGCGAAGCGAAAACCGCTTGGAAATGGACCGATCATATTTTGTCACCCTGGTGGAGGCTGAAGAAGGATTTGGTGCCGATATGCAGTCGGTTCGTTCTTATCTCTGTGAGTGCCTGAAGAGAGACAAGTTTGATCCGGTTCCTGTTGTCTGGGCCAATACCCTGACCATGGTAGTCCCTATTTGTCCCAATCGGGCTCGGCTTGATGAGCCTTTCAATTGGCGGGATATGATGAGCTACAAGGAAGTTGTGGAAAAAAGGTTTAACCTGTCCCTGTCCCAAGGCATCGGCCGGGCTTATCCATTGAATGAGCTGCGGAAAAGCTTTTACGAAGCGCAGGTTGCTTTGACCCTGCCCGGTTTATTGGGCAAAAAGAATTACCTGCAGAAGTTTTCAAAGCTGGGTGTTTACTATCCCATATTCAGCCAGAGCCTTAATGATATTAAGGGCTTTTGCCAGGAAATGCTGGGCAAGGTTATTGAATATGACGAGAAGACTGATGGCGATTTGATGCCCACCCTGCGTAAACTTTTGGATTCCAACGTAAATATGAAGAGTACCGCTGACAGCCTTTTTATTCATGTCAATACCCTCTACTATCGAGTCAATAAAATAGAAGAATTGCTGGGAATTGATTTTTCCAGCATGAACAGCCGGGTAAACCTGTTTATTGCCATCAAGGTCTGGGACACTCTGAAGGCCTGTGGTTTGGTGTAAAAAAGCCAAAATGGAGAGGGAATATGTATATTTCCCTGGATATTGTGGGGCTTAAACTAAAAGAGTACCCGACCGAGATCGCCTGGCGGCAGACTACCAATTATGCCGCAGCGGTGAGGGATATGCCCGGATCTTATACCAAAAAGCAGGTATGTTGTTTCAAGCCTTAGCCCGGTTCCACATTCTTGTTTTCCCGGTTCCTCGGACTGTGATATTATGATAGGGTACAAATATTACGAACAAAAACTTACCAGAGCATGAGAAAGGGGATAACGGTGTGGATTGGAAAACCCGCTTCAGCGATAAGGTGGTTTTACCTGAAGAAGCCATCAGAAGAGTGATCAGGCCAGGCGACATAATTGGTGGAGCTATGACCTGTGGTTTTCCCCAGGTATTGCCTGAGGCCATTGTCCAACATGCCGAAGAACTTTCAGGCATCACCATCATGCATGGCATTGTTGTCGGGAATGCCCCTCATTATGCGCCCCATCTATCGAAACACATCAAACTGCGAAACATCTTTGTCTTTGATGCCACTCGCGATGCCGTCAAGGAAGGACGGGCCGATTACGTCCCTATGTATTTCTACGAAATGCCTGAATGCTGGCGTAACGGCATTTGGAAAACCGATGTTACCATGATACAGGTGTCACCACCGGATGTTGACGGCTATATGAGCCTGGGAGTCACCGTGGGATATACCCCGGCGATGATGGAGGTATCCCGGGCGGTGCTGGCAGAAGTTAATCCCAATATGCCCCGCACCCATGGCGAGACCATGGTCCATGTCTCGCAGGTTGATTACCTGGTAGAGGGGGATCGACCTGTGCCTACAGTTCCCAGGTCCAAGCCGGATGAGGTTTCGCAGGCTATTGGTCGGCATGTTGCCGAACTAGTCGATGATGGCAGCACCCTGCAGATAGGGATTGGAGCCATTCCCGATGCGGTTCTGAACTGCCTAACGGAGCACAAGGACCTGGGGCTGCATACCGAGATGTTTTCTGACGGCGCTATGGATCTGCTTAACAAAGGGGTAATCAATAATGCCCGTAAGTCATACATGCCGTACAAATCGGTAGTTACCTTCCTGCTTGGAACCAAGGAACTCTACGATTATGCCCACGAGAACCCCAGCGTGGTCCTGCTGCCTGTGGAAAAGGTAACCCACCCCATGGTTATTGCCCAAAACGATAAAATGGTGGCAATAAACTCTGCACTGCAGGTGGACCTGTACGGCCAGGTTAACGCAGAGACTATCGGCACCCTGCAGTTCAGCGGGGTAGGAGGACAGGTGGATTTTGTCCGGGGGGCCACCCTCTCCAAGGGGGGGAAATCAGTCATAGCGCTGCCGTCAACTGCTGCCAACGGCACGGTTTCACGTATTGTGCCCTACCTGGACTATGGTTCGGTTGTAACCACCTCCCGTTGTGATGTCCACTATGTGGCAACTGAATACGGGGTGGTAAACCTTAAAGGGAAGAGCGTCAGGGAACGGGCCGAAGCCCTGGTCAGCATTGCCCATCCCCGATTCCGTGATGAACTGGCCAAGGCTATTCCCTAATCAAAACCGAAGTAAGCAGGGCCGCTTCCCCTAGGGAGAGCGGCCATTGTGTTTTTGTGTGGGTCTATTCTTTTTCAATCCGTTCCTGGATCGGTGTATAAGGTTGATGCACCCTAGTAGTATAGTATTGACCGTCCCTGTCATTCTTGACTACATAGAAAATCAGCTTCTCATCGGATAAGGCCTCAAAATCGGTCCGTTCTTCATTAAGAAACCTGACGGCTTCAGTCGTTATCTGATAGGCGTCGGCATATCCCATCCAAAAGTCTTTCCACTCGACGGTGTACCTGATTTCAGCCTCTGGAGATAAAAGAATGGATAGCATCCCGCATTAAAACGGCAAAAATGTGATAGTATTATTAATGGGATCATAATCTCTGTGGTCAAAGGAGGTAGTTTTTACCTAGCATTCAGGATTTTGGTGTTTAGAGTCAAATTGCACCTGTAACTCGGGCCCGGCCGCATTTAACCGGATTATCCACCCACACCAATTGGTTGCGGTCAAATCAATATGGCATGCGATGTAGTAACGTACTGTGAATGGAGGTTACCAAGATGAGGATGGCAATAATGGGTGCGGGTTCATTAGGCACAATCATCGGAGCCTTACTGACTAAGAACGGCTATGAAGTAGACCTGATCGATTCCAATGTCCAGCATGTGGAAGCATTAAACAAATCAGGCGCCAAAATTGTTGGTCTTATGGAACTGGTTCAGCCCGTCAAGGCATTGACACCTGAGCAGATGACGGGTGAGTACGACCTGTTCCTTTATCTGGTTAAATCCACTCAACATGACAGCGCCTTGCCGTATGTAGCAAAACACTTGAAACCGCAAGGGGTCGTCGTGGCCATGCAAAATGGTATTCCCGAGGATGCTGTAGCAGCGGTAGTAGGAAAGGAGAGAACTGTTGGCGGTATAGTAGGCTGGGGAGCTACCTGGCTGGAACCGGGAGTATCAAAACTTACGTCAGCACCTGACCGCATGACATATGATATTGGTGAGATGGACGGGAAAGATACCTCTCGGATAAATGAAATCGTAAAAATCCTGTCTGCTGCAGGTATTCCCGAGAAATCAACCAACCTCATTGGTATTCGCTGGACCAAGCTGACTATTAACTGCTCATTCAGCACCATGTCAGCAGTGGTGGCCGGTACTTACGGCGATGTGCTTGACAACCCCAAGGCATTAACCTGTGCGGCTCATATTTGGCAGGAATCCTTGGCGGTTGCGAAGGCTGCAGGAGTATCGCCTGAACCGCTGCAGGGTTTTGACATCCGGCAGTTGGATTTCAGCACTCAAAGAGAGCGGGACGAAAAAATGCCCCTGTTTTCCAAATTATTGACCCCACACCGTAATATTAAAACCGGAATGCTGTATGACATTGAAGCGGGGCGTATGCCTGAGATTGAAACGGCATATAATGGTATTATCTGTAACTGGGGGCAAAAGCATGGAGTAAAGACACCGGTTAACGAGCAGGTGTTGGAAATTGTCATGGGAATGGCTAACGGTAAATACAAGATCGAACCGGCCAATGTTGACCGGGTCAAAATCCCGGATATCCCTGCCTAGGGATTAATGATGAATTGCAATCGTGGGTGGATAAACACCAGGGGGAAGCCGGGATAAACGCGTTAATCAGCGCTTTTTGATTCCCAAGAATAATTCACCAGGAGCTGTAGTTGTAGTCTGCAGTTCCTGGTTTTTCTTATGACTCCAGGGCAGGCAGGAATTTAAGAGTGTTACGAGTAATAATTAAATGCTATGATACTGCCAGACGGTGCAAAAATTCCAGTATAAAAGTGGCAGTTGGGGTTTGACGCGGCATATCTTCATATTGTAATAACAGGGGTGGGGGGGCCGGAGTTAAACTCTCGCAAATGGTGGGAGGGAGGAAATGAAACAGTATCCGGTGGCCAAAGAAGGATGGCCATTCTTAGCAATTCTTGCCGCTGTTAGTGTCGTTACTTATGAGATGTTTTATATGTGGGCGATACTGCCGACCATTCTCTTACTCTTTACCGGCTATTTTTTTCGCAACCCTTACCGGGCAGTGCCGGTTACGGAAAACACGATTGTATCCCCGGCGGATGGAGTGATTACCAGTATTGAGGAGCAGTATGAAGACCTTTATATGGAAGAGGATGCAATAAAAATAAGCATTTTCCTCAGCCTGTTTAATGTACATATAAACCGGAGTCCCTGCGAAGGCACGGTAGATTTTATACAGCGGGTCTCGGGGAAGTTTGTAATGGCCAATCGGAAAGAGGCCGGAGCCGTTAACTCCAGGAACTACCTGGGGCTTAGGACCCCGTGGGGGAAAGTGCTGGTAGTGCAGATAACCGGCTTTATCGCTCGTCGTATTGTATGCTGGGCGGAAGAAGGAGACTTGTTAAACAAAGGCCAGCGATTTGGACTTATCAGATTCGGATCCTGCACCGAGGTCTTCCTGCCGCGAAATATTATGCTGGAGGTAAAATCAGGTGATAAGGTAAAGGGTGGAGTGACAATATTGGGGAGGTTTACAGAATGATTTTTCTGCCCAGCGCCGTGACGCTGATGAACCTGGGAATGGGCGTTGTTTCTCTGATGTTGACTTTCAACCATCAGCTCCGATGGGCCGCTGTATTCGTGCTGGTGGCAGTTATCTTTGACTTTATGGATGGTTGTCTGGCCCGCCGGCTGAATGCTTCTTCTGACTTTGGCAAAGAGCTTGATTCCCTGGCTGATATGGTTTCTTTTGGAGTTGCTCCCGTGTTTTTGGTGATTGCGGTCTTACGTCCCTTTGAGACGCCAGGAACCCTTAGCACCCTGGCGATTGTCGCCGGTATCCTGTATATATTTTGTGGTGCCTATCGGCTGGCCAGGTTTAATGTGCTAAACATATCCGACTACTATGTTGGAGTCCCGATCACCCTGGCCGGGGGGCTGATTGCACTGCTCATTCTAACTGTGCCTACTCTGACGGGATGGTTCTATCTTGTGGTCCTATTACTGTTATCCGGGCTGATGGTAAGCAGGATTGCTGTCCCCAAAACGCCATGGCGCGATCCCAGGAAAATAACCGCATAGTGGTAAATCTCCTATACAAATCCCACGCCTGACATCTTCTGTCAATCATTTCCATCAAAATTCACACATATTTCATAATTTATTGCAGGATGATGGCAGACCAGTGTCGAAAAGGGCAAACATGTGTAAATAACCAAGGAAGTGTTTGCTATGTTTGCCCGATATTTCACATTAATCCGCAGGCATCTTGCCATTCTGGTGCCAGTGCTTTTGATCCTGGCAGTTTGTGTGGTGCAGGCCCAGGCCGCAACCGGAGTGGTAACTGCAACGGTGTTGAATATCCGGGAGGGGCCGGGAACCAATTACACGAAAACCGGTTCCTTGCTGAAGGGAGCACAGGTGGAAGTCGTCACTCAAAACGGCCCTTGGTCGAAAATTCGGCTGAAGAGCGGTATTACAGGTTGGGTTCACTCTGATTATCTGCAGCTCTCCACCGCTGTACAGACCCCCGCCAGTTCTGGCACCGTTCAGGCGAAAAGCGGGATGGTTACCGGTTCGGTGGTTAATGTCCGCAGCGGAGCAGGTATCCAGTATGCATTAAAAGGAAAAGTCAGTCGGGGGACGAAGGTGACCATTCTCGGGCAGCAGCCCTCCTGGCTGAATGTGCGTCTTGCCAATGGTGTTACCGGTTGGATTCATGCCGACTATGTCCAGATTACGGAGGCTCCGGCCGCCAATAACCAGGTAAATAGCAGTACAAGCTCGGGGGCCAGGATCGAGGTTACGGGAAGTACGGTCAATCTACGAACCGGTCCCGGGACCAATTATGGTACCCAGGGTCAGGTAAAGAAAGGGGAACAGCTGCCTTTGCTTGGCGAACAGGGAGGCTGGTACCGGGTGCAGACCTCAAGGGGAGTAGCTTACCTGGCGGGATGGTTGGCCCGGGTGTTGACTACCGAGACGGCCAGTGCGGAAGAGATTCCTTCCTCTACCGGTAATCCGGAGGAGAATAGTACCGAGGAAACCGGCACTGTTCCCGACACAGGTCCTGAGGGCTACGAGACGGTTGAAAACGAGACACCGGTGCTGCCGGAAGAAAACCAGCCACAACCGGTTATGGTGGCCAACCGGGTAGTTCTTGATCCGGGACATGGGGGGCATGACTCCGGGGCTACCGGCTACAGTGGGAGTTATGAAAAGGATGTCAATCTGGCGGTGGCGAAAAAGGTAGCGGAACTTTTGAGAGCGGCGGGCTTTGAGGTATTGATGTCGCGTGAGGATGACAGCTATTTGTCACTAACCGATAGGGTGGATTTCGCCAACTCATCCCAGGCAGCAGCATTTGTAAGCATCCACTGTAACGGATCTACCAATCCAGAAACCAATGGGACCGAGGTCTACTACTATATCGACCAGGACGACCCGGTGGTTGTAGCCCAGGCGGGAGAAAGAGCGCGTTTTGCTCAGATCATGCAGAACAGTCTGCTGCGGGCTTTGGGGCGGAAGGACAACGGCGTCCGCGATAACAAAAATTTTGTCGTGATTCGTTACACCCAAATTCCGGCCATATTGGTGGAGATAGCCTATCTGAGCAATCTCGATGAAGAAATATTGTTAAACGACCCTCCTTTCCAGGATCGGGCGGCTCAGGGCATTGCCGATGGAATTATGGAATACTTGGGCTCCATCCAGGTGTGACCTGCATAACCGTTCATTAAAAGCATCTCTCTAGAAGTGGGAGATGCTTTTTTACGCCATTTACTGCAGTTCTTTGGTTCCGCCGGCGGCCGGACTGACATGAAGGAGAAGATAACAGGATACTTGAGCTCTCCTCCAAACGGCATCTTACGCAAAAGTAATACTAGTGTTAGAATATTTTAATAAGCATAAAGGGAAAGGAGGTCGGGGCACTTGGCGATTTATGAATTTGAGGGCAAAGTTCCGAAGATTGGAAAGGGCACATATGTCCATCCGGAAGCAGTTATTATCGGTGATGTGGAGATTGGTGACAACTGTTATATCGGTGCTACGGCTGTCCTGCGGGCAGATACCGGTAAAATCAGTATTGGAGATGGAACCAATGTGCAGGACGGGGCTATAATCCATGCCGATCCTGGAACGGAGGCATTCATCGGCAAGAACAACCTTATCGGACACGGCGCCATGCTGCACGGACCGCTGGTGGTGGGCGAAGATGTGATGGTGGGTATAAGCTCGACCATATTAACGGGTTGTGAAATCGGTGATGGCTGCATAATTGCTGCCGGGAGCGTGGTGAAAAACAACACCAAGCTGGCACCAAGGCGTATGGTTGCGGGAGTGCCTGCCAGTGAGGTCCGCGAGGTATCGGATAATGCGGTCACGATGACCAAAATCGGAGTTCAGATTTATCAGGAGCTGGCTGCACGCTCCCTGGAAGGTATGAAGAAGGTAGAACTGTAGAACCCGGGTCGGTATCCGGTTATCCACGATTATAGAAAACGAACAGTTTATACAGCGGAGGGTATTTAAGCATGTTAGCTGTGGCGGCACATGATGGTGTTCATATGGCTCGCGGCACCGTCAGGTTTTTTGGAGGTTCTTTCAAGGCCTGCCTTTATGTGGTAGATGGCCTGGTGATCGACACCGGACCGCGCACCCTGAGCTCGAAAACCATTCCCTTTTTTCGGGATTTTCCCGTAGATCAGGTAGCCCTGACCCATCTTCACGAGGACCATGTGGGCCTGGCTCACTGGCTGTCCCAGAGTAAAGGTGCGGAAATCTTCATCCACAGCCAGTCGGTTCCCGTGGCCGTTAAGGGCTCACCCCTGCCCTGGCACCGCCGGTTATGCTGGGGGAGTTATATACCGTTTGCATCCCGGCCACTGCCGGAAAAAATTGAGCGGGCTCATCACACGTTTGAGGTTATTTCCACACCGGGGCATACCGAGGATCACGTCGTCTTTTACGAGCGGAACAAAGGCTGGCTTTTTACCGGGGACCTTTTTGTTACCCCGCACCCCGTTCAATGGGACCCGGGTGAATCCGCAGAACTGTATTTTGAGTCGTTGGAAAAGGTTTTGTCCCTGGACTTTGATACCATCTTCTGCGGGCATGCCGGTATCATTAGCAAAAACGGGAAGGATGTTATGCGGAAGAAGTTTGAATACCTTTTGGATTTGCGGGAGAGAGTGGTAGCTCTATATAATAAGGGGTATTCGCTCCGACAGATTGACCGCACCCTGTTTCCCAAAAAACCGATAAGTACCTACATAACTTCTGGCAAATGGTCATCTTTTCACCTGGTTGAGTCCCTGCTGGAGTCGGCCCAGGATTATATAAAGCCGGCTGAATTAGTATAAACAGCATTTCTCAAGCACCTTGTCGTCTCAACGCTCGTTATTGCCTGGAATTCGTGTTCCAGAACCGTTCCTGCTGCAGGTATTGATAGCGGATATTGAAGATCATGTTATGGAGGGCTTATCTTTGACGCAATATCTTACTATCGTTTCATGGGTGCTGGACCTGGCAATTATTATACTGCTCCTGGTACTGATACGCCGTGCGCGGACCGGTCAATATCTGGAATCTTACCTTCGTGAGTTGGGTGCGGGGCAGGAGCGGCTCGAGCGATCCCTCCGTGAGGAGGTAGCCAGAAACCGGGAGGAGGTGGCAAACAGCTTCCGACTGGAAAGGGAGGAGCTGAACCGCTCGTTTACGGAACTGAATAACGCTCATCTCCGCCAGATCGGGGAGATGGCGGCTATGCAGAATCGGCAGCTTGAGATCTTCAGCCACCATGTTTCTCAGATGGCACTGAATAATGAGCAGAAACTGGAGAACATGCGGCAGACGATTGAAGCCAGGATTACAGCTTTACAAAATGACAATAATGTAAAGCTGGAACAGATGAGGGCCACCGTTGATGAACGCCTGCAGTCGACCCTGGAGGTTCGTTTAGGGGAGTCTTTCAAATTGGTCAGCGACCGCCTGGAAATGGTCAATAAGAGTTTGGGCGAGATGCAGGCCTTGGCCGCCGGAGTCGGAGACCTAAAGAAGGTGCTTACTAATGTTAAGAGCCGCGGTGTCTGGGGAGAGATCCAGCTGGGCAACATCCTGGAGCAGGTTTTAACTCCTGAACAGTACGCGACCAACGTGAGCACCAAAGTGGGGAGCACCGCCCGGGTTGAGTATGCGGTAAGACTGCCGGGCCAGGGGAACGAGGGAGAGTCAATCTGGCTTCCCATTGATGCCAAGTTCCCACTGGAGGATTACCTGCGGTTGGTGGAGGCCCATGAAAAAGGGAATCAAGCGGCGACCGAGGAAGCTGCCAAAAACCTGGAGTATAAGATCAGGGCGGAGGCCCGCGAAATATATGAGAAGTACCTGGATCCACCGCATACCACGGATTTTGCCATAATGTTTCTGCCCACCGAGAGCCTCTATGCTGAAGTGATCCGCCGGCCGGGCTTGATAGAAGAAATACAGCGCAACTACCGGGTTAACATAACCGGTCCCAACACGATGGCCGCCTTTCTGAACAGCCTTTCCATGGGGTTTCGTACCCTGGCGATCCAAAAGCGATCCAGTGAGGTTTGGACCCTGCTGGGGGCGGTAAAGACTGAATTCAGCAAGTTTGGCCAGGCCCTGGAAAAAACGCAGAAAAAGCTCCGCGAAGCGAGCAACACCATCGAAAAGGCAGCCGGCAAATCACGCATGATCGAAAGGAAGCTAAAGGACGTTGAACAGCTGCCATCTCAACAAGCATCCGAGCTCTTTGAGGAATTACCGGAGTCATATGACGAAAATGAGACCGGCGGCTGAGTTACTGCCGACCCCATTTTCTATTGAGCTTGTTAAAGTACACTAAACGAAGGTAGAAGCAAGCAATAACAGATATACCTGCGGGGCGGCCGGCCCGGAAAAACAGGCTACCTTATAATGCCGCATGCCAGTCGCCTGCCGGCGTTGCCTGCGGGTTGAGTCCGGTAGTCATCGGGGTTTTGATGGACTATTATTGCCTTGCCGATTACATCGCGCACCTTAAACCGGTTGGTGAAGAAACGCATCTTAGCCCGGCCATTGTTGGAGAACAGCACGGGGAAATCCCCGGCATGGTTGCCGTGGGGCTGGTTAGTCGGATTCCAGTGTTCACCGGCCGCGGTAAAAGGCTCTTGAGGATCGCCCACGGCGCAGGTCCCGTTTTCATGAATATGGAAGCCGTGTGGACCGATGGGGTTGCCGCCATCAGCCGGGCGGTAAGAGGGGAGCCCCGTGATATCAACGGATACCCATACACCGCCGGGCACATCCCGAAAAGTGACCACCCCCCGTATATTGGGAGCGAGCGGTCCGCCGCGAACATCGGCTACTGCCGTTCTTGAGAACATCTAATCCCTCCTTTCTGAGCCGGCTTTTGATAATACATATCCGATCAGGAAGTGTTAGCCATCTATATACTATGGAAAAAGGAGAGGATTGGTTGCTAGTCCGCTATCAAACATATTAAAGAACGAAAGTGTCCGTTGTTGTATAATGGCTGTATAGGCATCGTACACCCATTCAACCGGAGTTCGGACGACAAGATCATGAAGGGAGAGGTTAAGATGGATTTTCGACTAACCGAAGAACAGGAGCTCATTCGTGCTAATATGCGTGAGTTCGCGGAGAAGTATGTAGAGCCGATTGCCGCCGAAATTGACGAGGCCAGTCGTTACCCGGCAGAGATTATGAGTAAACTGGCGGAAATGGGATGGATGGGGATACCCTACCCTCAGGAGTACGGGGGGGGAGGGGCCGATTACCTGACCTTCACCGTAGTAGTAGAAGAGCTTTCCCGTGCGTGCGCGGCCACCGGCTTTACCCTTTCCTGTCATACCGCCCTGGCCAGCGGGCCAATAGCTGCGTTCGGCAGCGAAGAACAGAAGAAGAAGTATTTGACCCCGCTGTGCAGAGGGGAACATATTGGAGCATTTGCTCTGACCGAGCCCGGTGCCGGTTCCGATGTGGGAGCGGGCAGTACCACCGCTGACCGGGACGGGGATTATTATGTATTGAACGGCACCAAGACTTTTATCTCCAACGGTCCGGTTGCCGACACCTTTGTTATTTTTGCGTCTACCGACAGGTCCAAGGGAACAAAAGGGCTGAGCGCCTTTATCGTACCGAGTGAGACCCCCGGACTCAGGGTAGGACAGCACTTTCTGAAAATGGGGATCAGGGCTTCCCAGACCTCGGAGATCATTTTGAAGGATTGCCGGGTACCCAAAGAAAACCTGCTGGGACAGGAAGGCCAGGGCTTCAGAATTGCCATGCAGACGCTGGATAACGGCCGCATTGAAGTTGCGGCTCAGGCGGTGGGAATCGCCCAGGCGGCTATGGACGAGTCCATTAAGTATGCCAAAGAGAGGGTACAGTTCGGTAAACCCATCGCAGCGCAACAGGCTATACAGTGGATGATTGCCGACATGGCAACCGATATCTCTGCAGCTCGTTTCCTGACCTACCATGCAGCTTATCTGAAGGATCAGGGACTGCCTTACTCGAAAGAAGCAGCCATGGCGAAGCTGTTTGCTTCGGATATGGCTACCCGTCACACCTCCAAGGCGGTGCAGATCCACGGGGGCTATGGATATATTAAAGGCCAGAAGGTGGAGCGGCTGATGCGGGATGCCAAGATTACTGAAATCTATGAGGGTACCTCCGAGGTTCAGAGGATCGTAATCTCCGGCAGCCTGCTGCGGTAATCGCCTCCGTCAAACTGGATAGCGAGGAACTCCCGGGTAGTCCCCGGGAGTATTTTTTGGCGGGAAACGTGATAAAAGAATGGTTTTTCACAGTCCGACCTGCCGTACTTCCGGCCTAATTGCCAGAATTCACAAGTAGCCATGTCCAAAAGAGTTGGGTTATCTTAGGGGGGAGGAGGCGATAAATTATGTTCAGGAAACTGGCAGGAATAATCATCGTTGCCACCCTTTGCATGTTTCTTTACCATCCCGGTGCAGAAGTTGCAGGAACATTCACCCCATCCAGCGTTGATAAGATCCAGGTGACATCCAACAACCTCAACCTGCGGACCGGGGCCGGTACCAATCATAAGATAATAACGACCCTTCATCGCGGGGATGTTATGGAAGTACTGGGCAAAATCAACGGCTGGTATGTCGTAAAACTTACCAATGATACGGTTGGCTGTGTCATCGACGACTATGTAAAACCGTATGTTGCGCAGAGACCCGCGGTTACCAATCCTGCTCCCAAACCAACACCGGCTCCCGGCAGTGGGTCGACTGTAAATGCCAGTGCAATGCAGGCCGAAATGTTGGGTTACATTAATGAGGCGCGCGCCCAGGCCGGTCTGCCATCACTAAAACTGGATGCAAAGCTGAGCGAAGGTGCCACTCTTAAATCGAAGGATATGGCGGCCAACAACTACTTCAGCCATCAGTCACCGACTTATGGAAGCCCGTTCGAAATGATGCGCAGTTTAGGAATCAGTTACAGGTATGCCGGTGAGAATATTGCCAAACACATGTCCGTCAAAAGCGCCCATCAGGGATTTATGAATTCCCCCGGCCACCGGGCCAACATTTTAAGCCGGAATTTCAATAAGGTTGGGCTTGGATTCGTCAAACAGGGGAATTACCTTTATGTGACCCAGTGGTTCACTGACTAAAGTGGACAATAATCACGGCGCCACTGGGATTATATCCTAATCGGCAGTCAACACCAGGGTTTGAGAGACCGCGGATAGGTCCGGTAATCAAATCTCTAAGGAGCGGGTGATTGATTTCACTCCGCTTCTTTTTTTGGGCCGGTGACCGGAAGAGGAGGTAAAGGCTGTCGCCTGCATGGGAGACAAGAGTATAATAATGATTGCTCATGGGAGAAAATTGGAAAATGACTTATCGGCAGCCAGGATATTAGCGATTATTGGCACTCGCTGTTGGTCATAAGACTGGTGTTAACTGTATAATGGAGTAGTCAGGTTAATAATGGGGAGGGTTTCTCGTGCAGAATACCATTCGTATAGCCCTCGGTGTTTTAATATTGCTGGGACTTATCATGCTGCCTGCTTGCAGCCTGATGGCCGCGGAAGAAGCCGTGGTTATTGCCGCCGACGAGACCAGGGAAGGGTCAACATTCGTGGCTGGGGATAAAGTCAGGATCGAGGGAACGATCGACGGGGATCTTTATGTGGCGGGGGATACTGTAGTCATAAACGGATCCGTCAACGGCGATATCATTGGATTCGCGCGTATCCTAATGATTTCGGGGCCGGTTCAAGGTGATGTCCGGGCCGTGGCCCAGACGATTCGTTTTCAGGGGACGGTGTCCGGATCCGCTACTACCGGCAGCGAAATACTGCACCTGGAAAAACAGGCTGCTATGGGCGGGGACCTGGTAGCAGGGTGTTCATCTGCGAATCTTGATGGTTTAATAAATGGCAGTTTATTTGCGGCAGCAGGTGAGCTTTATCTCAGCGGCAGTGTCGCCCGCAGTGTTAACCTTAATGTCGGTACGCTGAATGTGGCTGATGGGGCGGCGGTTGGCGGAAACCTCACTTACGTCAGCAGTACCGAAGGTTATATCAGTCCAAATGCCCGGATTGACGGCAGACTGCTTTGGAAACCGGAGGCGGGAGAAGCAGTCAGCACAGCGGCTGACCAGGAATCGCCATGGTCGGCACGAGGTTTCCTCATAAGCTTGGCCGGGATACTGATCGTTTACTGGCTGGCGAAAAAGTTTCAGCCCCAGCTTTGGGAACGACTGGCACAGCCTGCTCACGGCCGGTTGGCGTCGGTTGCCGGAATTGGCCTGCTGCTGTTGATATCAACACCAATCCTGGCCATACCGGCGATGATCACTGTAGTCGGAATCCCTTTGAGCATTATAATTCTCATTCTTTATGGAATCCTGTTGTATGTCAGTAAGCTGGTGGCATCCATCTACCTGGCCGACCTGTTAAAGATAAAGTACAACCTGGAACAGCCATGGTTGTGGTTCGCCGTTTTAGTCGCTTTGATGCTGGCAGTTGATATCCCTTATATTGGCTGGATTGTATCAGTCGGTGTACTGGCCCTGGGATTGGGTTGCGGCTTCTACACCATCATGGGAAACGGCACCACCAAAACCGATACTCCCGATAACCCGGCCTGAATGGGGGAAACAGACCGAAGGGAAGTGCAGGGAAGAGTCTTCACCTGAGACTCATCTGCAGTGGAGGACGCCCGGGTCAAAGGACCCCAATCAGTATAGAGCTGAACTGTACCCGGAAAACAAGAATTCGGCAGTAGGTGATCAAGTATGAATGATACACAGCTAGAAATATCAAACACAAAAGGGATCTGCTTCCATGACCTGAATAAAACCCTGCAGACAGCTCATCAACTGGTCGTCTATCGGAGTTTGTTGCAGGATCAGGTGGTTAACAGTTATCTTAGTCTGCTGGAATCCCTTACCTCATATCCGCCGGTGGTATCTGAGATTAATAATGCTTACCATAGGTTTGTTCATAATCTGATTATGCAGGAAACCCCTGGGAAATGGCCGGATGCGTGGCAAAGGTATCTGGTAACCGCCATATTGGCTGACGAGAATCCTTTTTCACGACAGGCTGAGTATCTCCCCTTCCAGGAAATAAGCCCCAAGCTGATCGAGGCGGCCCGGCATGACTTGGCCTGCCTGCACCAACTATTTCAGACATCGTCCGAGTCCATACGCCGGGCGGCCATTGAGCGTATGGGGCGGGAGATGGGGGGAGGTCTGCTTTCGTGGGGAGATATGAGTTCCCGGCAGGATTCGCCGGTAGATTCAGTGGTACTTTTCAACTCCGGCTCCTGGAAAGATGATATCGAGGAGGTAGCTGCATACTATCATGCCCACGGCACCGGAATCTTTCAGCGTTTTCAAGCTTTTCGCTGGGACAAACACGGGGACGCAGGTTGCCTCATGGGTATCAGCCGGCCTGACGCGGTCAACCCCGGAGATCTTATCGGCCTGCAGCGGCAGCAGGCGGCGCTGGATACCAATACCCAGTATTTTCTGGCCGGTTTACCGGCCAACCATGTTTTGCTTTATGGTCCCCGCGGCACGGGCAAAACCACTATGGTTAAATCACTGCTGACTGCCTATTATGACCGGGGTCTGCGCATCATTGAACTGCCCAAGCAGCATCTGAATGACCTGCCCGCCATATTTAATTTGGTTGGCAACCGGGCGCTGCGCTTTATAATCTTTGTCGATGATCTCTCCTTTGAGGATTACGAGGTGGATTACAAGGTATTGAAGACTGTTCTGGAGGGTGGTATCGAGAGGCGTCCCGATAATGTCCTCATATATGCCACGTCCAACCGGCGACACATTGTCAAAGAGATGTTCAGCGACCGCGAAGCCGATGAATTGCACGGGGGTGACACCGTTCAGGAAAAGCTTTCTCTGGCCGACCGCTTTGGTATGACTATTACCTTCCCTTATCCCAACCAGCAATCCTACCTGGAAATCGTCAGGGGCCTGGCTGCACGCTGCCATATTGACCTTGGCGACGATGAACTGGTAAAACAGGCTTTGCAGTGGGAGAAGAACCATTCGGGTCCATCCGGACGCACCGCTCGACAGTTTGCTGACCACCTGGTGGCCGAGGCTGGGTTGAAACGGAGAAAACAGAAATGAATACTCTGCTGATTACTTTTCCACCGGCGTTGTACTGGTTTTGGCAGCTTCATTGCCCAGGATAGCCACCACCAGTTTGTCATCCACCACCTGACTCCTTATGCCGATGGGCTGCAATCGGTTGTTCATGATTTTAAGATCCATTGAACCGTAAAGCACGGCCGCGTCCTGACCATGCGGAACGTACTTGACATCGATTGAATGGGGATGTCGTTCAATGATCGGCAATCCTGCCAACATTGAGGCATTATAGAGTGTCGAGGCTACCTGACAGATTCCTCCCCCGATGTCATTCACCATCTGCTTTTTTACGATCACCGGAGCCAGGGTAAATCCGTTGTCTTTATTTCTCTCACCAACTTGATTGTTGAAGGAGAATATCTCGCCAGGTTGTATAATGGCGCCATCGATAAGTTCGGCCGCTCGTTGAATGTTAATGGATCGGTTTTGGTTGCTGTTCAGCTCGGTAACAAAGGACGACAAGACCGTATCAAACATATGCAGGTTTTCAGCACCAACCTGCACCTGGTAACTCCTCTTTACAATACTGATCGGATCATTATTATTGGATTGGATGGTGTCCAGGATCAGGTTCAGCGTTGTTTCGTAATCTATCTCTTCACCTGTTTGGGCCATGGTGATGACTATCTCGCTATCTTTGTACTCCAGTATGGCTTCCTGGGCGGGTGAACAGGTTGCGTCATTTATGGATTGCAAGAATTCCTGGAGCTTATCATGATCCCAGGACAGCACCATGGGCATATCAATCGGTTGGGCTTGCAGCTTCAACAGGTTGACGACTTTATCCATTCCTTTTTGGTTTTCAAGTAAGGCGGTAACCTGGTCAATAGTCTTCTCATAGTCATACCTGAATTTATAGTCTCTGGTGGACAGCGGCCATTCTTTTTCACCGTCGGTAAGGATAACCTCTTTAATAATCGGCGCATTGCGTTTAATGGTCTTAAGGTATGATACCGCACTCTTCGGTTCAAATCCGCTGATGTCTCTGCCGTCGATGGTAACCCCGTATGGTATCCCAAGGGCGCTGCCGGGCGTGATCCAGACAACGCCGAGAACAATATTTAGAACCAGCTGCAAGGTAATAATGATTGGCAGAAATGTTGTTCTGTACTTCATATCACCGACCACCATCATTAGACGTTAATCTCAAACATGAAGTAAGAGTTCTTTCAGCGTTACACTTGCCGCAGCTTTATCAAGGATCTCCTTGGTTATCTTCTCTCCGCTCTTAATAATAAGATTTCCGCTGTTATCATAAATGTCTTCCTTGACCGTCCGGCCCAGCAGATATTCGCGTTGTTTTTGTTCATAGAGCTTTACAGCTTTAGGCTTATCGTCAGCCTGGTCGTCTGTTGCCGGAGCATCAAGTTCGGGTTCAGCTTCGCTGCCGCTGGCTTCCTCCTCGGTGAATGGAGGGAGGTCGTCGGGAACCTCCAAGGCAAGTTCCTGCTCCAGTTCCTCCATCGTGTTCAAGAGGTTGTCCTCAGTTTTTTCATCAACAATTAATGCATCTCTGCCAAAAGTCAATGCGTATTTAACCGGTATGATCCCTTTAACAGTGATGTTATCCGCAAGCTCGCAGCCGGTAACCTGGCCGTTATTCTCATCTATATAGATTTCGCTGACTCTTCCAATATGCTTGCCCTTTTTCGTCAGCACCTTGCTGCCGATAAGGGTGACTCCGCTATCAACCAGGTTAACAGCCTCCGGATCTTCATTTAACTTTCTAATGAGACTTTCGGATTCGATGATGACTGCATCTTCCCCAATTCCTTCAGTCAGGTTAAAGGGAATAACGTATGAACCAAAATACCAATTGGGAACATCAATTACCAGGTATTGGACCGATTTTTCTTGAGCATTGATCAGCAGTTCACTTACTTTACCAATCTCGCGACCGCTGGCGATCTCAAATACAGCCAATCCCTTAATATCAATACTTCGCATCAAATATCCCTCCATAGGAATTATTTTTTGTTGTTATCACAATCCCGCTCGCAGGGTTCCGAGTTATTTCTGATCTCCCTCAGCAAGATTTTACAACGGCTGTTAAGGGACAGACATACGGGGTTGGCGCTGCTCTCCAGGGGTTAATTATGACACCAATTTGGCGAACAACACCTCCACATCGTCAAGAATAAGGTCTACTATCTCTTCCGGTGGATCTTGCTCCAGGATTGTTTCCAAAATCGTCAGGGTGCCGTGATAATCGCCTCGGGCTCTTGCTTCAAAAGCCAGATCAATTAAGTGTTCAATGTCGTATACTGCCTGGGCCACAGCTTCTTCAATCATACGGTCTTCTGAATCGTCGGTTAACGGTTCAACCCCGGTATCCTCCGGCGGTGGAGCCTCGGCTGCCGGGATATCGTCGGGCGGAGCGGTTTCCGGAGCGCCTGCTTCTTCCGCCGTATGTATATCAGCCCCGGCATCCTCCGGCGGTGGAGCCTCGGTTGCCGGGATATCGCCGGGCAAAGCGGTTTCCGGAGCGCCTGCTTCTTCCGCCGTATGTATATCAGCCCCGGCATCC
>ERZ773359.2214-NODE-2214-length-25004-cov-18.669846_pt1 | contig 25004 bp, 23 predicted proteins | sample MGYA00374955_ERZ773359 | MGnify/ENA primary metagenome ERZ773359 (study PRJEB29098, sample SAMN04486028) | biogas fermenter metagenome | study: EMG produced TPA metagenomics assembly of the Biogas fermentation microbial communities from Germany - Plant 4 DNA1...
TTCGGGGATCGGGAGACTTACCCACAAACTCTTGACACAGTCCGATGGCACCCCCAAATTGCCTTGCCCCCTGCTCCGTGTTATCATATTAACACTAGGGGGAGCTAGGAGGTTCAAAGATGATTACCCTCGATGACGTACGCAGAAACGAAAACTTCAGGCTGATGATCCACAAGGCCAACGCTTATCTGGCAGCCCGAGGTTACACCGAACATGGGCCCCGGCATGTCAACTACGTAGCAAAGACCACCGCTTACATCCTCGAAACCCTAGGGTTCGATGAGCGGCTAGTGAACCTAGGTGCCATCGCCGGCTACCTCCACGATATTGGCAATATGCACAACCGCAAGTTCCACGGGCCTACCGGTGCGAACATCGTTTTTTGCGAACTTCGCCTGCTGGGAGTGCCTTTGGAAGAGATTGTCGAGATCACTACCGCCATCGCCAATCACGAAGAGGAGATCGGCCTGCCTATTACCCCCATCACCGCGGCCTTGATCCTGGCCGACAAAAGCGATGCCCATCGCACCAGGGCCAGGAGGCGAAAGCCCAACCCCGACATCCACGATCGGGTGAATCTGGCCATCACCGATTCGGCCCTCACCGTCGACCCGGAGGAGCGCATCATCACCCTGGACATAACCTTCGATACCACCCAATGCCAGGTGATGGACTTTTTTGAAATCTACCTCTCCCGGATGGAAATGTCCAAGCAGGCCGCGGAGATGCTAAACTGCCGCTTCCGCCTGGTCATCAACGGATTAGAAATGCTCGGCAAGATCCATCCCGCCGAGCATCGGGCAAAAGCTGCCGGTGCTTAGAATTTCTCCCAATGGAGCACTTCCTCCAGGGAGCGCTTCCTGGGCCGGGGAGCCTTATCGCTGTAGCCGATGGGGATAAGCGCGACTAGCTTCACCCCATCGGGTGCGCCAAGGAGGCTCCCTACTTCCTCAGCATAGTCCTTCTTGTCCCCCGCCACCCAACAGGCGGCCAGTCCCAGGGCATGGGCAGCCAGGAGGATGCTCATGGTAGCTGCGCTGCCATCCTCAATGTAATACTTAGAGTCCCGGCAAAAAACAGCAACACAGACGGGCGCCTCGGCGATGAAGCGGCCAAAGTCCGTCAGCTGCGCGATCTTGCGGCGACTCTCCTCCTCCGTCACCACCACAAACTCCCACGGCTGGACATTGCGGCCCGATGGCGAGAGCCTAGCGCAGTCGATGATCTGCTCGATCAGATCCCTGGGGACGGGATCCTTCCGGAACGTCCGGACGCTTCGTCGGCTCTTCAGGGCAGAAATGGCATCCATGCATCCAACCTCCTTATTCCTTGATCCCCCGGCAAGCCGCTAGGAAGTTGGCGGCCAATCGGGGGTCCTGGGCAAAATGGATGTGTATTTGACTCGCCAACAAGTTCCCCTGCGCATACCCTTCCATCGTTCCCCCGGGAAGCTCGTAGGCATAGGGGAAGGGGTCTACCTCGGGCACAAGGTAGGAATAGCGGAATTGGTGGCCCCGGACCCGCTCGCCTCGCCTGAGGAGCAAATTGTCCCGCCGGGCAGCCGGCTCCACATAACCCAAGGCACGGAGCCTTTCCCCAAAGCAGGCCTGGGCCGGGATGAGTCCCACCCCCGGGTATTCTTTCCCATCAGCCCCGGTTATCCTCCAGCAAAGATAAACTAAGCCGCCATCCTCGGCGTAAATCGGCATCCCGCGAGCGAAGGCCTCGCGTATCGCCTCATACATGGCTCCGTTGGCACTTAGCTCATCCCCATAAAGCTCGGGACATCCCCCGCCGATGTAAAGGCCTGCCGCCCCGGGAGGGAGCCCCTTATCCCGTAGGGGGCTGAAATATGCGAGTTTCGCCCCAGCCGCTTGTAGTAGATCGAGATTGTCCTGATAGTAGTGGGAGAAAGCCTCATCCTTGGCTACAGCAAGAAAAACCCGCCGGGGCCCCGCCGGCAAAGGAGCGACCTTCGACAGGGCAGGGGCACCACTGGCGATGGCGAGGAGTTCGTCTAAGTCCAGCCCTTCTTCCATCACCCGGCCCAGTTCTTCGTAGAGGTCCTCTTCTACTTCGGCCAGTCCCAGCTGACGCTCCGGGATCCGAATGCTGTCCCTGGAGGCTAGCCAGCCCAGGCTCCTGACCCCCGCCTCCCTTTCGGCGGCCTCCTTGAGGAGCTGATAGTGCCCAGGGCTTCCCACCCGATTGAAAATCACTCCCCCCAGGGAAGCATCTTCGTCAAAGGTGTTGAAACCGTGGACCAGGGCCCCGATGCTGCGGGCGCATCCCGCCGCATCCACCACCAACAGGATCGGCGCCTCAATGAGAGCCGCGACGTGGGCGGTGCTGGTTTCCCGCCCCGATGATCCTCCGCCGTCGAAGAGCCCCATTACTCCTTCGATAATGGCTATGTCGGCACCTGCCGATCCCCTGATGAAGGAGTCGACAGTCCCTTCGGGGGACATCAAGTAAGGGTCGAGATTGCGGGCCGGTCGGCCGGTCACGGCCGTATGGTGCCAGGTGTCGATGTAGTCGGGGCCGACCTTAAACCCCTGGACGACCAACCCGCGCTTTTTGAAGGCTGCCATGAGGCCCAATGTCACCGAGGTTTTGCCAACACCGCTGTGGGTCCCGGCAATGACTAGCCTGGGCACGGTCACCAACCTACCCACCTCCTCGCCAGCAGGAGCACCAGCACTACCAGCCAAGCTACGCGAAAGAGCAAGGCGACAGTCTTATCTAGAGAATCAATATCCAGCGGCCGCAGGTCCTTGCCCATGTGGGGACGGAAGGAGGGCACCCCGCCGTAATAGTTGAGTCCACCAAGTTGGATGCCCAAGGCCCCCGCAACTCCAGCCTCGCTGATGCCGCTGTTGGGACTGGGATGGACGCGGGCATCGGCTAAAATCGCCCCCCAGGCGCCTTTCCCATCTAGCCGCAAGGACCAGGCGGCAATGGGCAAGAGGAGGCCTGTCAATCGGGCAGGTAGATAGTTGACCAGATCGTCAAACCGGGCTGCGGCCCAGCCGAAGTGGCGGTAGCGGTCGCTTTTGTAGCCGACCATGGAATCTAAGGTGTTCGCGGCCCGGTAAGCCATGGCTAGGGGCGCACCGCCAAGGAATCCATAAAAAAGAGGCGCGACTACCCCATCCACCATGTTCTCCGCAACGGTCTCCACCGTCGCCCGCAAGACTTCTCTTCGATCTAATCTGTCCGTATCCCTGCCCACGATCTGGCCAACGGCCAGCCTCGCCCCCTCCAGATCATCCTGCAATAGCAACCTTCTTATCTTCCCCGCCTCCCGGGCAAGGCCCCGGGCCGAGATCGTGGTGGAGGTGAGCCAGATGTCCAGGATGAGTGCCAAGGCAGGATGGAAGGCGCCAAGGAGCCGGAGAAGGGCATAGGAGGCTAAGTAGGTGACGGCGATGACCCCTGCGGTGAGGACCATCCCGGCAAGACGGGAAAAAGTAGGGGTCTTCCCCCAAGGATAAAGGAGCTTCTCGCCCCAGCTGATCAAACGCCCCATCCCTACTACAGGATGGGGTAAATCAGGAGGATCCCCAATGAAGAGATCGACCAAATAGGCAAAGAGAATGGACACTAGTTCCCGCCCCCCACCAGGCGACTTATGGCCTCCATATCCAAGGCCTTCTCCAAAGCATCGGCCAACGCCTCATAGGGATCCTCCTGAATAGTAAGCGAAGCTGGATCCAAGCCCTTTCGCCTTCGCAAGTAATTGATGAAGGCCAGGGCCACCTGGTCATTATCGAACAGGCCGTGGAGGCTAGTCCCCCAAACTCCGGGAGCTGCAACTCCATCTGCTTCTTCACCGATTAAACAGAAGGGCTCGCGGTTTCCCCTCACCCCTTGGACTTGATAGCCTTCGATGTCCAGGCCGGCAAGGTCCGCTAGCCATTCCTTATCAGCAACGATGCGGGCTGCGGCGCGCCGAGGGAGCAGGGGAAAAAGTTCAACCGAGCCATCGATAAGGCCAAGGCCCGGGATTTTTTGCCCACCAACGAGGATTTCCCGGGCGAGCATAGCATAACCCTCACCGATCCCAACTACCGGGACGCCCAGATTCTTGATGGCATCTTTGCTGTCCTGTAGGGAGCATAAATCCGCAGCAATGTTCTTGCTGCCAGGGACCATCAAGGCATCGAGGCGCCCGAAAGGCTGCCCCGGCCGGATGTAGCGAAGACTAACCCCCGGGATCCTCCTTAGGGGATGAAAGTCGGTGAAGTTGCTGATGTGGGGAAGATACATGATGCCGATCTCCACATCGCCAGATGCGGCCGGGCTCCATGGGACAGTGTCTTCCTCGGGAATATCCAGGGACAGGTAGGGAACAACCCCCATGACAGGGACGCCGGTGATCTCTTCCAGCTCCTTGAGGCCCGGCTTTAATAGCTCGATATTCCCCCGGAACTTATTGATGATCAGGCCCTTGATCCGGGCCCGCTCTTCGGGAGTGAGGAGCTCTAAGGTCCCGACGATATAGGCGAACACCCCGCCAGGGTCGATATCGCCGACCAAAAGCACCGGGGCGTCGGCTATGTGGGCGACCGTCATGTTAACGATGTCTTCTGCCCTGAGGTTGACCTCGGCCGGGCTCCCCGCCCCTTCGATGATGACCAGGTCGAACTGCTCCCGAAGACGCTTTAAGGCTTCTTTTACGACGGAAAGCCCCATTTCTCCTTTAAACTCTTGGTACTCCTTCGCCGCAAGTTTGCCTTGGGACCTCCCCATGACGATCACTTCCGCGATGGTGTCCGTCACAGGCTTGAGCAGAATCGGGTTCATCTCCACTAACGGCTCCGTCATCGCCGCCTCCGCCTGGATGGCTTGGGCCCCTCCCAGCTCTCCCCCATCGGCGGTGATGTAGCTGTTGGGAGCCATGTTTTGCCCTTTGAAGGGGGCAACTTTCAGACCCCGCCGGGCGAAGACCCGACAAAGCCCCGTCACCAGGACGCTTTTGCCCACATGGGAGCTGGTGCCTTGGATCATCAATGTGGCAGCTAGTTTCACCCGCGGCCGCTCCTTTCTACCAAGTCCAGGATAGCAGGGATGTTGAGGGACCTTCGAAGCTCCTCGGCCAACAGGTCGTAAGCTTCCTGCCTCAATTGGCCCCCCTCCAGGATAGGCCCCGTCAACGGGGGGAGATTCTTCCCCTCCCGGAGGTAGTTGATGAAGGCCCGGCGAAGGCGCCCATCCTCAAAGAGTCCGTGGAGGGAGGTGCCGAGGACGGAGCCAAATTGGACTCCCTCCGGATCGCCATTAATGGTGAAGGCCGGCGCGGCCCCGCTGGTCTTTGCGCCGGATCCTAGGTAACCCTTCACTCGGCGACCGAAGGCCCTCCCGAGCCACCCCTCCTCAGCTGCAACCTGGGCCTGGACGGTCCCAGCTTGCCTGGGGGGATGGCTTTCGGTCTTGATGGGCATTAAACCTAGATAGTCCTGGCCCAGGATGATAAGGCCCCTGCCAATGCCGATGACGGGCGTTCCCCCTTTGATCAAGCTGGCCAGCTGTCTTGGATAGTCTTGAGCTGCAAGGAACTGCAGGCTTTCCGTTAGATTCTCCGTATCGGGAATGATGAGGGCATCGAAGTCGCTAAGGTCCTCTTTTCTCTCTATGTAGTGGACCGCAACCCCTTCTTCCCTGGATAGGGGAACAAAGTCGGTGTAGTTGGACATGTATGGGAGGCAAAACACCCCGATCTTGATGGAGCTTGGGCCCCCGGAGGTCCTTTCCAGACCAAGGGAGTCTTCGTCATCGATGAGGAGATCGTGGCGGTAGGGCACAACGCCCAGGACGGGCCGGCCTCCCCTCTCCTCAAGGATCCTTAGGGCGGGCTTGAGGATCCCGGCATCGCCGCGGAATTTGTTCAGAATGAATCCGCCCACCAAGGCTTGCTCCTCAGGCCTGAAGAGGCGCATCGTCCCGACTAGGGCCGCCAGGGCCCCTCCCCGGTCGATATCAGCAACGAGCAGCACAGGAGCTTTAACTAGGAGGGCGACCCCCATGTTGGCCACATCCCGGTGCCGCAGGTTGATTTCAACGGGGCTCCCGGCCCCTTCCATGATGATCAGATCGTACTCTTTGCTCAGGCGCTCAAGGCTTGCCTGGACGATGGGCATGGCCGTCTCAGACAAAGGCCCTCCCAGTCTGAGATCCTCCTGAACCCGGCCTTGAACCACCACCTGGGACTCCCCTTCTCCCCTTGGCTTGATGAGCAAGGGGTTCATGTCGGCGGTGGGAAGGATCCCTGCCGCCTCAGCTTGGATGCCCTGGGAGCGGCCGATTTCCCCCGTCGGGGTCATGTAGGAATTAAGGGCCATATTCCACGCCTTGAAAGGGGCAACCTTGCATCCTTCTTGATGGAACAGGCGGCACAGGCCAGCAGCGAGGACGCTCTTGCCGACGTTCGATGCGACGCCCTGCAGCATCAGGTATTTGGCCACCTCAGCTCCTCCTTGTATAATAATGGGCCAATCGCCGACCCGTCTGAGGGCAAGCAGCAGGGTAGGTCCATGGATTTCACCACAGCCGACGATTGGCCTTGGAACAAAAAATCCTCAAGCCCATAAGGAGTTGAGGAAAGCTACACCCCTCCCCTATCCCGCGAGGGCCTCTGGGTGTTTGTGATCAGGCAGGTCTCCTGGCTCCCGGTGCACTCCATCCTCCACCTTCCCCGGCAGGGCCGAGTGGTTCTCCGAAGGATGACTTCCCGGTTACAGTGGCGCGACCGCTCGGGCCTTTCACCCGATTCCCTATTGTCCCCAAGGGGACCTGATCACCCCATATTCCGTTGCCCTGTAATCTTCACCATCCCTCCCCCTAATCCCTCGGTATTATCTTGCTCTTTCCGGCAAAAAATTGTCCTTGGGATTTCACCGGTTGGCCTTGCCGGTAATCCCTTCGATCTTGATGCGGATAAGGCCGGTATCGGCCACGGTCCGATCATCACAGGTGAACCTAGCTCCCGGAGCGAGGACCTCGGTCATGCGCCCGAGAAGATCCAGCTTGACCTCCAGATCCTCCACCAGCTCGGCCCGGCCCGTAACGACGGCGCTTGTGTATTTGGTCGTGAGCTTCTCCGGGGAGATGTGGATCATGCGGTAGGCCGTGTAGCAAACCCGATTATCGTTTCTTAGGCAATCGATCTTGCGACCGGCCCTTGCGCAGTGAATGATGAGAGCGCCGTCGATGAGGGCGTGGTTGACGGGAATTGCATAGGGCGCACCATCGCTGTCCACCATCGCCAGCACCCCTGCTTTCGTTTCCCTCAGAAGCTCCATCGCCTCCGCCTTGGGTATCTCCCGGTCCACCCGTCTCATAGTCCCCTCCATCCTTAGCATAGGCACCGGGAAGGGCCTTCGCCCTTCCCGGGTGCATCAGCCGAAAGACTGCTCCGTACGAGGGATGATGAGTTTTCGAACTGTGTACAGAGTTCAACGAAGAGGCGCTGTATCCTGCAACCAGAACAATGGGTCTCGCCCGTCCTGCCGTACAGCGCCCCTTCGGCCCTGATAGTCCACGCTGCTCAAGCTCAGGCAGTCCGATTGACGTGCCCTACTCCATGCTGCACCCTTTTTCCCGGAGAATCTTGTCGATCCAGGGCCTGTTGGTAGACCAAGGAAGATGGGCATTCTCATCTATTTCTATTGTACTCATCTTCTCTTGTTCAATGATGTCCTTGACCTTGGCGAGAACATTCTCTGCTTCTTCTAGGGGAATGACGGCAACACCATCTCTGTCACCAACCACGATATCCCCAGGTTTGACGACCACGCCGCCGCAACAGATGGGCACGTTGATTTCACCAGGTCCATCTTTATATGGTCCTCTCGGACTTACGCCTTTGGCGAAGACAGGAAAGTCCATCGTTTCAATAGTCTCGATGTCTCTAATGCATCCATTGACAACGTAACCCGCTAAACCTCTGAGCTTAGCAGCAGTAGTCATATGATCGCCGAAGATGGCAACGTTCATGTCGCCTTCTGCGTCAATGACGATGACATCCCCCGGTTTAGCCAAATCCAAGGCTTTGTGAACCATCAAGTTGTCAGCTATCCTCGTTCGGACAGTGAAGGCGCTTCCGACCATCCTCAAGTTGCCCTTGTTGACCAGCTTGATCCTTGCGTCAACACAGAAGAAACGATTGACCGCATCCCCAATAAATGCTGTCGGAACGCCGCGAAATGCCTCCAACAATTCCTTGCTCGGTCTGTTGATGTCTTGAATAATCCTGAAGCCTAAGTTTGACATGTGCTTTTCCTCCTCGAATTGTAGTATTACTGGGCTGGGGAAGTATCCGTTTTTGCGTTCTTGGAGATATCCTGCCGGATAGCTGATGCCAATGACAAAACGCAGACCACAAGGAATAGTAGGGAGATAGGACGCTGGACGAATATGAGCCAATTGCCTCTAGAGATCATTAGTGCCTGCCTTAACCCGTACTCGGCCATTTGAGCCAGTATCACACCGATAACCATGGGAGACACCGGGAAATTGAACTTCCGCAACACATAGCCAAACAACCCGAACACAAACATGAGTCCTACATCAAACATGCTGTTGCCCAGGGAGTAGGAACCAATCACGCTGAGCACGATGATAAAGGGGGCGAGGATTTTTACACTGATCTTGGCGATCTTCATGCCGGCCTTGGCAGACAACACGCCCAGGAAAAGCATGAATATGTTCGCAACGAACATCGACAAGATAATTGTATACGTGAGGCCGCCATACTCGGTAATAAAGCGAGGCCCTGTCCTGATGCCGTGAAAAATCAACCCGCTCAGGAGGATAGCTGTAACCGAACTCCCCGGTATTCCTAAGGCCAGTGTCGGTATCATCGCGCTTCCCGTGACAGCGTTATTGGCGGCCTCAGGAGCCAGGACTCCCTCGGGGATGCCCGTTCCAAATAGCTCTGGATTCTTCGATCGGCGCCGTGCTTCGTTATAGGCTAGCCAACAGGCAACATCCCCTCCAGTTCCAGGGACCATGCCAACAAATGAACCAATGAGGCTTGACCGGAGGATGGTGTTTTTGTATTGAACGAGTTCAGACCATGTTGGCAAGATCCGTCCGGAAATGGCGTCTGTTGCCAATTGGCTCTTCCCTTCGTCCTCCGCGCTTTCTTCAAATATCACCAGGGCCTGGGTAATGGAGAACACGCCGATCAATATCACGACCAGTGACATTCCATCGAGCAGTTGCATATAACCGAAAGTAAATCTGGACACAGAGGACATGACGTCAAGTCCAACGGTCGAAAGGAGAATCCCCAAAAACCCTGACATTAGTCCCTTTATCCACGATCCCGACGACAATGAAGCAATTAATGTGAGGCCCACCAGAGCCATCGTAAAGTACTCGGCCGGACCGAATAACAAGCTGAAATTGGCTAGGGGCGGTGCTAAGAACAACAGCAAAAAGGCACTAAAGATCCCTCCGAAGAATGAGCCGACCAGCGAGTAGCCAATGGCCAATCCGGCTTCTCCTTTTCTTGCCATTGGATAGCCGTCAACACATGTCGCCGCGGCCGCTGAAGTCCCTGGGGTATGCAATAGGACCGCCGATATGGAGCCGCCGTACATGGCGCCGCAATACAAGCCGATCAGCATCGGTATACCTGATTCAGGCCTCATGCCAAAAGTCAAAGGCAAGAGCAAGGCCACGCCCATTGTAGCCGAGAGTCCTGGCAAAGCACCAATGATGATTCCCGCCGCCACTCCAAACAGGATCAAGCCGAGGTTAGCTACATTAAGAATGTTCCCAAGCGCATAGATAAAAAAGTCCGTCTTGAACACCCGGCACCCTCCCTCCAGGGCTGTCAGAATATGCCTGTTGGCACATTTACTCTCAAGAAAAGCCCAAAGACGACGTATAGAACTATTGTGAATACCAGAGGGACGCCAACTGTGAGCATCAAACCCTTGGCCCCGACAAAGAACATCATGACGATCAGAAACAGTAGGGAGCTAAGGTAAAATCCCAGTACCTTGATTGACGCAATGTAGATGGCCGTCAGCACAGTGGCAGCAAATAGATGCCTCAACGAGCGCTTCGTAAAGGATATGCTCTTGGTCTCATCATGCCTGCGCAGCTGCTGGACGATCATGATAATGTTCAATAAGATGATTACCGTTAGGGCTAGTCTTGGCAACGTGGAGTGCGTTCCGGGTTTCCACCGCAAGGTAATCGAATACAGATACATTGCCCCTATGATAAAGCAGAGGGACAAGACGATGCTGGCCTTGTGGTATGAAAAGGTTATTCTGTCTTGTTTCAAACTCCCCTAGCCTCCCCTCTTACACAAGGCGGACTTGATGAAGGAGGTTTCCCTCCTTCATCAAATCCCCTGACCATCTCAACTTAGACGCTACTGTGCTTCAATCTCGGCGAAGATCTCCTTGAGGATTTCCAGTTCACTGTTCATGAACTCAGCATATTCCTCGCTATTCATTGTCGCGATGTTTATGCCGGCCCTGGCGGCTTTCTCCCTATACTCCGGATCGTTGGCCGCCTTATGCAGCGCATCCTCCATGATTGCCTTGATCTCGGGCGGTGTTCCCTTGAGGAAAGAAAATCCTCGGGAAGAGCTGTTGGTGACATTGTAGCCCAGCTCGCTGGCCGTTGGGACCTCTGGCAAGAAGTCGACTCGCTGGTTGTCGAGTACGCACAAAGCACGGACTCGGCCATCTTCAATCAAGTCAAATACTCCACCGACGTTCATCATCGCCGCATCGATGTGTCCACCCAATAGGGCTTGCAGAACGAGATTGTCGGACACCATGGACACATATGTTACCTCGAAATCGGGATAAGTCTCTCTGACTATCCTTTGCAGCTTCATGTTCGCAATCCAGTCGTCACCGTAGATGCCCGTATCGGCCACGACAACCTTCCCGGGGTTCTTATGGGCATACTCAAGGTAATCCTGAAGAGTCTGGAAAGGACTATCCGCTTTGACAACAAGAACATTAGGGTCAACTACTATGTTGTACAGGGGATCAATATCGTCCCATTCGTGCTGTTTCTCTTCCTTCAGGGTTATCTCTGTAGCAGGCAGGTGGGGAACCTTGGACATGGGCAGCGTATACCCATCCGGTTTCGTGCTGTGCTTCACATAGCCCCAGGCTACCGTCATGCCGGCGCCAGGTTTGTACTCACAAATGATGCGTTGCCCCAGATACTTCTCCAGGTAAGGTATAAGCATCTGAACGATGGCATCATCTCCACCTCCGGGATTGGAGGCAACTATCAACCTGATTTCCCGCGAGGGATAGTCGGCGGCCATGACAGGACTTGCTGGCAATTGACAGAAAATCAAAGCGGCAAGCAAACAGAGACTAAATAATCTTTTCAAGGACATTTTCGCACCTCCAGCTAGATAAGTATACTGAGACCCCTTGTCCATCTACCAACGAAGTCACTCGGCGCAGCGTTCTGTCGTACACCCCCATATTCTTGTTGTATTCTGTCTAATTCGACAGCATCAGCTCAAATTATGTTGCTGTCGCTGTTCTCTTCTCGCCCTAACTTCCTTTTCCTCCCGTGCCCGCATGTCCGCAGCAATAAATAATTCCTGGATCTCAAATGTGGTCTTAATGGGTCTCCCAGTCCTTTATGCCAAGCTGCGTGTTGGGATGTTGTTCCCGTAGGCTTGATGAGAGAACGGCCGCAAGGCAAATCCTCCGGACCGACGGGCCTTTGCGAAGGCGGCGGAGGGCTTCGCGGTGGGATCTATTCAGGATAAATCCAGTGAAAGAGGCGGGCGTTGCAGGGTTTTCTTAGGAATCGGTCCGCCTTATGGAGTGATGCAACCCATGCGAATACCGGGAAGGGCCCGCGCCCTTCCCGGCTGCTGTTAGGCGAAAGACTGCTCCGTCCGAGCAATGATCGAATCCTGGACCTCTTTGCACAGTTCAACGAAGAAGGCGCTGTATCCTGCGACCCGCACAACCAGCCCCCGATGGGCTTCGGGGTTTTGCTGGGCTTCTTTGAGGGTTTCGGTGGAGATGATGTTGAATTGGATGTGAAAGCCCCCCAAGTCAACGAAGGTGCGCAAGAACTGGGCAATTTTATCGAGGCCGTCCTCCTCGCTGAGGACGGAGGGGCTGAAGCGGAGATTGAAGATCACACCGTTTGTTGCCCGCACCAAGTCGACTTTGCAGACGGATTTCAAGGCGGCCGTCGGTCCGGCCAGGTCCATCCCGTTGGAGGGGGATATGCCATCGGAGAGGGGCGTCCTTTCCCGGCGGCCATCGGGGGTGGCTGCGGAAAGCCGCCCAAGGCCCGCCTGGGCCGTGACCGAGTACAAGGCCGGGATGAAAGCTCCGCCCCGGGGGTTGGTGTGCTTCTCCACCTGATCGAAGAAACTGTCGGTGATCTCGATCACCAGATCGTCTACGTAATCCACATCACAGCCGAACTTGGGGGCCCGGTTGATGAGCATTTGCCGCAAGGGTTCATGGCCGATGAAGTTCTGCCGGATGGCCTGGATGATATCGTCGAGGGAGACGGCCCCTTCCTCGTAGACTAGCTTCTTGATGGCGGCTAGGGAGTCGCCGACGGTCCCCGAGCCCACCCCCACAGGTCCGGTGAAGTTGTAGCGGGCCCCTCCCCCGGTCACATCCCTGCCCTTTTCGATGCAGCCGGAAACCAATAGCGATACCGTCGGACAGGGAGCAAGCTCCGCATGGATCTGGTCGGTGATGTTAGCAGCCGCCGCCTGGATGCCGACGGCATGTTCTAGTTGCCGATGGTAGGCCGCCATCAGCTCGGCAAAGGTTCCGAACCGATCCCCCGTCTCCAGACCCAACTTCTCCCCGGTGAGGAGGCAGCGGCCGTTGTTCAAGGTCAACTCCAAGACCTTGGCGAAATTGAGATAGCCGCCGTTGCACCGCCCCCAAGTCCCCTCGACGGTGATCTCATCGCAGCCAACGGGGATGTAGTCCCTTGCTTCTTCGACGGGAATGCCCCTGCGCACAAGGGATGGGATGATGATCTCATCGTTTAGCAGCTGGGGCATGCCGTTGCCTAGGGAGATCACCTGAACGGCCGCCTTGAGGAAGTCATCGGGGGTGCCGGCATGGAGCCTCACCGTCAAGTTGGGCTGGAGGAGCCTGATATGGGCCTGGGCCTCAAGGCACATGAAAGAAAGCTCGTTTGTGCCGTCGGTGCCGTCGGGGAGGAGGCCGCCGAGGGCGACGTTTTGTCCTAGGGGATAGCCGCTTGAGATCTCGGCCACCGCCTTATCGTCCACCCGGAGCACCTCGCTGAACTTGATCCAAAGACACTCAAGGAGCTCCTGCAGCTCTTCCTTGGGTGCGCCCCTTTCCCGATCGGCTTTGTAGTAGGGGTACAGATACTGATCTATTCTCCCGGGGGTGATGGAGTAGCCATTGTCTTCGATCCAGGGGATGAGATGGGCAAACCAAAGGGACTGCAACGCCTCATGGAAGGTCCGGGCCGGGTTGGCGGGCACACGGGCGCATACCTCGCCGATCTGCAAAAGCTCCTGCTTGCGAGTCGGATCGGCTTCCCGGGCGGCCAGCTCCCGGGCAAGCTTCGCATAGCGCTCGGCAAAGCCGATGATGGCATCACACACGATCGAGGCGGCGTGGAGAAACTCATACCTGGGCAAATAGTCGGGGCTGGCTATGTTTAGCTTGGACAGGGCATCGTCGATTTCCCTCTTAATGCCCCGAAAGCCCATCTCCAGTACCTTCTTGTAATTGAGGGCTACATGGCCAAGGGCATTTTTCTCGTGGGTGTTGGCGATGAGCCCAAAGCTTACCGCCCTGGCCACAGGCGCGGGGCGCATGGTCAAGAAGCGATCGTACACCGTCCGCCCCTTCCAATAGGGGAGGATGCTCCTCAAGGCCTTTTTCGTTTCCTCACTGACCTTGAGGCGGTTATGCTTCCTCGTTTCAAACTCATCCAGCTCCCTTTCGATCCATTCCACACACATCTCGGGGAAGACCGGGGGACTTCGCCTCTTGCTTGACTGGTGCCCCACGATCAACTCATCGGGGTGGATGAATATAGTCATCTCAGCTAGGACCTTGGCTAGGGCTTTGGCTCGTTTGATCACGACGGGCAGCCCCTCGTTTTCCTGGTAACTTTCCGTAACGATGAGGGCCCGCTCATGACAAATCTCCGACTCCGTCGCCAGGAGGGAATCTCTCAGCCTTTCCACCCTGGGAAATGTCCTCTTAGACATTTAACCACCCCCTTACTATTATAGGAACTGAGGTATCAACAGTTTCGGGACGAACATCACCACATCCGGCAAGTAAGTTGCGATCAGCAAGGTGCCGAGCATGATGATGATAAAGGGCAGCAAGGCCGGCAAGGCTTGCTTGACCGGTATCCTGGCAATTGTACAGGCCAGCAGCAGACACAATCCATAGGGCGGCGTTATCAGGCCGATGGCCAGGTTCATGACGATGACCACTCCTAGATGGATCGGGTGGATGCCCGCCGCGTGGGCTATCGGTCCGATGACCGGAGCCAGGATCATGATGGCCGGTATGGCGTCCATGAAGGTGCCCACGATCAGGAAGACCACGTTAATGATGGCCATGATGAGGAAGGGGCTGTGGGCGAAGCGGGCCAGGAAGTCGGACACGGCGGTGGGCACATGGTAATAGGCCAGGAGCCACCCAAACACCGATGCGGTGGCCACACAGAAGAGGGAGACAGAGCTGAAGACGGCGGTTTCCATGAAAATCTTAGGCAAGTCCGAGGGTTTCAGGGTCCTGTAGATGACAAGGCCGACGAACAGACTATAAACCGAGGCGACCACGGCAGCTTCCGTCGCGGTGAAGACGCCGCTGATGATCCCGCCGATGATGAGGATGGGGGTCCCTAAAGCCCAAAAGGCATCGAGGAAGCTGGCGAATAATTCCTTCAGGGAAAAGGGTTTGCCATCCTGCCTGATATTATAGTCCTTAAGCAGAGCAATGACCAACATCTGCCCTAAACCAACGAGGATGCCGGGAATGACCCCCCCGAGGAAAAGACCGGCGATGGATACGCCCATGGTGGATCCGTAGACGACCATGGGAATGCTGGGCGGGATGACGACCCCGATGGTGGATGATGCCGCCGTTACCGCGACGCTCGTTTCTTTGCTGTAGCCCTCGGCTTCCATGGCGGGGATCAATACTGAGCCGATGCCCGCGGTGTCAGCCTGGGAAGAGCCGGATATGCCGGCGAAGATCATGCTGACGATGACGTTGACATGGGCCAGACTGGCCCTGACGTTGCCCACCAAGGCTTGGGAGAACCTGATCAGCTTGTTGGAGATCCCCGCGTTGTTCATCAAGTTGGCGGCCAACATGAAAAAGGGCACCGCCAGCAAGGTGAATGAGTTCAAACCGACGAACATCCGCTGGATGACCAACACTAACGGAAGTGGGCTTTGGGATTTAATAGTCGCCACCGAAGTGACCCCGAGGACAAAGGAGATGGGGACGCCGATGACCATCAATATCATGAGTCCAAGGAAAAGCAGGACGAGAGCCAACTTACACATCCTCTCTCTGTTGGACTGGGATTCCGACAGACAATAGCTCCAGCACATGACCGATGATGTAAATCATCATGCAAATCCCCGAGGTGGGGATGGCCAGATAGACCCAGAACATGGGGAGCTCAACGGTCGGGGACAGCCTTCGCAGACCCGATACGGCAAAGACCCACCCGTGGTAGACGATGACGTAGGCCATCGCGAACATGAAAAGGCAACATAGCAGCGATAGGATCCTGCGCGTCTTTTGGGAGAGCCTCGCGGGGAGTATGTCCAGGATGTAGTGGGCTTTTCTCTGCACAGCGATCGCCGCGCCCTGGAACACTATCCACACAAGGGAAAAACGGGCTACCTCTTCCGTCCACATGAGGGGCTTATAAGACACGAACCGGGTCCATACCTGGAGCGACACAACCACCAGCAAGACCGCCAGCAGGAAACCGACGAAAACCGTTTGGATCTTTTCTAACGTCCTGACAAAAGACCTCACGTATGATCATCCCTCCCAGGCTCGGAAAAAGATGGCCAGGATCCCGCTCAATGGATCCTGGCCTCTAGACTACTGAGTTTCGAGGATAGCCTTGTACATGTCTACCAAGCCTAGCTTAGCCGCTGTATCTTGTCTTACGGCTTCGGTAAGCTCGATGAACTTGGTCTTGTCAACCTGGTTGATCTTGGCTCCATACTGTCTCTCCAGTATTTCGAGCCCTTCCTCGACGGACAAGGCGTCCACTTCCCGCTGGTAAAGGGTCGCTTCCGCGGCGGCCTTGGTGATGATCTCCTGGATGTCCTTGGGCAGCCTATCCCAGGTGAGCTTGGAGATGAGGAAGAGTCTCACGGCGATCTGGTGATCGGTCAGGGAAATGTAGGGACATGGTTCATAGAACTTCTGCTGGATGATATTGGCCGGATCGTTTTCGGCGCCGTCAACCACTCCCTGTTTCAAAGCCGAGTACAGCTCCGGCCAAGCAACAGGAGTGGGAATGGCTCCGAGGTCTTTCCAGGTCTGGATGTCCACCGGACCCGGCATCGTCCTTATCTTGAGCCCCCGCAGGTCATCGGGGGTGACGACGGGCCGTTGGGAGTTGAACAGCATCCTGGTGCCGCATCCCCAATACCCCAATAGAATCAAGTCGCTCTTCGACTCGATGATCTCCTTCATGCGAATCCCTTGGGGTCCGTCCAAGACCTTGGCCCAGTGATCGTAATCCCTAAACAGGAAGGGCAGGCTGAACAGGTCCGCCTCAGGAACGAATCCGGACAGCTTCGCCGTTGCGGCAACGGCCATGTCAACGGTGCCAAGCTGCATGCCTTCAATCAGGTCATCCTCATCGCCGAGGATCGAGTTGGGGAACAGCTCGACCTTGACCTGACCGCCCGTCTCCCGCTCGACGATTTCGGCGAAATACTGAACGCCGAGGCTGTAGGAGTGTTCGGGGGCGGTCACCGTCCCGCACTTCAGCGTCCATTTGGGAGCAGCAAGTCCACTTGCAGCGATGCCAACCAGGAGCGCAACGATGATGCCAACGGTAAAGCAGGTCTTCCTCACTTTCTCATCCTCCTTTAGATTTGGCGAACTTCAAACCAAGTGGCAAATAACCTGTTCCCCCCTCACCCCCCGTCTAGTGGATTTGACCCCCGCCCTTGCTGTCGAGCAGAACGCGGGTTAGGCTATGTAGGGTTCTTATGATATTGATCCCTTAGACTGATGGGAATTCACGCTAAATCCCACTCGATCAATGCTACTTAGGAAACTTTGCATCACACTTCAATATTCCGTAAAGGGTCAAAATATCCTTCTAAGGGTCTGGGCCTAATGGAGGGGAGATTGAAGGGTTACTCCTGTTTTGGCGCCGTTCCGGGTTGGCACCAACTAGGTGGACCAGCAATGAGCCCTGCCTTGGCGAAGGGAGCGGTAACCAAGATGGCCCTGCCATCTTCAGGAGGATTTCGCCCGCATTATCCGAATGGTTTACTTACCTTGGATTGAATAGGAGGCGCCGGGAATGTCGAAGCCGAGAGTATGGGTGACAAGGTACATACCCACCGAGGGGCTGCAGGAACTAGCGGAGTGCTCAGAGATGGAGATAAGCGAGCGGCCTTTGACCAAGGAAGAAATCATGGCCAAGCTGCCCACCATCGACGCCATGCTTTGTGTGGGAACGCCCCTGGGTGAGGAAGAACTGGCCGTTGCCAAGAAACTGCGGATCATCAGCAACTATGGTGTAGGGTACAATCACATCGATATCGACGCGGCGACCAGATACGGCATCATGGTGACCAACCTGCCTTATGATGTCACCGAAGCGACAGCCGACTTGACCTTCGGCTTACTGCTCGCTTCGGCCCGGAGGATCGCCGAAGCTGACCGGGCCCTGCGCTCCGGGGAACGGTTGGAATGGGGCCCGATGCTGCTCAACGGCCATGATGTCTATGGCAAGACCTTGGGGATCATTGGCCTGGGCCGGATCGGCCGGGCTGTAGCCCGCCGGGCTCTAGGCTTCAACATGAAGATCCTCTACTACGATATTTGCCGCCAGTACGAGGCGGAAAATGCCATGGGAGTAGAGTTTCGTCCCAAGGACGAGCTGCTCCAGGAAGCTGATTTTGTCAGCCTCCATGTCCCCTTGACCACGGAAAGCCGCCACCTCATCGGCAAACGGGAGCTCGCCCTGATGAAGCCCACCGCGTACCTGATCAACTCATCCCGGGGCCCTGTGGTCGATGAAGGGGCTCTCCTAGAGGCCCTGCAGACGGGCGCCATCGCGGGGGCCGGACTAGATGTCTTCGAGCATGAACCGAAGCTCACCCCCGGTCTTACGGACTGCCCCAATGTGGTCATGACGCCCCACGTGGGTACCTCCACCGCCGAAACCCGGATCCGCATGGCCAAAGCAGCCGCGGCCAACATCATCGCGGTCTTCAAGGACGAAAAGCCGCCTTTCCTCGTCAATGAGGAAGTCTTAAGCTAACCAGCAGAGGGCTTTGCCCGGGCGAAGCCCTCTTCCAATGCCTTCCGGTTAGACTCGAGATACTTGAGCGGAACCGAGTTCTCTAAGACCCTGTACCAGATCTCAAGCTCTATGCCCAGGTGGGCGGCCAATGCCCCAAGCAAGACCATGTTGGCGGCCTTGACGAGTCCTGCCTCCTCAGCAATCCGGCGGGCGTTCAGGCAGACGGTCCCAGGACGGCCAGTCAAGTCCTCAGGGAGTGTGACCTGGGTCCTGCCTGCCGGATAGATGATCTGTTCATCCATGATCAAGAGCCCGCCTGGCCCTAGCCAAGAAAGCCACCGCCATGCCTCTATCTGCTCAAAGGCAACTAGGTAGTCGACCTTTCCGGGAGAGACTAGGGGAGAGTAGACCTGGGGGCCAAAGCGAACCTGGGTGACGACGCTCCCACCCCTCTGCGCCATCCCATGGACCTCTGACAGCTTCACGTCAAAGCCTCCCGCGGCTAAGACCTCTGCGAGCAGCTTGCCAGCCAGGATGATGCCCTGCCCCCCGACTCCGACCAGCAAGATGTTCTTAACTTTGGACATCGGCATCACCCCCAATGGCTTCCCTAGGACAAACCTCACGACATAAGCCGCACCCGCGGCAAAGATGGGAATCGATCCAGGCCCCTTCTTGGATGGCAGGGCATCCCAAGCGCAGACAAAGGCCGCAGTTGTTGCATTTTGCTTCATCAACGACCGAGGGCCTGCCTGGCGGTACTTTCAGCGCGCAGGGCCGAGTGACGATAATGACCGACGGCTCAGGAGCTTCGATCTCTTCCCTGACGGCCCGGCGCAGGGAGTCAAGATCGTAAGCATCAACCCTCCGGATCCGTCTAACCCCGAGGGCCCTGACCAGCTTCTCTAGATCAACCTTAGGTGCGGCCTCTCCACCTAGGGTCCGGCCAGTGCCGGGGTGGTCTTGGTGCCCCGTCATGGCGGTCGTTGAGTTGTCCAGGATGAGCACGGTGGTCCTGCCCCCGTTGTAGACAACATCCAATAGAGGGGTCATCCCCGAATGAAGGAAGGTTGAGTCGCCAATGACGGCAACGCTTTTTTCTGCCCAGACGGAATCCGCCTTTTCCATCCCCAGGGCCGACCCAATGCTCGCCCCCATGCAGATGCAGGTGTCCATGGCATCTAAAGGCGGCAGGGCCCCCAGGCTGTAGCAGCCGATGTCCCCGAGCACCGTCAAGCGGAGCCGGCGGAGGACATAGAAAACGCCCCGGTGGGGACAGCCGGGACAAAGGACCGGCGGCCGCGGCGGGACATCAACGGCAGGCGGCGGTTCCTCAAGACCCAAGGACACAGCGAGCCGCTTCTGGTTCAGTTCACCCAAGACTCCCGTTAGCTCCTTGCCTTTAACCCTAATGCCCATCGCGCGGATCTGCTCCTCCAAGAAAGGCTCGAGTTCTTCGATGACGAAAAGCTCGTCCACTCGCTCAGCAAAGGCGCGAATGGCATCTTCGGGCAAAGGATAGGTCAGGCCAAGCTTGAAAACCGATGCCTCAGGGAGCACCTCCCTGACGTATTGATAACAGACGCCGGAAGTGATTACGCCTAGCTTTCCCCGCATCTCCACCTTGTTTATCGGAATCTCCTCGGCAAGGCGAGCAAGCTTAGCCAGACGTTCCACTACCGCCACATGACGGCCCCGGGCATTGCCTGGGATCATCACGTACTTTTTCGGATCTTTGATGTATGGGCGAAGATCGTGCTCTTTGCGTTCACCAAGCTCAACCAGCCCCTTGGAATGGGCGATGCGGGTCGTGATCCGCAAAAGAACAGGAGTGTCGTACTCCTCGCTGATTTCTAGGGCAAGGCGGACGAACTCTTTGGCTTCCTGGCTGTCGGCCGGCTCGAGGAGCGGCACTCCTGCCATCCGGGCATAAAACCGGTTGTCCTGCTCATTCTGGGAGCTATGCATCCCCGGATCGTCCGCGGAGACTAGGACTAATCCTCCATTGACCCCCGTGTAGGCTATGGTCATCCAAGGGTCCGCAGCCACATTTAATCCCACATGCTTCATCGCCACCAAGACCCTGGCTCCAGCCAGCGACGCACCAATGCCGACCTCCAAGGCAACTTTCTCATTGGGCGACCACTGGGCGCGAATGGAGGGATACTGGGCGATGTTCTCTAAGATTTCTGTGCTCGGTGTACCTGGGTAAGCTGCTGCCACCGATACACCTGCTTCATAGGCCCCCCGGGCAATGGCCTCATTTCCTGACATGATCTTTTTCAACGGCTCCACCCTCCCCGTGTTCTATTCGCTCCCCGGGAAGGCTTGTCCTGTCGGGACCGGCCGTCCGGTCCCAACTACCGGAAAAAGACATGTCTGCCGATAGTCGCCGTCACCGGGCGACTTCGCACCCATCGGTTGCTGGTCTTGCGGGGATTGTAAAATCCGGTGGCTCCGCCGCTGGGATCCCATCCGGCCAAGGCATCATAGACCGCTTGGAAAGATGTTCGGTTCGCCGGAAGGTTTATCCGTCCGTCGAGGACCGGTGAGTACTGGTAGTAGCGGCCGTCAGTCACCTGGTAGATGACGCCGCGGATGGTATCGGGATAGGCCGGGCTCTCGAGGCGATGGAGGACGCTGGCGGCAACAGCCACTTGCCCGGCATAGGGTTCTCCCGCTGACTCGGCGTGGACCAAACGGGCAAAAAGGTCCAGCTCGGCCCAAGAGAAGGCTGGCTCTAGCATAATGTCGATTTCGTTTAGGCCTTCATCGAGGAACAGCTCTTGCCGATGGGGCTGATAATATTTGGCTTCCACTTCTAGGTCCACGTGCCCCGGATAGGTGGACAGCTCAAAGCGACCGTCTTTAACGGGAACCTTCTTGCCGTTTACCAAAACGAGTATCGGCCGCAAAAGGTATTGACTATTAGCCAGGCGCACCCTTCCCGCCAACTGGGCTGCTTCTTCCGGCGCCACTTCCCATTCAACAGTCATTCCCATCATCCTCCCTCTGGTTCTAGACCCATCCTATGCCCGGAAAAAGAGGGGGAAATCCCTCCGTTTTCTCATTTTCCGCATAACTTGTCCCGCAGGAGCCCATAATCTTGGTGGGAGGGATTAGAATTGAGCAATATCTATTATTGTATGGCTTGTTCCGAAGTTCAGGGGACGTGGGTGAGGATGGAGTATGTGAAGTGGGTCTATCCGTGGCAAGGGAACGACTCGGGAGCGGGAGGGGATCTTTATCGCTGCCCTCTTTGCCAAGGGAGCTTTGTCGAGTATTCCCGGCTCCATCCAAAACCAAACATCCATCCCCACGAGGCCTTGCTGGCCGGACGGGAAATGGATGTTTTGAAGGAACTGCTGAATGCGTAAGGCCCTTCCTGCAAAGGGCTAGAGCCAACCTGCTATTTTTTCGCAAAGAACATGGCCAAGATCAGGATGACCATTACGACCCCAAATATGAGTTCGCGTCTTGCCTGAGCCGGGTCCTTTTCTTTCTCTTCAACCTCCATGGTCTCCATGGTCTCTTCTTTTTTCGTCAACAGTGCACCCCCGTTCGTACTAGGTTTTCCTTTCCTCCATTGGCAAAACTTTGTACCATCTGTATCGGAAATACCCATATGGTAACGTTGCATATATCAGCTAGTATAATATATCGTTCATTCTCATGAATTGTCAAAGACGACAACTGGCCATCTTGCCAATTTACAACACGCAGAAGCGTCTGTGCTTCTTCTTTTGAAACGAGCCGCATTCATGCGGAAAAGGGAGGTTGCATAACGGGACGAGATTGTTCCAAAGGCCACAGGCGAATATCAAGGAATATCCTGAATAATGGATATAGCGCAATACACTAGCCCCCCACTTTTACTCCCATCTGCGTCAATCCACGGGAGGTCGTGGGAGGCAAGACTCGACAGGTCGCCCTTGTCTGGGATTCGATCGGTATTAGAGGAAGGGGCGCGGCCAAGAAGGCGCATGGCCGTTGATACCGTGGTGGGGGTGTCGCGTATGAAGAGCTGGCGCGTTTAGGGATTCTTCCACAATCATAATGCTGCCCCGTTGCCCTTTACTGCCGTCAGGATCAGGAACGGGACAGGAGATACAGATGAATCGGTATGATTCATGCCGGTAATGGTCTTTCTTGCATCACCCTGCGCAAGCCAGTCCAATAAGAAACCCCCAGCACCTTGCTCAAGGGCGCCGGGGGTTTCTCGGTCCAATCCTCTAGAACGGCAGAGTTCGCAGGGATTAAAGACCGCTCTGGGTTATTGTTGCACTGTTATTGTTGCCCTTCTGAACGATGTTTGCCCTGAAGTTGTCACCAGTCTGAACGATGCTGGCATTGTTGCCGTTGCCCTGCTGGAAGATGCCAGCCCGATTGCTATTGCCCCTCTGCTCTATCGAAGCAGAGTTCTCGTTGCCCAGCTGATAAATGCCAGCCCAGTTGTCATTGCCGTTTTGGTATATCGACGCCCTATTGGCGTTGCCATTTTGCCGGATCCCCGCCCAGTTGCCTACGCCGACTTGCTCCTGCTTCGCCTCATTGTCGTTTCCCTCTTGGAAAATGAACGCCTTGTTGTCGACGCTGGACTGGAACAGTTCCGCAACGTTCCACTCGCCGTCTTGATAAACGTAAGCTCCATCGCCCAACTCTTCGCCAAACACCTGGAAATCGCTTACTAGGAGCCCTTCAAGGTCAATCTCTTGTGCCCCAGCCTGTCCAACCATCATGCCCAACAAAACCATGGCCAGCACGAAATAGCTTCCCCACTTCATTTTTCCATATCCTCCTTGAGCAGCCCAGCCACCTGTCGCAACAGGCCCGTCGGCTTTGTGCCCCCACCTCGCGATGGGTTTACCTTTTATCAGAGGGAGAGTTACTCCCAAAAAAACGCCTGCCACCGAAAAAGGATGACAGGCACGCAATTCCTGTTCCCTTCTTCGGCAACCTGGTCCCCATAGCCAAATCGGCCTTAGGCGCCAAGCTTTGCTAGTCTCTATCTTTCGATAAAGCAGCCCTTTCGGTAAAGGAACAATCCCTATTTAGCTGTACCAAACCGCTTACAGTTGTTCTAATCGGCCCTCAACCAGCTGTATGCGGACTACTGCTTGCTTCCCGAGTGGGATGCTGTGCGCCAGTTATTGTGCTCAGAGAATACCGTGATGGTCGCCTTTCCTGCCGGAGGTGCTTCTGCTCCTCCTACTTCTAACCTAATCTTACCAGAAATGATGCTTAATGTAAAGGTTGAATTACTGTTAATCTCGATAGTAGTCTGCCAATTCTGTCCTGGAACGTACAGGTACCCCCGGTAGTCTCCTGGAGGGACTGCAAACCCGTCCTCGTCGGCTCTGATCACTGCCAGTAGTCTTTCTTCACTGTCGGCATTTCCGCCCGTGTCCGCAAAGAGTTCAATATAAGTATCGTCTGTTAACACGGAGGACTTTAGGGCTGAAATTGGTTCAAGGGTGAGAATTCCTCCCCCAGCAGAGCTGATGACCGATCGATAGTTGAACGCTGCTTTGGCTGAGCTCCCCGACAGCATCAGGCAAAGGAACACTACGGCGAGGATCCTAAGCACTTTGTCCGCATCCCTTCTTCTTGTATTCACCTGCTGAAGAGTCATGATAATTAATTCGGTCTATGATCCCAAGAATCCTTACCGCCGCGGAAAAAAACGGTGATACTCTTCGCCCCCCAAGTTTGGGCGGACAGCACCACCGCTAACACCTACCGCTCCTAAGCACTTAACTCTTCAGTGCACCGCTGGTTACTAGTTTATATACTGCCTCTTCGAGGAGGGTTCGAACCACGAGATTGATGACTTGCTGTTTGCCCCGTCCGGTTTCAAATTCGACTATGTTTTTGCCCAAGAAGGAGAATACCTCGAGGCCTACCTTTTCGCCGAGGATCTCGCCCTTCAAGCTTTCTGCCCAGACAACTTCACCCGTGGTGGTGTCGGTGACCCGCAAATCGATGGCGCAAGAGGCCCGTGCGTATTCTTGGGAGCCGCCCTTCCCAGCGATCCGCAGGCCAAGACCGCCGGTAACCATATCGACTTGGTATTCGGTGATGGCGCCACTAATAAGGTACTGAGCGCCGGTCATCGCCCCTATTGCGGGACCCTGGCCCGGGACTATTCTATTGCTTGATACTAGGTTCTGTTCATTGATAAAGTCGCCGAAGCGGACCCGATCGAGGACGGTAAACTGCCGGGACCTTTGCAAAGCAGTGACCAGCATTTCTGTGGCACCCTGAGTGACCACTGTCGAGGAAACCCCGGTCCGGTCTCCTTTGAACTGTCCGGTACTGTCGGAGATATTATAAATTGCGATTGGTATTCTCTTCTCCGGCTCGGGCAAAGCAGCCAGCAACTGCGTGGCTGTTGTCACATTGGCCTCAGACAGCAGGATTTCTTCTGGGGCTTCTAATACTTCCTGCATAGCTTCTTCTATGTTCACGGGCACTTCATCTATTGGCTGAGCCGCAGGACCGCC
>ERZ773359.2221-NODE-2221-length-24951-cov-17.423482_pt1 | contig 24951 bp, 11 predicted proteins | sample MGYA00374955_ERZ773359 | MGnify/ENA primary metagenome ERZ773359 (study PRJEB29098, sample SAMN04486028) | biogas fermenter metagenome | study: EMG produced TPA metagenomics assembly of the Biogas fermentation microbial communities from Germany - Plant 4 DNA1...
CTGCCTTTAGTTGCTCAAGATCTGTCATCAGGTTTTGGTATGGTTCATCACAGCCAAGTTCTTTGAGTTTCTTGCGCAGTGATACTTCCAGAACAAAAGCAAGAAAGCAAACCATGATATGGCCGCAAATCCTCTGTTTATTCCAGTGTCCGATAGGTCGGAGTTCAAGTCCGGATTTAATTTCTCTGAAGGCTCTCTCTACCTGCCAAAGACCTTTGTAAGCTACGGCTGCTTCTTCCGGCGAAAGGTGTGTGTTGGTTTGAAGTACATACTTACCGTCATACCTTGCTTCTGCTTTTAAGGCATCTTTATCAATTGTGGCGGATACACCGTTGACTTTCAGGTAGCGGCGATAACCCCTGTTTTTTAATAGGGATTTGAAACCATTTGCTTTAAGCTTTTGTTCTAGTTTTTGCACCATTTCTTCCCGGGCAAGCCGATCATACTCTGCTTCCTCCGGGTTGTAGCAAATGATGTAACGGGTACCTTTGTGGAGCACTCCCTTAACTTTTAGATTTTCTTTAACCTGATGGTAGCGCCCCGCTCTGTTGAGGACATCTGCTGTAGCTTTTAATTTACGCATTCTGACTCCGACGATGTATTGAAGACCTGCGGCTTCGATTTCTTCCAAAATCTTTTTGCTGACCATTCCACGGTCTCCGACAAGGATTACGTTACGGATCTTGAACCTTTTTTGCAGATCATGAAGTGCTTCCCTGAAGGTATCTACATCTGAGGTATTGCCCGGGAAAACCTTATGGGCAACAGGTGTCCCATCACGGGTCATCAGCACCCCGATGATTACCTGTAGTCTGTCCGGGCGGTTGTCTTTGGAAAAGCCGTATTGGGCAAGATTCTTTGCCTTTTTACCTTCAAAGTATGTGGATGTGGTGTCCCAGAAGACAAGATCCAGTTCCAGATTAAAAAGGGTTTTTACTCTCTCGAAAAGCTGTTCTTCGATTTTGTTTTTATGTTCGGCAAGAAAATCAAGAGATCTGTAAAAGTGATTAAGTTTCAACTGCTTAAACTGTGGCCTGTAAACTGTTTCTTTCCATTTGGTAATTCCCAGTTTAGACCGGGGATCGCAAAGCCTGTTTAGTACCATGGCAAAGATGGCTTCTTCAACATCTATAGAAATCTCGGTGTTGGCCAGAAGATTTTCTAGGATTTTGTTCAGGTTAAGATTTTCCCAGAGTCTTCTGAAGATCAGGGCAGGGCCAAGTTCCTTTGCCCATTTGGGGTCAACTGAGTGGGCCTGGGCTTGTATCCACTGCTGATGGGAGTATTTGGCAAGGCCTTCAATAAGTTTGTCCAGTTCTCCTTTCTGAAGTTCTTCCAAGCGTCCCAGGTTGGCCACTATTTCCTGACGGACTTTGCCGTTGACCCGTTTGCCTTCGACAATATAAAGATATGTTCTGGTTGTACCGTCCTTGTTTTTAAAGACCTTAGTTCTGATGTACATGGCACTTATATTATAGCATATACATCCCTCATTAACAAGCAATATTATTGCATGGCATAGCACAACATTTATGGCCTTTTTCAGAACTAGTCCCTATAACCATAAGGTTTTTTGGCCTCATAGGCACATTTTTTTAGGTTTAACTGTCAAATTTGAGTAACAGAAAGGAGAATTCTAATGTGTTGTCAAACAATTGGATTGTTTTTAAACTTATTTGGAACGGTCCTTTTTGGGTATGGAGCTTTAGATAGGTCTCAAAAAACTATAGGTGATATAAGTAATACAAGTGATAAAGCAAAACGTATCTTAAAATTAGCCTACTTGGGTGTTATGATGATTGTTATCGGTTTCGGTCTTCAAATTGTTGCAGTTTGTTCTAGCAACCTATAAGTTCTATTACCGAGGTGCACGCATCCATCTGTTTGATCAGGGGCCGATTTTTCCACTATGATGAGATCAATAAGGTCATGTACCTGGACTCTGAAATTAAGCCGTTTCTTTCCCCACACTGGCTTCCCATATGGAAGGAATTCTAAAATACAGAGAAACGGAATATTTCCAGAGACGATATAAAGAATGAGATAAAGGGTGATCTTTTTGTCCCACTGTATATTTTGCAACATACCATCAGAGCAGATAATAGCGGAGAACGATTTGGCTGTTGCTTTATATGACAAATACCCAGTAAACCGGGGCATGTATTGGTGGTTCCCAAACGGCATGTGGAAACCTATTTTGAGGCAACACTGGAGGAAATGGATGCCATCACTAGGTTAATAATTGAAGTGAAAGGCAAGCTGGATCAGCAGTTTTACCCTGACGGTTACAACATCGGGGTGAATGTGGGAGCTGCTGCCGGGCAGACCATTTTTCACTTGCATGTCCATGTGATCCCCCGTTACTCCGGGGATGTGCCTGACCCCAGAGGAGGTATCATGAGAATCAAAAAGAGCTTAGTGCCCTATCCGGAGGAGGGGGAGGAGTGTACTGCGTCTTCTTTGCATGAATGTGACACAATGCTGTCACGGTAGTTTGCTAATATATCTCATGTGAGGCTGTAACTAACATTTCACACCGATAGTTAAGCCAGATTATAATAAATGAATGCATTATTAGGGTGTTTTCATTTACTTTTGTTGGTTGTTATAAGGAATGTCTCCTATAAAAGAACATTATGACAAACAACACACCACACTACACCCCATCAACAATATATTACCTGCAGGAATAATAAACAAAAATGGCGAAAATAACATAGAATACATAATACTTACCAATCATTTACTCAGTACAATTTGCAAGGGAATGATACATTAACATGCAATCTGATTATTTAAATCATGAAAACTACATAGCCCAGGGTAGTTTAGGAAGGCACGAGACATTCACTCCTAGATATGGATGGTTGAAAAAAGGATACGATGCGGTAACGGAAGATGGAAATATATTTAAGGCGTCTGATGCGATAGAGAGGTTGGGCGTCGGGAAAAACATGGTAAGTTCTATTCGTTACTGGTGCCTGGCATTTAAGATTATTGAAGAGGATAGCAGCAGGGAGATGGTGCCAACAAAGTTGGGGAATCAACTCCTTCATGATGACGGTTGGGATCCCTTTCTTGAGGATATAGCTTCATTATGGCTATTGCATTGGCAACTCTTCGTGCCACCTCTTGAGGCAGTAAGCTGGTCCTTTGCTTTTAATAAGTGCAACCTGTGGAGTTTTGATATTAAGCAGCTTGGCAAAATAATATTTAATAATGCCCAAAAATACCCGAGCTTTTCCTCGAGATCTGAAAAAACCTTTCACAGAGATGCTTCTTGTATTATTCGTATGTATAACAGTCTCTCATCAGAAAAAGAAACTGAAATCGACTGTCCTTTCACACAGCTTGGACTAATACAAAAAGGAGAAGAAGCCAATCTAGTTTACTTTGATATAGGGACGAAGCAAAGCATTCCGCCGCTAATTTTCGCAGCAGCATGTTTTTCATATATGACCCATTATGCTTCCTCAGGATTAAAAACCATATCTCTGTATCGTTTGACACATGATATCAATTCTCCAGGTGTGGCTTTCAAAGTACCGGAAAGCGCTGTAGGGGATTATTTACATAAAGCAAAAAGTGAATTGAATGGTTTTAATTTGGTTGATGTCATGGGAAGTCAGCAACTGCATATTGAAAAGGATCCACAAATCTTATATTGGGAAGCACTTAATAAATATTACACGGGGCGATAAGAAATGAAACTATCTGAATTAATCTATCCAGATCTGAATACTGCGCGTTCTATAAATTTGGAACGGGATCGAGAAAATACTGACGTAATAACCAATTATAGAATTACAGCTAAAACCCGGGAAGCACTTGGACGTTTTGTTGATTCTCTACAAGGAGAAAGGGTCTCCGCGTGGTCGTTAACCGGTCCCTATGGTATGGGTAAATCTTCTTTTGTTAACTACCTTATGGCTATTACCAGACCTTTAGATGACCAAATGTCCCAAGTTGCTATGCAGAAACTAAAACAAACTGATGCAGACCTATATAAGAAATTAGCAGACAGTATAAGAAGTGTTGTTGGTAAAGAGGGTTTTTTTCGTGTTTTCGTAACAGCTGCATATGAACCTATAAATAATACGTTAGCACGCGGATTGGAAAATGCTCTTGCTTCATCAGATTTACCGGGCGTTAAGAAATTGAACGCTCGGCTGAAAACGATTAAAAATAAAAATGTAATTGAGTCCAGCGAAGTTATTGCTATTTTTCAGGATATAATCCGCTCCTTAAAAAGAAAGGTGGTAATTGTAGTTGATGAGTTTGGAAAAAATTTGGAGTATATGGCTCATCACTATGATAAGGGGGACCTATTTATTATTCAGCAGTTAGCTGAGTTGGATTCTGTTTATTTGTGGGTCTGTCTCCATCAGGCTTTTGATGAATATGTGTTTGGTTTGTCCACTGTTCAAAGTCAAGAGTGGAGCAAAATTCAAGGGCGATTTGAAGATATATCCTTTGTTGAATCTACTTTACAGATGCTCTATTTGATACGTAATGCTCTGAAGCAAAATTTAAATAAAGAACAAAGAGATTATATCAAAAAGTGGGCAGCAGATGCTATGGGTTTTCTTAATCAAACCAACATAACAAATAAAGAGTATCTTGATATCAACACGATTGTTAGCATATACCCTCTTCACCCAATCACTGCTATTGCTTTAATAGAGTTATGCCGAAAATATGCTCAAAATGAGAGGACCCTTTTATCTTTTATCTGCAGCGGCCATCTATATGCGTTACCTGCTTATCTAGAAGACACAGAAGTAAATTTTGCTGAAAAAATCCCGGCTGTGGGTTTAGATTATTTGTATGATTATTTTTTTCAGATCAGCACTACTACATTTATCAACCGGGCCGAGTCCCAGCAGTGGTTTGAGGTGCATGATAAGATAAATAATGCAAGTCATAATCTATCTCTTCAGGCAAAAATTATTTTGAAAAATATCGGTGTTATCAACTTGTTATCAGGAGCTCTTGGCATTAAAGCCCACCCGGATATTATTTATTATGTTATGGAGTATTCTCACAACATATCTAGAGAAGTTACCAAACATTTAATACAGCAACTGATTGCTAATGGCTATATCCTTTATAGAGAATATTCGGATGAATACCGGCTGTGGGAAGGATCTGACTTTGATGTCTATGGGGCGATACATGAGAAAAAAGCCAAACTCGCTATTGGTTCTATAGATGTACTGTTGCAGGATTACCTGCCGTTATCTCCGGTTATTGCTTCACGTCATTCTTATAAAACAGGTACTGTTAGGCGCTTTGAGAGGCGTTGGTTGAACGCAGAATCACTTACAGAAGATTTGGTACCCAGTAAAGGTTATGACGGATTGTTTTTATATTTATATGGAAATGCTGTGGTGCCTGAACATATTCCAGAGAAATGCGGTGATAATAGGCCGCTACTCATTGCTTATGTGCCATCATTAACCACCATACAGGAACTTGCTTTAGAAGTGGTTGCTGCTAGAGCTGTTCTACAAGACAGTCCTGAACTTGTACATGACAGTGTGGCCAGGAAAGAACTAAAGTTTCGTATTAAAGTAGCAGAGCAGCAGTTTCGTGAGTATATTGAGAAATTATATTCGCCAAATTCTGAAGATGTGCTATGGTTTGCCAATGGCAAACAGGTTGAAATAAAAAATGCCAGGGAACTATCTTCGCATCTCTCTGCTCTTTCTGACAGTTGTTATTATAAGTGTCCGACTATAAATAATGAAATGATCAGTTATGACAATCTGTCAAATGTAGCTGCGAGAGCAAGGCGTGAATTAGTAGAGGCCATGGCGACACGTGCGGGTGAAAAACAATTGGGATTAAAAGGGTTCGGTCCAGAAGTAGCAGTGTACAGATCACTACTGCTGTCAGAAGGTTTGCATCAACAGGATGAGGCGACCGGTTGTTGGCGTTTTTGTTTAGAGGGAACAGACTCTCGTTTGCAATATGTATGGAAAGAGATCAGTGACAGCATCGCTGATGCCGGAGATAAGGGAGTTACTGTCGCTGATATTCTCGAGCGTCTGTATCAACCTCCTTTTGGTTTGAAGCAGGGGCCAGCACCTATATACATCTGCTTATATATATTAGTTAAATCAGATGAAGTTACAGTATTTCGGGAGGGGGGGTATCAGCCTTACTTAACTGCTGCGGATATGGCACTGATGCTGAAACGCCCTGAATTATTTACAATTAAGCAGTTTACTTCCACTAAAATCGAACGAGAAGTTTTTGATATTTATCAAAGCATTCTAAACACAGTTAAAATAAAGAGGGACCCGGGGTTACGCAACGCAACAATGCTAGGTGTTGTTGGGCCACTGATCAAGTTTATCAGTAGTTTGCCCGCATATGCTAAACAAACTAGAGATGTTTCCTATGAAGCGCAGTTGGTTCGAACTGCTATTCTAAATTCTGTTGACCCAATTGATCTACTATTTAGTGAACTACCTAAGGCGGTTAATATAGATCTCAAATCAGCAAAGAAAAATGGTTATTCATTAACTGAACTATTACAAAAAAAATTGTACTCTGCGCTATTAGAGCTGGAGCAGGCATATTCTTTTCTGAATGCAAAAGTGCAAGACACAATACTTAGAGTTTTTGGATATGAAAACCTACAGGAATTATATGATGAACAGAGGGCACGAATTTCCCCACTGATAGATTTATGTGATGATATGGGGCTGAAAGCTGTTTTAAAAGCATTTAATAGAGAATACCAAGATCCAGCTGAATGGGTCAGAGGCATCGCAGGGATCATTGTTAAGAAGCCTATGGAATCGTGGAATGATAATGACTTTATATTGTTTGCTACTAAACTACGTGATTATGCTGACCGTATTGAGCAGCTTGAGACTCTTGCTTCTGTCAATGGTTCCCTTGTATCAGAAGATACTAGGGTGTTAAGTGTGATGTCTCCGGATGGTGTTGTAAGAAGAGAGGTCCTGAAAATAACAAACAGCTTTAATGCCAAAACAAAGAATATTATCAATAAAATTATGAATTTGCCGATGGATGATTCAAAAGCTGTTTTGGCTGCCCTAGTGGAGAAAATTTTTGAAGGTGATGCTGATGGCAAAAAATAAAGAACATCATATACTTGCTCTTTCAGGTGGTAAGGATAGTGCAGCCTTAGCTGTTTATATGCGTGATAAATATCCGGAACTGGACATAGAGTATGTATTTACAGACAGTGGCTGTGAATTACCAGAAACTTATCAATATTTAGATAGGATTAGAGCTGTATTAAATATCGATATAACAGTTATTAAGCCGGAAAAGAGTTGGGATAATTACTGGGCGTTAACAAAAAATAAATCAACAAAATATGGCAATTTTACTTATTTGCCTTCTCCTAAAAATAGATGGTGTACTGAAGTATTAAAGCTTATACCATATTCTAAATGGATTAGTGAAAACTACTCTGATTATACAGTTCATAGTTATGTTGGGTTACGTTATGATGAGAAACAGCATCGTAAGGGTTTCAATCCCAGCAACCCAAATCTGAAAGTACATCATCCTTTCATTGAAGATTTTATGGTTTTTGAAGATATAAAAAAAATATTAATAGATTCCGGATTAGGGTTTCCAAGCTATTATAAATGGCGCCAACGATCCGGATGTTACTTTTGTTTTTATCAAACGAAACGTGAGTGGTTAGGTCTGTATGAACATCATCCAGATCTTTTTATGAAAGCTAAACAATACGAAACTATTATTCCAGAAAAAAACATTAAATTTACATGGTGCGAAGATATGAGCTTAGACGAACTTCTCAGTAATAAAGAAGAAATTTTGGGTCAGGAGTTACATAAAAATAAAACAGAAAAAAATACCGTATTAAAACTATGTGATAGTATTGCAAATATTTGGTGATAAGGGGGTAGATGAGAGTAAGTATGGATTTAAACGACTTTTTCAATAATCTCGACATATTATCTAAGGGCTCTTCTTATAAACCACATAAATATTTATTATTGCTAGCTGTACTAGATATGTTTCAAATAGCAAAAACACCTGAAAATAAAATTTACTTTGATGATCGTTTAAAGAGTCATTATAGTAGGTATTTTAAGAATTATAAATGCAAGGATGATCGCAATCGACCACATACACCCTTTTTTCATCTCAGGAGTTCGGGATTTTGGTATTTAAAAGCAAAGCCAGGAAGGGAGTCTGTTTGTGAAAAGTTAAGTTCAGTTGGTGGACCCGGTGATATTATTAATAATTTTGAATACGCTTGTTTGAGTGAACCTGTATTTAAACTATTTACTAATAGAGAGTCTGCAACAAAGATAAAGAATTATATTCTATCCAAATTAGAAAAAAGAACAGGACCTGAAACTTTTAGAGAGGAAAGAGAAACATATTCAACAACAGGCTTAGGAAAGTCATTATTTAAACACGAAGAAGAAGCAATAAAAGTAATAAACTCTGCTGTTAGTTCTATAGGAAAGATATTAAGTAATGTGTATTTATTTGATAAACAATCCAATAACTATTATGAATATGATATTATTTTGGTTGCTCATTCAGGAATATATGTAATTGAGCTTAAGCATTGGTCAGGGCATATACGTGTCGAACCTTATAATTGGATAATTAATAATACTCAAACTAGAACTGATCCACACAAAAATAATGGTTTTAAATGCAAGGTTTTAAAAGGCATTTACCAACATAATTTTAAGACATACCCGAATGTATGGGTAAAATCTGTAGTCGTCTTAACAAATCCTGACAGTAATGTTGATGGTGCTTCATCTCCCAGAATCGCAGCTGAGCAAGATATCAACAACCCTACTTTTGCATCCATTCAAGACCTCATAACCTATCTAAAGAAAAAAGAGACTTTACTCCAAGAGCAATTTCTTAATGACCAGCAAATCAGTTCTATTATCAGTTATTTAACAAACCTTAATACTCCCCGGCAGATGGTAAAGTATGCAGTTCCCGGTTATGAAACTGTTGAATACCTTTCGCAAAAACCAGAGTGTATTGAATTAATTGCTAGACCTATGGATGGTCGTGCTAAAGGCTTAAATCGTTTTAGAATTTTCCGGACACCGCTTTATACAACAGCAATACAAAAAAAACGTTTTATGAAGAGGGCATATAATACTTTAAAGACTGTATCTGAAATTGGGGATCATCCTCATATTCAAAAGGTATGGGTGTTCGAAAATGATAATGGCGATATCATAGAAGGTTCTGATTGGTCGGAAACTGGAACACTGAACGATTATATACACCAGAAGGAGCGGTCAATTTCCATCGAAGATGCTTTTAGAATATGTAGGGGGATTTTGCTCGGTCTGAACACTGCACATCAATTGGGTGTTATACACCGGGCAGTGAAACCGGAAAATATTCTTATGTTTAATGGTATTCCAAAACTGATTAATTTTGACCTGGCTTATCAGGTTGAGGATAATCGTATTACCGTTATTCCTGATGCATCACAACTAAAAGATGACGGGTATACTGCTCCGGAAGTGATTCATGGTGAGGATATTGATGAAAGTACTGATTTTTTTAGTGTAGGTGTTATTGCTTTTGAAATGCTTGCCAGGGATAAACCATTTAAAACTGTTAGAGAATTTATTACCAAAGGTGGTCATTTTAATGAGTGCATGCAACAGAAGCTAGAGCAAGCAGGTGTACCAGAAAAAAGCATTGAGGTAATAAAGGGATTACTTGTTGCTGATAGAGCAAAGCGTTTGAAAGATGTTGAAAAAATTATTGCTGCTTTCCATATAGAAACCGAAGAAAGCCGGCAAACAACTGAAACGCTAGCCGTGAATGCTAGACTTGAGCCGGGTGATAAATATGATGTTTATGAGATCATTGAGCAAATTGGTCAAGGACGAGAAGCGCAGATATATAAAGCAAAAACATTAGGAGGACGACATGTAGTTATAAAACTTTTTAATAGTGAAGTTCCTCAGGAACGGATTCTTAGAGAAGGTGAGATTACCAGTGCTATAAATTCCAGTTATGTTGTTAAGTGTAACAACAAAATTGGGCACTGGAAAGGGGAACGTTTCTTTTTGGAATTGGATTATGTAGAAGGTAATAGTCTGCGTGAAAAAATAGATAGCAAGGAAAAGCCGGATATTGAAACTTTTCGTAGTGTTGCTTTTTGCTTAATGGAAGCAATAAGGTCCTTTCATGAACATCAAGATGAAGAGGGCAATCCCAAACCATATTTGCACAGCGATGTTAAACCGGATAATGTTATCATTACACCAAAACCTGACAACAAAGCTGTTCTCATTGATTTTGGTATAGCAGGGGAGCCTAGGGTTGATGTTTTCCAGGGGACAAATGGTTATGTACCACCAGACAGCATCAGAGGCACAGATATGGAATTTTCCGTTAGTGGTGATATTTTTGCACTGGGTGTGACCTTATGGGAGTGGCTATTTGGTGAGAAGCCATATAAAGCCCCTGCTGTAGGAGATGTCCCGTGTTTACCAGAAGAACTCAGTGATGAAGTTAAAATCTACATACCCTGGCTAATGAAAGCAGTTGCAACAGAAGCAGATAAACGATTTGCTAGCATTCAGGAAATGCAAAATGCTTTTATCGAGTGTAGCATATCGGAAGAAAGCGCTGCTCAGCCAGATATAGTTGAGGTTGATGAAGTTGCAATCCAGGAGCGAGATACAAAAACAGTAAAAATAGTCTCTGAAGATGAGTTTGAGAAAGGCAATCCTTTTGTAAAGTATTTGAATTCCCTTTCTGAAGCATCAGCAGGTAATGAGAATGCGACTGCTGAGTCGCAATTAACCAGTGATTATTTTGACAGGATATTAGTAACGAACCCATTAACTGATTATGTCTTTGAAAAACTTGTTAACGATAAAATAAATGTTATTCTTACCGGTAATGCCGGAGATGGCAAGACAACCATTGCTGCTGAAATCTACCAAAGAGTAACTGGTCACCACCCACAAATTTTACACCCAATTACCCACGCTGGAGATATTATCATTGTCAAAGATATGAGCGAGCTGCGTCATCACGACCAACGCACTGATATTATTAAAGATGCACTGAATAATTCATCTAATAGATATCTTATAGTGTCAAATACAGGCGCATTATTGGAGTGTTTTCGTGATTTAAAAAATAAAAATGACATAAAAGCTGATGTAAGTGAACTATTAAATGCGCTAGAAGCAGATGAACCTCAAAATATACTTAATGATAAGTTTATGCTTATTAACATTGCTAATATGGATAGCATTGACACTGCAAGTCAAGTTTTTAAACGCATGCTGGAAACAGATAATTGGTTAGCGTGTCAGAAATGCAAATTTGATGAAAAATGCCCGATCTTCAGGAATGTAAGGCTTCTCCAGGATGAACTACAAACAGTGACAGAGAGGGTAATGCTTTTATACAAGCGCTTATATGAATATGATGTGCGCCTCACTATGCGCCAGATGACTGGCCATTTGGCATATGCAATCACTGCAGGGAAAAATTGCGCTGATATTCATGCAATGTCAATAATAGCTTTGCAGAACACTTTTAATTGCTTTTTATTCTTTAATCGTTTTTTCGGGGATGATGGGAGTAAAGTTGCCCCTGAGGCATTGCAATTGCTACCGGTGCGAAAAATTCAGGAAACAGAATTTGGAATACACCTTGACCCCTATTTTGAAAGAAAAGCTTGGGCCAAAGATAATACTAAATTACCCCTAACAGGAGAAGCGCTGAGGGTCGGCCATACCCTTTTAAAAAGTAAAAACCAGAATGATCCGTCTATTCGCAGACAAGTGCGTCGTCTTGTTTATTTTTTTGGCTCTCTAGATGATGAGACTGGAAAACGTTATCTTTCTACTTTTTTGCGGACACCAATGTTGATTAAATATATAGAATATTCACAAGGGCGCACTTTAGATAGAATGACGGAGGAAAAATACAGACATCAAATTTTGCATGTATTGCAGGAATATTTTACAGGGGTGCGTTTACCGGAGGAAACCTGGCAAGTAAAGGATTTATATATTACCCTGAGACCATATGAAAACAGTACTGGAACGCAGATGGTCCTGGCATCTTTTAGGGAAGAAGACTTTGAATTGACTTTAAAAGATAGATTTAGGGTGGGGAAAAATGACAGTAAAGTATTAGCCTTATGCCTTAAGGACAGTGATATTGAGATGAAGCTTGAACTTCCTTTTCTAGATTTTATAGCTCGCAGATATCAAGGGAATGTAGCAGAAGAGCTATCTGCATACTACGCTAATCGTCTGGAACAATTTAAAGTCAAACTACTTGCTGCTAGTGAGCAAAAAGATGGTTATTTGACTCTACTTCGCATCAGATATGGCGGGAGTTTTGACGTTATTAAAATACATGTTTCAGATGATTCATTGGAGGTATTCTCATGAGTTTACCAGAGCCTTTTCCTGAGGTTGATGTTTCAGAAGATTATAACCCTGCAATCAGATTATTTGGCAAGCGATTTATCAAAGAACAGACAGTTTTAGAATACTTGTCTGAATTCCTAGCTGTGGTTTTTTCAGAGAAGCGGATCGGTGATGATGGTGAAGTATTTTTATCGCCTTTACCTTCAATTAAAGAACTAAATGAGTGGCCAACCTCTAAACCTCTTTGTTATAGACCTCCTGTAAAACTAAATCTAAAGCTTTTTGCGTTTTTGAGCTGTTCCCGGGCTGATTCAAGAGACGAAACACATACAGAACATTATAAACAATTGGTTAAAAAATTGGAAGCTAGCATTAGGACGAGCAATAGAAGCGTACAGGATGTCAGAGATTGGCTGGAGGAATTTCTGCGCTGTTTCCAAGGGGTTGGATTAAATAGGACATGGTGTGCACAGACATTTTATCCTATTACTCCTAGTCTTTTAACACAGGAAACTATCTGGAACGAAACTTACGCAAAGAACAATCCAAATGATTGTTGGATTAACAGCTTAAAAAGATTTCATAAGTACTATAGTGTTTCAAAACACCGTTTTATGTCTAGGGGCGGCGAATTATTATATCTACAATTATGCAATCTTTTTACAATTGAAAAATCAAAGATCAGCGAGTTTGCGAAAGAGATGCAAATTGAAGATGATAATGAAATAAATTTGCATAAACTCTATTGCTCACTGCAGGAAGGTTTACAACAATTTAGAGGGCAAAATATGGAGCATTTTAATAAGCTGGTTGATTATATGGAGTTATTGGATAAAAACACCCATAGCCTGACAAACAATGAAACAAAGTATGTAGCCAGTGAATGGTGCCCTAGGGATAGCTGGCAAGAGGCCTACCTATTTGCTATTGAAATTAATAGATTGTTGGCTGCTTCATTAGAACCAATTGAGCGGCTAGAGTTGTTAATGACTGGCTGTTCTTTGCAGGTGCTGCGCAGTTTATGTGCCCAAAGTGTAAGGTATGCTAAAGGATTTAACACAGCAGGGACCGGTGGGAAGTTAGGGTACGCGTGGATATTTTCTTCCTTGGGTTTATCCTCTCGTCAGCAGCGCCTCACTGCACAGCGAAATTTGAATTATATTCAAGGAATCATTCAAAAAGCACTGCGTAATGATGAACTGCATAAAAATGCTGAGCGACATCCACGTAAAACAGCTGAACAGCTTTACCGCGAGGCAGATGATAGATATGGACATAAGTTATTAATTTCTCTTGGTAAACGATTGGGTATAATCATTCCAAAAACAGGTGCTCAGGCTAGGTTTGTTATGACCGATAGACTTCTTCGCTATTTTGTGCTTGTTTTATTAAAGCCTGGAGAAAAATGTACTGACGATGTATTTCGGCAGAGGCTTTATCGCCATTATGGCATAGCTGTGGAGGGAAAGGAGCTTGAAGATGCCGTACTTTGGACAGGTTTACCTGCCAACAGTTCTATACAGCCTCAAGAGTCATGGTTAACGGAGATGCTCAGGGCTGGTGGATTTTTGACAGAGCTTTCTGATGCGTGTTCTATTGTTAAGAATGATTTTAAATAAAAAATAATAGAACAGGGGTAAATATTATGAAATACATGGCTGATACAATAGTTAACTATATACTGGGAGAAGCTAAAGATTATTCCGGCGTGTTGAGGTTTGTGATGCCTTCCTATCCATCTGGTCTTCTCTTAGCTGTTGGTACTGAACTTGAAGAGCAGTTCAGAAGAATTCTGGAGCGCCGTGTCGTCTTGAAATATGGGATAGCTTATCGTTTAGGCAAAGAGTGGTCGGTGATTGGTACTGATACCGATCGCTGGAGCTTTGACAAAATCAAAAAAAAGGGTTGGTATAATGAAGATGATAACCTTACCAGTCTAAGAAATACAGTAAAAGATCCTGATATTGATTGTTTAGTAATTTTGTTAGCTGGTTACGATCATATAAATGACCGTGCAAGTTTAAGAGATTTTTTTCATCTGGATCAAGAAACAGTATGGAGACTGTGTCTGAATAAGTCGTTTTCAGACTGGGTGGAAACTTGTTTAAAAGATTTTGTTAACCCAGATGGAAGCGAAGAAGATATTAAGAAGATAGCAGAGATATTTAAATCACTTTACGATTATGGTTTGACAGATATGTTAGGAGTTAGTAGCTATTTAGAAAGGTTGGATCTATCAGATGTTATGACCGGTAGTGACGCATACCATCTGATCCTTAGTAATTTATTGCCTTTTAAATTACCGTGCATGAATGGACTGGCTGGACGTTTTAGATCAAGGAAGTCTTTTTCTAGCTATATTAACCCTGCACAGAATTTTTTTAATTACAGTATGTTTCTTAGTTCTTCTGATAGAAAGAGGGCTTTAGAAAAAATAGAAAAATTCAGAAATGAGCACGGGGATGACCAATTAGAGAGTGATACTCTTGGATCTTTTAGCTCACTAGGGCAACTGCTCGATGCCCTGGATGAATATATCAGAAACAGGAATGAATCAGCCCGCGTTGAGCTTATGCATGCTGACTTCGTCTATATTTACGATAAAATTTTAAAATACAAGAAAAAGAATAATCAGCCACCTAAGCCCCCAACAGTTAGAAAGTTGTATGGTTTGCCACCAGAAGTTTTCCTGCGGGCGTTGTGGATCACCCTTGGGGAATTTAAAAAGGAGTCTGAAAACCCACTACTTGTACCAGGGAATTTATCTTCAATATCTTTAAAGAGTATTTCTTTTAAACATGATTTCGATGAGGCAGATGAGGAAGGGAATGAAAGTGCAAGAGCAAGATCCTTTCTTCATCAAGTATTGGGCGGAATTGATGGCTTTTTTGAGAGCCAATTGCACGATTTAGGTGACACCGATATTCCAAAACGATTTAATGTCGGTGTGACTTCTAAGCTATGTCCGTGTACAGATGGCTCCTCTGATGAGATTTTATACGAAAGTACCAAAACGGCGGAACCATATTTAAAATTTAAGGTAATCATTACCCCTCGTGAAGGTGAATCCTGTCAGCGTGAGTTTGCCTGGGCACTACCCCCACACCATCAGAGCCGTCTTTTGATTGATCTTTATCATTGGACGATAAAGAAATATAAAGAGTGTGGTAATGCTTTTCCGGTCTTTACTTTACCATATATACCAGAGCTTTTTATGGCTTCTGACGAAGAGACTGTTAACCGTCTTATGGATACAGCTCTACAGAGTACAGAGTTTGCTATGATTAATTTGCTTAATGCCGAGGGTTTCGATAAATCAGATCCTGTTAAACCTTTGTTAGATGATCTATCCATTTCTTATCAGAGCTTTCTCATGGAATTTGAGACTAATGGCTTTTTTAGTGCACTTAATAATAAATATGATGCCCTACGCAGAGCGTATTGTGCTGCTTATCAAAAATACCTCGAAAATAGCGATCAAAGCAGTTTAGGTCCACTTCTTTTAAAGGCTTTTGCGATTACATCAGATAATACTGCGGACCGATCTTGGCTTTGGAATGATTATCAGGATTGTATGGTGATCACCCCTTTACATCCTGCTTTGTTGGAAATGATTCATAACAGAAATGCATTTTTGTGTGAGTGTTTTTGTTTTTATGCTAGAAAAGGTTTAGAAGAAATCGGAGAAAAATTTAATGAGAAAATATGGGATAAACTCGCTGATCTTTCCAGAATAAAGAGACCTGTTGTTGGTACTTTAAAAAATAGTGACTTGATCCTTGACACAAATGTGCGCAGTTATGGTTACATTCATTTGGTTGGGGAGTGTGATGGTGATCCGACCTCGATTAATGCCCGTCTGCTGCTGGAATATGAGGATGACGATGAGGAAATTTCAACTGCAGATCTATTTAGAGAAACTCGTGCATCAATTCTGATTAAAAATATATTAGAAGATTATCATGAACTTCATCGTTATGCTGATGATGGCATCAGTATTGCTGCCTATTGTGGAGATGCAATTCAACCATTTATTGCGGGGATTGACAGTTACTTATCTTCGATTCTAAAAGAACGGGATGAACGAAAATATTCTCTCCGCTTAACTGTTTTTTCAGATAGCGGTGATGACTCTTCTATTATGAAGTGGATTAATGCTTGGAAAGAAAGATGGCAGGAATCAGAAACAGGATCCAAAGCTCATTATAGCCACTGTGAACTATCAATCGCTTACCGCGTTGTATCCAGAGAAAAAGATTACGACCAATTCTGTAAACTGCTACAGGGAATAGAAGTGGATATTATGTTTTTTATAGACTTTATTAAATCAGGGTCCAGCCAATTTAGGTTGATAACAACTTATGTGGATGACCAGAGCTATCGCAAGTATCCGATACTGGAAAAGATATGCTGTCCAGTAAAAGGAGGGGGCAGCTATAATAAACGGGAGAGAATTTTAAGTAACTACCGCTTTAGAATGAGTACTTTACATACAGAGGTTATGGCCCATCTTAAACAAGGGCATTCAACCCCTGAAAAAAAACACATAGTCGCAAGTATCAGCAATTTTCAGCAATGGTCATCTGTAATAGACACCGCCCATCAGCACAGCGCATGGGTGGTTTGTATAGATCCCGCTGTTGATGAACAGCTGCTGCGGAAGGTTGGAACAGATGGTTCTAACCAACGGGAGATCATCGGTTTTGGTACCGGAGTCGGATCGCATGGAGAAAACAACTATACTGTCTCTACTGAACAGTTTTCATTGGTTGATATATCAAATAAGATCGGGGAACAGATATCAAAGCTGTTTGAACTTATAGATCGAGATGTTACCAAACGTATAGCAGAAAGCCTGATTCGTGAAGCGTCAAACATTGGAGGCCTATCGATAGTTAAGGCAACTGGTCCATCTGAATATGTGAGGGATTATATTGCATATGCTATGGTACGAAAATTGCTTCCAGCTGATGACAGTGCTTTTTGTGATGAGATCATTTCTTTAGATGCCTTCCGCCACTGGTTCAATGATTCTGCTGATCAACAGCGCCCTGATATTTTGAGATTACAGGCTGATATTGTAGATGGTTACTTTAATATCAAAGCTCAAGTCATAGAATGCAAACTATGTCAGCAGTCGGAAGGGCGTCTTGAAAAAGCCCGCCAACAAATAGAAAACGGTTTGAAGCAGCTTGTTACCTTTTTCATTCCTCGTCAAGACCGCGAGGTGAGGGAGGGCATTAATGACAGACCAGATCAACGCTATTGGTGGATGCAGCTGCATCGCTTAATTGCAAGTAAAGGGGAAACAAGTCATGCCATGTATAATGAAACACTTCAGGCATTAGAGCGATTGAGTGAAGGATACTTTAATATCACCTGGCAGGCTGCAGCGGTAGCCTTTTGGACTGATGTTGAAGGAGATAAGATGCAGTGTAAAAGCGAATGGAACATTATGATAGATGAGAAGGATATAGCACTGTCTGTAGCTACTTCAGGCAGGAATTTTATAAAAAAGGTATGTCTTGACGGTGAGAGGGGAGATATTTTCTGCTGCAGTTCCGAATTAACTTATTCTTTTAATAAAATAGACGAGATGGCAGAGCCTGATGCCGACATCGATAATAGGGAACAAACACCAGGAGTAAAGACTTCTGATGAAGATAGTATTCCAGTAGTGGATAAAAAGGATAGCGATGAGATAGTTCCTGATCCAAATGGTGGCAGTAGTGAAAAAGTTTCATTGGTTCCTCATGTACCTGAGCGTGTTCTTTTAGGAAGTGGAACTATGGGGGGTAAGGATGCCTACTGGGAGTTTGGACATCCCGCTCTTACTAACAGGCATATACTTGTTTTCGGAGCTTCTGGTACAGGGAAAACATATACCATTCAGGCCATATTGTGTGAACTGAGCAAATCAGGTCAAAACAGCTTGATTGTGGATTATACAAATGGGTTCACTCCTAGTCAGCTGGAAAATATAGTTGTAGAGAAGTTAAAACCAAAACAGCATATAGTGCGAAATGAACCGCTTCCAATAAACCCATTCCGCCAACAGTGTGAGTTTATTGATGATATCGAGCTTAAAGAGGATTCAGCAATAACGGCTAGAAGGGTACGGGACTTGTTCGCAGAGGTTTATCATTTAGGTGATCAGCAGCAATCAGCTCTTTATAATGCAATTCGAGATGGTGTAGAGCAAGAAGGGGACAACTTTAATCTAGACGGATTGATTAAAAGGTTGGAGGCGATTCAACATAGGGGAGGCCCTACTGCTAGCTCTGCTGCCAGTGTAATCAGCAAAATTCAGCCGTTTGTAGATCTTAATCCATTCGGTAAAGAGGATGTGCACAGTTGGGAAAGGCTTTTTACAGATACCGAATCTAGATGTCATATAATTCAACTAGCTGGCTTTACGAGAGATACCGCCCAGTTAATTACCGAGTTTTCTCTTTATGATCTGTATTGGTATTACCGTGCTAATGGAAATAAAGATAACCCAAAGATTATAGTGCTTGACGAAATACAAAACCTTGATCACCGGCTGGATAGTCCTTTAGGAAAGATGCTCACAGAGGGCCGAAAGTTCGGTATTTCGTTGATACTTGCTACCCAAACTTTAAGTAATTTATCAAGGGATGAAAAGGATAGACTTTTTCAGGCCAGCCATAAGCTTTTCTTCAAGCCAGCTGATACAGAGGTCAGAACATTTGCCAATATTTTAGCAGATGCGACCAATACACGGAGCGATGAGTGGATTAACCGCTTATCTTCTCTGAAGAGGGGTGAATGCTATTCATTAGGACCTGCACTTAACCGATCAACTAATAAATTAGAAATTGGCAAATACTTTAAGATACGCATTACTCCTTTGGAGCAAAGGTTTTAGGGGGTAATTATATTAATGCTACCGCTTAATTTTCATAAAACATTTATTCCTGAAAGGCGTTTAATAGCTGCATTACTTGAATACGCTGCTCTAAACAAACAAGGTAGTTACCAGGATATGGCTTCGGAAACCGGCATACCTATGGGTAAATCGAGCGGTAAGGTACCAGCTATTCTGGATTATGCTAGAGGGATGGGGCTCGTAGAACTTTCAAGTGAAAAAGCAAGTTCTATTAAAAAACCCGTGCTTACCCCCTTTGGAAAAGTTGTTTATTTGGAGGAAAAATATTTAGGTGACCGAATGCTGCAATGGCTAGTGCATATGAATTTATGCCGCAGTGACATTGGAGCAAGAACCTGGTATAAGGTTTTTGCGAAAGGGCGAAGTGTTTTAGGAACTGTGTTTACCAAACTACAGTTAGAAGATTATCTGGTCGGTATTTTTGGCCCTGATAATAATAGAACAGGCCCTATGGTATTGACCTATACCGAAGACGCTGCTCTTGGTAGATCCGGAGTATTAACTGTCGATAAAGATACTATTAAACGGCATAAGGCTCCAGTTATAGATGCTTATGCTATACCTTATTCCGCATATATCCTTAACCTTATGGAAGTATTTTTTCCAGGGGAAAGCCAGGTTGCCTTATCTGATTTTCAAAGAAAAACACTTTGGTTTGATATTAATCTTTGGGGTCCGTCAGATATTGAGTATGTGCTGTCATTGGTAGAGCAGAAAGGCTATCTATCTGTTGATCGCCAGATGCAACCATGGATACTAGAAAAAAAAGCCATGTCTACTGACGTATGGCCGCATATTTTTGATGATATGGCATAGTACAGGGGGCTGGGGGAGGATGAAACTTGCTGAAATTGTATCATTCCGGAAAGACTTGTTGTTTAATGGAGCGGTTCAATTAAGTTGGTTTGAAAAGGATAGGAAGCAAGCTGAGAAAGCTGCGGAGCACTTTGTTTTCCATGGTCCAAATTATCATGGAGTCGTTGAGGAAGATTTTGAGAGTAGCCATAAACTAATCGATACCGCAAGTTTTGCTTTGGAGATTTTAAAACGGATGACCGGGGAAACTGCCGATGAGCCGTTTACTTTAGCCGTTGCAGGTTATGGTTCAGGAAAATCACATCTCGCTATTACTCTTGCCTCTTTGTTAAGCAATCCAAAAAGTGAGGTTGCCCAGAAAATTTTGAGCAATCTTAATATGGCTGATGCTTCTATTGGTAAGCGTGTTCAGCAAATCGTCGCAAAAATCTCTGAGCAACCTTATATAGTTGTTGCTATTAACGGTATGCAGGATTTTGATTTATGTAGTGAGATAATAAGACAAGTTCTTTTTGTATTAAAGCAGCATAGATTGGATACAACAGTTTTGGAAAACTTGCGCCCGCGTTTCAATTCAGCTATTAAATTTACCGAATCGTTTTTTTTATCCTTAAAAGAAGATTTTGAAGAGCGATTTGGTAAAGGGTGTAAGATGGAGGATATAATCAATCGCCTAAAATATCAGGATGAAGATACATTTAGCAATGTAAGCTATATTTATGAACAAAAAATGGGCTCTCCAATCCATGCCGTTGGACAGGAATCAATCCATGATTTTATTCGAATTACTAAAGAAACCTACTGTGGTCCTGGCAAGCCTTTTTCCGGTATCTTTATTCTATTTGATGAGTTCGGCCGGTATATGGAGTTTGCAGTTCAGAGACCCCATATCGCTGGTTCAGGGGCACTCCAACAGCTGTTTGAAGCTGTACAAGCAAATGGAGATAGAGTATTTCTTTTATGTTTTATCCAATATGAGCTAAAGGCTTATATATCTAGGGTTGCACCTGAACTTCGTGAGGATTTAAACAGGTATGTTACCCGCTACGATAGTGTCCACAAGGTTAGATTATCCACTAACCTAGAAACACTAATGGCAAATCTATTAGAAAAGAAATATCCTGATGAAATTGATCGACAGCTTTCGAATATGGACATGTCTGTTGATACGATTCAAATGACCATGAAAAGTTGTTTCCCTGACATTAAAAATCATGCGTTATGGTTAGATGAAAACAGGTTCCGACAAGTTATATTTAAAGGATGCTGGCCTCTGCATCCTTTATCAACTTGGGTATTGTACAAACTGACATCTGTTGGAAAGTCTCTTCAACAGCGTTCTGCTTTTTCTTTTCTGGCAGATGTTTACGATGCTTTTAAGCAAGTAGAATTTACTCCAGGAAGAACTATCAGACCAGTAGATATATGTGGTGAAGCATTAATCAATGAATTTCTAGCTTCTGAGCGATATGGTCAGCAGGGTGCTACAGCGCAGTCATATATGAGTGTTTTGCAGAAATATCAGCATGAGTTGACACCATCTGAAAAGGTAGTATTAAAAGCGGTGTTGTTAGCTGCTAAAACCGGGGTAAAGGTTGCGTCCAAAGAGGATTACCTGCAGGTGCTGGCGATGTTTGGTGGTATTGAGGTTGAAGAGCTTGTGAATGCTGTACACATGCTTGAATATGAATACGCGGTTCTGGAGTGGAACGTTCTGCTCAACCAATATGAAATTGCTGGAGATGCAGTTCCCAGAAGGGCATTTCTTGATAATCTGAAAGCAAAGGTTTCAGAAATAGATTCTCAGAAGCGCGCTCTTATATTTCGCCAAAATTATAAGAAATGGTTCCAGATAGATATATACCCTACTGATTTTGGTAATCAAAATAATATTACCACGAGGGAGTGGAACTATAAGGTTTACTTTACTGATGTATCTATGTTAGGTGAGCAAATAGATTATGCATTAGGTATCTGGCGGGATTCAATTAGTGTTGATGAAGAAAAGGGGCAGCTGATTTATTGTTATGTTGGTCCTGAAAGCAGGTTGGACACTGTTCGAGAAAGTGCTTTAAAAATGATTAAAGCGAGCATGGAGAAGCGTAACATTGATTGGAATTCTGGGGCACCACTCGCTGTGATATTTCTCAATGATGCAGAAGGAACTTTTGGCTCTAAGATTGCTGAATACTGGGTATTACAAGAGCAGATGAACGAGGAAGAATCACAGAAATACATAAATTTTATACATGACAGGATAAGCAGCCTAGAACAGGAATTACAGAACCAGTTTTTTGAATTGGAACGGGAAAGGCAAATTATTTTTGCGACTGACAAACAGATAACTGCCTCTCGTATAAAAAATATGTTAACACAGTTATTTGAAGTTATATACCCTAAACTGATACCCTTTCCCTTTGACGGTTTCCATACTGCTAGAGGTAATGCTGCGAAAGACTGCCAGATTTTCACTAAAGAATTATTCCTGGGTAACCTGGATAGGGAATGGTTAGCCGCCAGAAGTCCTCAGCAGCTAAATCGAGGCGATAGTGTTCTGGTCCGATCTTGGGGAGCATTGGGTGAAGATGGCTCTGTAAGATTGATACCGTCAAATGAAATGGTGCGCGGGATAATTGAGTTATTGGACTCAAAATTGCAAGATGTGGAAGCATCAGAAACGCAAAAGGCAATGAACATGGGCGAGGTTATACGGATCCTATGTATGCCACCTTATGGCTGCAATATTGCATCTGCAGGCCTTTTATTGGCGCTGTTTATTGGTCGCCGTAAAAAAGGGTTAAATTTAATGAAAGATAATGAGATTATCAGTTTTGAGAATTGGCTTCAGGAAGCAATACCTGGCAATTTTTTTAACTTATCAACTCTAGATGATACGTATGTTGTGTGTGTTTCGGAAGAAAGTCTATCTGAGTGGGAAGTATTACTTGAAGAATGGGATTTGGAACAAACATATATTGGAAAAGTAAAATTCCGTAATAAAGCACTGAAATTGAAAGAGCGTATTCCTGTGCCACAAATCTATCATTATAAGTATAAGTTTCTCCATGAATATGCAAATGAGGCTCTCCATAAACTAAATGCTGTTAATAACGATATCACTCTTGCTTTGGAAAAAGTAGAAATAGGCATAGAGAATGATGATGCAGGTACGCTTTCATGGGGCGCTGCATTATTGAATAAGGTATATAACTCAATGCAAAATGATGATAAAAAATGGACACAAGAACAAATACATGAGGTTGCAGAACACCTGGCACATGCTCGCACGCATACTCAACAGTGTTTCCCGAAGTGGTTGAAACGCCAAACTGCGAACAGTATTGCAAATTTAAGCAAGTTTAAGCATTATATGTTGAAAAATGTGGGTAGCAATTTACTTGAACTTGGTTTTGATGAGGAGAAGAAACAGTTGGAAAGCCATGTGGATAAAGTAGCAGAGCGTATAGAATTTATTGAAGAAGTGAAAAGGACAACTTCTGATGTTGATAATCTAGTTCAGAGCAATATAATTACTAACTTTACGCCGGTGGTAGAATTAAATGCTTGGTTGGAGCTGGTGAAAGATTTTGAAGAGCGTTTAGAAAAGGCAAAGTTGAGAGCAGATATCACTAAAGAAGAAATAGATACTGCGGTTAGAAAACTCACGAACTTCAAAAATGACTGTCAAAAACAGCTTGAGCTATATAAGGAAAGGGCAGCTGCTGTATTTAATATCAGTGAAATAAGCACTTTAACCGATATAACAAATTGGCAAAATGAGATTGCGTCACTCTTAACGATTTATGATGGTCAAGAAAGAGATGTGGAAGACTTAAAGCTTGTACAAAAGCAACTTAGTATAATAGAAAGACATTATCAACAACTAGACAATGATATGCTAACCGAGGAGGAGTTTGAGGCTGTCTGTAGGCGGTATAAAGAGGAAAATGATAATGCTTTTGGGGATGATGCTCCTCCGCTGGATAATGAGATAATTTACAATAGCATCAAAAAGTGTATTGCTGAGAAAAGAGAAAGAACATCCTCCGAATGGATGCTGCGTAATGCCATCGATATTAATGAAATATATAAACTCGACGCTGCGAGAGCTCTACAGTGTAAAACCCGCCTACAGAAAATACCACCGTTTCTATCTGATCAGCAAGTGAAAGCTGTTAATGAGATGATTAAAGCCTGTGACAAGCGTCTTGATGAACTTGAAGTAGAAGGCTTGGTAGAAAAATTCAATGCTATGTCTGAGGATAATAAAAGGAACTTCTTGAGAAAAATTGCTGATTATATAGATAGTTGTGGCTTCAAGCTCTGTTGATCCTCTTGCGGTTTCTTGTCAGGCAAACAGGTGTATTATCAACCAATGGCCTTTATTAAAACCTCCAGCCCTTTCTCGACACTTTCTGCACACCACTTTTCGAAATTAATTACTTTTACTCAAATTTAACACCAAGCACATAAAAAACCCCGTTGAATCAACGGTTTCAGGGTATATGGCACCTACGTACCACAACATATTTATCAACGATTAAGTTAGGATGATGGCATAACTTCAAGAACCTTGTTCGGTGGTCTCAAACCTACCGCCTTGAACAAATCATAGGCTTTTCCTGTGAGATCTGTTCTGGCCAGGTAGGTCTGGTTGCCAACAACAATCTCCACTGCCTTTAGTTGCTCAAGATCTGTCATCAGGTTTTGGTATGGTTCATCACAGCCGAACTCTTTAAGTTTCTTGCGCAGTGATACGGGTCGGTGCTATAATTTCGGATAGTCTGGTAAGATAAAAACAAAATGGCA
>ERZ773359.2222-NODE-2222-length-24939-cov-6.660023_pt1 | contig 24939 bp, 22 predicted proteins | sample MGYA00374955_ERZ773359 | MGnify/ENA primary metagenome ERZ773359 (study PRJEB29098, sample SAMN04486028) | biogas fermenter metagenome | study: EMG produced TPA metagenomics assembly of the Biogas fermentation microbial communities from Germany - Plant 4 DNA1...
TATGTTGCAAAATGATGTAAGATAGATATGAGAGTTTCCAGTTTACATTATTAAGCATAAGCAATGTACTATTATCCCGATCCGGTAATATATTTTATTATCGGGTTGTGATTTTTTTTGTTATGTTGACGCTTTTACAATTTTGAAAATTCTAAATCGTACAACGATTTTATGACGAAGCACTATCATAAGGATGAAAGGAGGCAGGCAGAATGTCAGTTGCAAAGGATATTAATAAACCGACAGATGACTATGAGGTAAAAAGAAAAGCTGTGAAGCTTGTTGTTGCCCATTTAAGGAAAAAGATCACCAAAGAGTATATGGGTATGCAATATCTTATCAGTTGGCTGGACCAAATGGATGAACTCCTTATGAAGGAAGAGTTTGACATCAAAGAATATTATGCAATGAGGAGACAATTGAATAGCGTTGTCGAGAGTACATTGGACGAAGAAATGAGGGGTAAGATAAGGAATTCCTGGCATAGCTTTGGAAAAGCATTAGATAAAAAAGCAAAACCTTATTAAAAAACCTCGATGTGAAAAATCGAGGTTTTTGATTAACTGCGCAATAAAAAAGCTCTTCAGTGGTATCTGGCATATAAGCTTTACGGCATTTATGCTTGTACACTAAAGAGCTTTTATATCAGGTACTTAATCCACAGTAAACAACTTATGCTATTCCGGGCATCATCAAAGAATGTTAAATATTTGCTTATATGATACTTCGACATCGCTGACGCAGACTTAAAAATGAAACTTTTTTATATGTCATACATTTAAGTTTTCAATAAATTCCTTGCCCATATTTATCTGTTCAATTACGCTATCCTTAGCAGGCCCGCCGGTAACCTTTCTTTCATTAACGCATGTGTTAAGGCTTATCGCATAGTATACATCATTTTCAAACTTATCAGAAAATGTTCTTAATTCTTCTAAACTCATATCATCTATGTTTTTGTTTTTACCGATACAATATGCCACCATACGGCCGATGATTTCGTGGGAATCTCTGAAGGGTATACCTTTTTTGACCAAATAATCGGCAATATCGGTAGCATTGGTGAAACCACCTTTAGCGGCATTATACATATTATCCTTATTGATTTTCATGGTGTCCAGCATTTTTGTAAAAACAGGGAGGCAGAGCTTAACGGTGTCAACCGCGTTGAATATTGCTTCCTTATCCTCCTGCATATCCTTGTTATATGCCAGGGGAATGCCTTTCATCATGGTCAGGAGAGAAATGAGACTTCCGTACACTCTTCCTGTTTTACCGCGAACAAGCTCGGCAACATCGGGATTCTTCTTTTGCGGCATTATGGAAGATCCAGTACTGTAAGCATCATCCAGCTCAATAAATGCGAATTCTCCGGAACACCACAGAATGATCTCCTCACTGAACCGTGATAAATGCATCATAATTATTGAGAGGCAGGAAGCCAGTTCAATAACAAAATCCCTGTCGCTTACGCCGTCAATACTGTTGGCTGTAATATCGTCAAAACCAAGTTCCGAAGCCACCATTTGCCTGTCCAAAGGATATGTTGTCCCCGCAAGGGCTCCTGACCCCAGGGGCATAATATTCATTCTTTTTGCGCAGTCATCCAGCCTTTCAATATCTCTTTTAAACATTTGGAAATACGCCATATGATGATGCGCCAGGGTTATAGGCTGAGCCCTTTGCAGATGCGTGTAACCGGGCATAATAGTATCAAGATTATTTTCAGCGATCTTCAGGATGACATTGAGAAGGTCTTTTAACATTGATTTCAGCTTAATGATTTCATCCTTAAGATACATGCGAAGATCCAAGGCTACCTGGTCATTTCTGCTTCTTCCGGTATGCAGCTTTTTCCCGACGTCTCCGATCCTTGAAATCAGTATGGTTTCGATATTCATATGAATATCTTCAGCAGATACATCGAATTCAATTTTTCCATCCTCAATATCTTCAAGTATCTCAAACAGTGTTTTATATATCAAATCAGCATCGGCTTTCGGAATGATCCCGCATGAACCGAGCATCTTGACATGTGCAGCACTGCCAAGGATATCATGTCTGTACATCCTGTTGTCAAAATGTATTGATGAGTTGAAATCATCCATTAATTTGTCCGTATTCTTGGAAAACCTACCGCCCCAAAGCTTCATAATTACCCTCAATTCCATAATAATCAATACACTGTCAGCTGCTTAAAGGGCTGACAGTGTAAATTATAACGCTAATTTTTATATTTAATAATCTTTAATATTGTTTCGTTTTTTCATATTGGCCTGAACGGTACATGGCAGGCCGAAGAGATTGATGAATCCTTCAGCATCTTTCTGATTATATACATTATCCTCTCCAAAGGTACATAACTCTTCGTCAAAGAGGGAGTAGGGCGAAGTTACGCCCGCAGGGATAATATTCCCTTTATATAATTTAAGTTTAACCGTTCCGGTTACATATTTCTGCGTGGAGTCAACAAATGCCGAAATTGCTTCACGAAGAGGAGTATACCATTGTCCGAAGTATACCAGTTCGGCGAATCTTTCAGCCACAAGTGCCTTATAATGAGCAGTGTCCCTGTCAAGAGTAATGCTTTCGAGTTTCTGGTGCGCCGCATACAGGATGGTTCCTCCGGGAGTCTCATAAACGCCGCGGGACTTCATTCCTACAAGACGGTTCTCTACAATATCGATTATTCCTATACCGTTTTCACCGCCGATTTTATTTAAGGTCTTCAAAAGGTCAATTGGAGAGAGTTTTTCTCCGTTAACTTTAACCGGAATGCCCTGTTCAAAATCAATTTCTACGTAAGTTGGCTTATCGGGAGCCTTTTCAGGTGTTACCGACAGCTGGAGCAGCCGGTCATACAAAGGTTCATTGGCCGGATTCTCAAGCTCGGATCCTTCATGGCTTAAATGCCAGATGTTTCTGTCCCGGCTGTAGTTATTGTCTTTGCTTACAGGTATGGGAATATTTCTTGCCATAGCATAATCGATTTCTTCTTCTCTTGATTTTATATCCCATATTCTCCATGGAGCTATTATTTTAAGATGGGGAGCAAGAGCTTTTATGGTAAGCTCGAAACGCACCTGATCATTCCCCTTCCCGGTTGCTCCATGACAAATGGCGGTAGCGCCTTCTTTTTCGGCTATTTCAACCATTCGCTTGGCAATTATAGGCCTGGCAAATGAAGTACCCAGAAGATACTTGCCTTCATATACAGCACCGGCTTTCAGCGTCGGATATATAAAGTCGGTGATGAACTCTTCGGTTACATCTTCGATATATATTTTGCTTGCGCCGGTTTTTATGGCTTTTTCTCTTAAGGGTTCCAATTCTTCGCCCTGTCCGACATCCGCGGCAACTGCAATTACTTCCGCATCATAGTTTTCTTTCAGCCACGGAATAATTATTGAAGTATCAAGACCTCCTGAATAGGCAAGAACTATTTTTTCCTTACTCATTAAAAATCTCTCCAATCTGTGCTAAAATTAGTTTGGTACAGGTTAATTCTATACAAATCACGAATAAACATTATTTAACCCAAAACTATATACTGTATTTTGCTTTTATAATTATACAATAGCATGCATAAATATTCAATACTTTGAAAATAAATTTAACAAACTGATACTTAAATTGAAGACAGAGGTATACCAATGAGAATAATAGGAATTGATCCGGGCTTTGCAATAACAGGCTACGGGGTAATTGATTACATAGGTAACAAGTTTTCCATAATAGACGTGGGAGCTATTAATACAGAAGCAGGTCTTGAACTGTCGGACAGATTATTGGCCTTGAGCAACAGTCTTGATGAGCTCATCGCAAAATATAAACCGGATGCAATGGCCGTAGAGGAACTGTTTTTTAATACAAACGTAAAAACAGCAATTAAAGTCGGCCACGGCAGGGGAGTAGCATTGTTGGCCGCCGCAAGAGCAAACTTAAAAGTATACGAATATACGCCTCTTCAGGTCAAACAGGCTGTGGTGGGTTACGGAAGAGCCAAAAAGGAACAGGTACAGCAAATGGTTAAGGTGCTGTTGAACCTGGAGAAAACTCCAAAGCCGGACGATGCTGCCGACGCGCTTGCAGTTGCCATCTGCCATGCACATTGCAGTGGCTCGTTTAGAGCCATTGATTTTCGCTGACATAGAGTTTATAAATTTAATAAACGATTTAAATATAAAGAATCTACCTGTTTGACTTTGGATATTATAAGTATGAAAAAAGCCGGTTCTCTGGATAAACCGGCTTAAGTTTTGGCTGCGGATTAAGGATTTGAACCCTAACAAACTGATCCAGAGTCAGTCGTGCTACCGTTACACCAATCCGCAATAATTGCGTTTCGCATGGAAACTAAATCATGATGCCGTTTCATGCGGCGATTATCATTATAATATGATTAAAGGATGATTTCAAGCCCCAATTTTTATTTTATTTAACATGGGGGGACAAAAATATACAATATGAGCTGTCTTAAATATGTATATATGTCATACCCGTACGATTAAACAACAATGATCCGTTGTTTGATCCGGGAACCAGCACCCATTTAAGACAGCTCTTTAAAATCAAACTTATACCTTAACGACCCAATGAAACGGATCAGGCAGTTTCTTATACTGGATTCCTGTTATATTATCGTAAAGCTTTTGAGACAGTTCGCCAATTTTACCTTCGCTTAAGGTAAGCTTTTTATCATTCCAGCAAAGTTCTCCGATAGGGGATATAACAGCCGCAGTACCGGTACCGAACGCTTCTTTCAAAAGGCCTTTATCAGCTGCATCATAAATCTCCTGAATTGAGATCTTTCTTTCAGAAACCTTCATTCCCCACGAACGAAGAAGTTCTATGCAGGATTTTCTGGTAATACCGGGCAGAATGCTTCCGTTGAGGGCCGGTGTAACTACTTCGTCGCCTATAACAAAGAAGACATTCATCGTTCCTACTTCTTCAACATATTTTCTCTCGACACCGTCAAGCCATAATACCTGTGTATAACCTTTCTTGGCCGCTATTTGCTGAGCTTTCAGGGAAGCAGCATAATTGGCGCTGGCTTTTGATTCACCAAGCCCGCCTTTTACGGCACGCACATAATGAGATTCAACATATATTTTGACGGGATTAAGCCCTTCTTTATAATAAGCTCCGACAGGACCTGTAATAATAATGAAGTGATAAGTACTTGAAGGATGTACTCCGATATGGGGCTCAGTTGCGATAATAAAAGGACGAATATAAAGAGAAGTACCTGGGGCGTCAGGAACCCAATCCCTGTCAATATCGATCAGTTTTTTTAATGCATCCAGAGCAAAGGTTTCATCTATTCTAGGAATGCATAGCGCGTCACAGGAATTGTTCAAACGCTTGAAATTCTCATCCGGTCTGAAAAGTACTATTTCGTTTCCTGTCTTATAAGCCTTCAGGCCTTCAAAAACAGCCTGTCCGTAGTGAAATACCATTACAGCGGGCTCGTAGCTGATTGAACCGTAGGGAACGATCCTTGCATTATGCCAGCCTTTACCTTCTTCATAATCCATGATGAACATATGGTCTGAGAAAATATTACCAAAAGCAAGATTCTCAGACGCCGGTTTTGCTTTTGGGTTTTTTGTCAATTCTACTTTTATTTCCATACCAACACGCTCCTTTGATATTTTAGTTTACACCATTGCAATGTAAAAATCTATAATTTTTTCGACATAAATACAATTTGTAATCAGTTGTTTAGTATTATACCATGTCCATATTGAAACAAAAGTAAGTACGCTGCATATGCTGAAAATATATCGGTTGGGAGTGTGAGACCATGGAAATTCATGTAGTCAAACCTGGTGAAAGTGTTTACTCGATTGCAAATCTTTACGGAGTACCATGGCAGAATATAGTTTCAGACAATGAACTCGAGAATCCTGATCAACTTGTGGTAGGACAAACTCTGGTTATTCTTCAGGGAAACAGGCAGCATGTGGTAAGGAGAGGAGAATCCCTTTATCTTATCGCAATGCAGTATCAGGTTCGTATAAACGATATCATTAGGGCCAACCCACAAATTACTAATCCCGCACTTCTGCAGGTCGGACAGGTTATCACAATACCACAGAAGGATATCCGCTTCGGTCCTATACAAGTTAACGGCTATGCTTTTCCCAATATAGATATGGAAGTACTAAGAAAGACGCTGCCAAATTTGACATACCTGAGCATATTCAGTTACCAGGTAAACGCAGACGGAAGCCTGGATAACATAAATGATTTACCGCTTATCCGTGCCGCACGTTCCTTCAGAGTAGCTCCTTTGATGGTTATTACAAACATTGGGGAAAACGGCGGTTTTGACAGTGATCTGGCAAGCACGATACTCGGAAGTACAGCCATTCAGGATACTCTTCTGGACAATATTGTACGGATAATGGGAGAGAAGAACTACAGCGGGCTGGATATTGATTTTGAATACATTTATCCCAGCGACAGAGAAAACTATAATAATTTTTTAAGAAGAGCAGCGGCAAGACTGCGTCCCTTGGGATACAGCATAACTACCGCGCTTGCTCCTAAAATATCTGCCGACCAGGAAGGGTTATTGTATGAGGCTCATGATTATCCCGTACATGGAGCTCTGGCTGACCATGTAATACTTATGACATATGAATGGGGATATACTTACAGCCCGCCCAGGGCTGTAGCACCTATAAATGAAGTTCGAAGGGTTCTCAATTACGCAGTTACGGCAATACCTCGTGAAAAAATATTTATGGGTATACCCAATTACGGATATAATTGGACTCTGCCTTTTGAAGAAGGCTCCGCGGCCCAGACAATTTCTAATACCGGCGCGGTGGATCTGGCATATGAAGTTGGATCGTGGATCAGTTACGACCCTATCGCTCAGGCGCCTTTTTTCAGATATTATGATTCAAACGGAAAACAACATGAGGTTTGGTTTGAAGATGCCCGCAGCATACTTGCCAAGCTTACGCTGGCAAATGAATTCAAAGTAGGCGGTATCAGCTATTGGACAATTAACAGGTACTTCCCTCAGAATTGGCTGGTTTTGAATTCTGTATATGACGTTGTAAAAGTTCTGTGAATGATATATAGGAATTGAGTTATACCCTGTGAACAGCCACAGGGTATTAATTTTTATGTGTTATTATAAAAATCACGTTTGAAACAAAATAATCGTGGAAAATATAATTAAATTTTTACTTTAAAGAAAGATATAAATATTTATTTTTTTATTTTATTTGGGGGGAGGTAAAATTTCATGCAACTGGACTTAAAGTTCGAAAAGTTGATCAAGGGGCAGGCAGAATACAAATCAGCAAATCTTGGGTTAAATCTTTTGATTTCAAGACTCCAGCGGAAGTATTCGGAAAACAGTTCATCTGAAGTACTTAACAGTTGCCTGCAGGAAATGAACGCTTTTTTTGCAAAGTATAAGAACATAGTAAAAACTGACATTGAGAAAATATCTCTATTATAGGGGGGAGTTACATGTTTATTTCACTTGAAGAAACAAAAAGATTGGTATCTGAGGGAAAACTATTGCACATCGCAGGAGATGAAAAGCTTTTAAACCAATTGCCAAATGGTAATTGGATTGGAGGTACGACTCCATATTTCATTACTGATGATGGAGGAATTACAAGCAGCGATAAACTGTTTGTCAATGAGATTGATTTCGCTCTGGATTTTAAGCTCTCAGTATACGATAAAAACAATATCGAAGAAATCACTAAAACCGCCTATGATAATGGTATTACATTATTAGTCATTCCATATGCTAGTGATGTAGCCGTTAAATATTCCAAAGAAGCTCCAAATTCAGAAGAATTATTGTTAACTCCAATCGTAGGATGGATCTCGGGTTTTAATCTCGAAACAGGCGGAACAGCCAAAGCATATAACGGAAATTGTGGTACCGGGTATGATGATAAAGCCGTTGCGCTGCACATTAAACTGCCTGATGATAAATTTGCTTCAATCGGTATAATAAATATATTTGACTATGATGAGAAAGCCGATAAGATCGAATTTTTTGAGGATAGCCTTTCAGTTAAAAAATGTTTGGTAAACGGCAAGGAAGTTATTTTCGAAGAATACCTGTCGGAAAATAATATCGATACACAGTTGCCGCTTATTTCAGATTATAACAGTGTACTGATAAATGTATCCATCAAATCAGTTTCAAAAGATAACAATACAGTAGATTTATATGCTCCGGTTTTTGCCGGAAGAGAATATCGTTTCGCCAGCCCTGTTGGTAATTATCATGAACGTTTCAAAGAATTCCTGAAGGAATATGAAAACAAAAAACCCTTCTTTTCTTGTAACTGTATTCTTAATTATCTGTATGGTAAACTGGAAGGAAAGAGTACAGAGCCTTTCTCAGGACCGGTTACATTTGGTGAGGTAGCATACCAGCTATTGAATCAGACCCTGGTATTTGCGGAAATTGTTGAATAATGTAATATTATATAAAATAAATGAGGCCTCTGAAATACGTTATATCCTTTAAAAATTATGCCCTGTGTTTAAACCACAGGGTATATTTTATCATTTAAATGTTTAAATATTCATCCAAATGGTATAAATTTATTAGTTTAGTGCATCATTTGGGGGGATTAATTGGCATGAGCAATATTACGAACTTTTTGTCAGAAATTAACGAAAAGGTCGGTAACAGAAAAATATTGGTATCAATCAGACGCGGACTTACATACATGATTCCTCTGATATTGTTGGGATCTTTTGCATTAGTTATTATCAGTCTCCCCATACCTGCATACCAAAATTTTATGCAAGATGTTTTCGGTGCGGAATGGAAGAATTTGCCTTCATATATTCAGGACGGCACTTTTAGGATTCTTTCTCTGTTAATGATAATATGTATAAGCTATTCGCTTGCCGAAGAGTACCAGATAGACCGTTCCATGTATGTAAACCCAATAATTGCGGTATCAGTGTCTTTAGCTTCTTTTATAGCAATTTCCGGTATTAATAAAGAGGGATTTTCAATAGCGAATTTCGGCGTAATAGGCGTTTTTGCGGCAATAGTAACTTCCGTCAGTTCTACATTGATTTTCATAAAACTAAGTTCTTTAAGCTTTTTAAGAATTAAGGCTTTTCCTGATGGGGCTAATTCTACATTCAATTATTCACTGTTATCAATTATTCCTGCGGCAATAACCGTAACCCTGTTTGCGGCTTTCAATCATTTTTTTACTGAATTGTTTGGTATATCACATATACAAAGCTTTATTTCTGATTCATTAAACTTACTGTTTAACAGAATACAATCGCCTTTATTAAGAGGCATACTTTTTATGGCATTTATCCATATATTCTGGTTTTTCGGAATGCACGGGAATAATATACTTGAACCTGTAGCCGAGAGTATATTCGTACCGGCAATGGCAATAAACCGATCATTAGTTGAATCAAATCTTATGCCGACTGAAATATTTACAAAAACCTTTTTTGATACTTTTGTTCTTATGGGCGGATGCGGTTCTACTTTATGTCTCATAATTGCGATCCTGCTTATTGAAAGAAAAAAGAACCAGCAGAATCTTGCCAAATTGTCGCTTGTTCCCGTTTACTTTAATATAAATGAGTTTATTGTGTTTGGTATTCCGATTGTGTATAATCCGATATATTTAATACCGTTTATTTTTGTTCCCATACTTTTAACACTTACGTCATACCTGGCGATGTTTTATGGCCTGGTTCCATATACCAGCAATTTTGTTGAGTGGACGACTCCAATATTTTTGAGTGGCTATTACTCAACCAATTCTATCAGCGGAATAATACTGCAGTTATTCAATCTGATTCTTGGAGTATCCTGTTACATACCATTTGTTAAACTGGCTCAAAAAATATCGGACTACCAGAATAAAAACAGTATAAATAAAGTGTACGAGTTTTTCAAACAAAATGAAAAGCGTGGGATAGTAACATCCATGCTTAACAGATATGATAATATAGGCAGTATATCAAGGTTTTTGGCTGATGATCTGGAAAACAGCTTAAATAATGAAAAAATGAAGCTTTTTTATCAACCTCAGGTGAATTATGAAGGAAAGGTCATCGGTTTTGAAGCATTATTAAGATGGAATCACGAAAACTATGGCTTTATTTATCCGCCATTAATAATTGCGTTGTCAATAGAAGCTCAATTAAATAACAAGCTTGATTATTGGATACTTGACACGGCATGCAGAGATCTGAAAAGAATGAACGACATGGGATACGAAGATATATCAATGTCGGTAAATGTTTCAGTTAATCAGCTGGAGGACAGCAAGTTCTGCAATAAACTTAAAGAGATACTGAATAAGCATGACATCGACCCAGGCAGGCTAAAATTGGAAATCATCGAGCAATCCGCTCTTAGAAGCGGCGATAAATTGCTTGACAAGATACAATCCATTAAAAGAATGGGTGTAAAACTGGAGATGGACGATTTTGGCATGGGGCACAGTTCTCTCATGTATCTGAAAGAGTATGAATTCGATACAGTTAAACTGGACGGTACACTTGTCCGGGATATCACAACAAACAAAAGCTGCAAAAAGATTATTTCATCTATTGTGGATTTAGGCAAAACACTTAATTTTTCCGTTTTGGCTGAATATGTTGAAACCCGGGAACAGAAAGAAATACTTCATAATCTTGGTTGTAACCAGTACCAGGGCTATTTGTTCAGTAAGCCGATACCGTTCGATGATGCGGTCAATTTTATCATGGAATCGGAAGCCCGTAATATAAAAATACCAGTATAACAATTTTTATGATTATCAGGATTGAATAAACAAATTGTTTCTGATAAGCCTTTGTCTGATCCTGGGACCTATAATGGCAACAAACAGTATTTTTATAATATCGCCCGGAATAAAAGGAACAACACCGATGCCTATAGCCGCAGGTATCGCCATATCAGCCTGGAAGGATAACCACGCCGTGCCCAATGTATAGCATGCAAGCGTGCCTGATACCATGCCCAAAACGCATAAAAACCATTTGTCAATAAATCTGTCAATAAATACTCCGGATATCAATGCCATAAATATAAACCCGATAATATATCCTCCTGTCGGTCCCAACAGTTTGGACAGCCCGCCGGAAAAACCTGAAAAAACAGGAGCCCCCGCCAAACCAATCAAAAGATATATTAAAAGACTCATTACAGCATTTTTTGTTCCAAGTATGTAAATTGTAAAAAAGATTGCAAGGTTCGTGAAAGAAACAGGCACTAAGCCCACAGGTATTGATAAAGGTCCCAGTATGCAAATTACTGCTGCCATTAATCCAATCATAGTCATCTTATAGACAAAAGATTTTCTTTCCATTGCTTTCTCCTTTGATCTGTTATAATGCAACTCTGAATAATTTGGTTACTTTAAGCTTTAAATAACATTTATCGAAAACATATACTGAAGTATAAATGAAAAATGTTGATATTGTCAACCTAAAATTTTTAGATAGTTAACAAAAGCTTTAATTAATTAAAATCCTTTTTTGCGGAAGAAATTCGGTTTTTACAAATACACAAATCAAAACCAGGTATAGGCAGTTATTTCCGGTTCATGTTAAAATTAAATGTTAGTTAATATTACGATTTAATAAAGGAAGGAAAGCGATATGTTCAGAAATAAAGTAGCTGTAATTACAGGCGGAGCTTTGGGAATAGGAAAATGCATAACACAGGAATTTGCTAAAGAAGGCGCAAGGGTAGCATTCGTTGACAAAAACCAGGAAGCCGGGGAAGAAACAAAGGCCGAGATATTGAAAAACGGGGGTGAGGCTCTGTTTTTTGCCGGTGATTTAGCTGAGGAGCAAACGCTGATTGACTTTACCAAAAAGGTTATTGAACAATACGGACATGTTGATTACCTTATCAATAATGCAATGATTACGAAAAAAGGGATATTGTCAGATTGCGGATATGAAGACTTTAATGAAGTTCTTCGGGTTGGAATCACCGCTCCTTATATCCTTACAAAACTCTTCCTGCCTTATTTCAATGTGGGTGGGGCAGTAGTCAACATTTCCTCAACCCGTGCTTTTCAGTCGCAAAGAGATACCGAAAGCTATACTGCTGCCAAAGGCGGTATAACAGCACTTACACATTCACTGGCAGTAAGTCTTGCTGGCAAAGTCCGTGTAAATTCTGTTTCACCGGGCTGGATCGACACAGGAAGCACATATGATAAAAACTATATACCCAAATATTCGGAGGCCGATAAGAAACAGCATCCGTCAGGGCGGATCGGACATCCCATGGATATAGTAAGAGCCGTATTTTTCCTGTGCAATGAAGAAAACAGTTTTATAAACGGTCAGAATATTGTCGTTGACGGCGGAATGAGCAAGCTCATGATTTACACCGAAGATTACGGGTGGCATTACGAAAATGAAAAGTAAGAAAGTGAAGTATATGTATGGAATTTTATATAAATTATAGTCATTTTTCCAAAACAACATAAATGTTTACAATTTGTTCATATTTTTAACGGTGTACAAGTGTATAATTAAATCATCAAAATTACGGAGTGTATATAATTATGATGAAATTAAAAAAAACCCTGAGCCTATTGTTAATATTTGTTTTTTCTATTGGTGTTTTTATCGGTTGTTCTTCTGATAAAAATAAAACACCTGAATCTTCGCCAATTGTGACTCCTGATCCATCGGATAATCTTTCAACTGACAAGCCAAACTACAGTGATGGAATTGATGAAAACGGCTTTTGGGCTAATATCAAAGCATCAGATTATGTTCAGCTTGCAAAATATACGGAAATATTAATACCCAGCGACATCCATTCAATCTCAGATGAAGCTTTAAAAAATGAAATCGATTCAATATTAGCCCTATACTCTACTACTGAACAAATCACAGACCGGGCCATTAAAGATGGTGATACTGTTAATATTGATTATACAGGAACTATTGATGGAGTTGAGTTTGAGGGCGGAAGCACAAATGGTTTAGGTACAGAAGTAACCATTGGTGTTACAAACTATATTGATGACTTTCTTGAACAGCTTATTGGGCATACTCCCGGTGAATCGTTTAATGTTGAAGTAACCTTCCCTGAAGATTACGGTGTTGAAGAACTAAATGGCAAAGATGCTGTTTTTGCTGTAACAGTGAACTATATCGTTGAATCTGTCACACCCAGCCTAAATGACGAATTCGTTGCTGAGAATTTATCTGCCTATTATGGATGGAACACCGTTTCAGATATGGAGACAAGTATAAGAGAAGACATGAAAATTTCTTCAGTTTCCAATTACATACGAAATTACCTCGTAGATAACGCAATAATTAAATCACTCCCGGAAAAACTCATAAAACATCAGGAACAATTATTATTGCTATACTTTCAAAGTAGTGCACTTTCTTATAACATGGAATTCAATGAATTTTTAAATAATGTTTTAGGTTTTACTGATACAGATGAATTACTTCAGTTTTATGCTGACAGTAACAGGCGTAACGCCGAATTTAGCCTTATAATGCAAGCTATTGCTGAAGATGCCAACATAACTGTTTCAGATAATGATGTAGCTGAATATTTCAAATATTATCAGGGAACAGATGATTATTCAACGTATAAAGAGATATATGGAATGCCATATATTAAGCAGGTTGTTCTGAACCAGGCTGTTATGGATTATTTAATAAAAAATGCTGTTTTAGCTTAATTTAATTATACTGAAAATATCAAGCCGAAAAATAAATAGTATTAAATAGTCTATAGTGGAATGAGCTGGCTTTAAGTATAATAAGCCAGCTCTTTATTGTATCTGAGGTATCTTGAGTTTCAGTTTCAATACTTATTTTAACATTAACCAACATGTTTCATGAAGTAAAGGAATTTACAGATGCTCTTATTAAACTCGTAAAATATGAGGGAGGGAATTACAGGAAAAAGGAATTCACCAAGACGACCATTGATAGCTTTGGTGCCGGCGGTGCCACCAGCCCGAATGCTCAAAGCTATATTGGTTACAAATGGTAGCATTATACATCGGGGTAGTATAAAATATAGCTCAAAGAAGCAATAAAGAATTTTAATTTGGAGTGGAAAAAATGGTTCATTTAGTTTATTGTGACAACGCAGGCAAAAAGGGAGAACGTGTTCTGGATAAGATTTTATCAGGTGAAAAAACTATGGTGATCCGAAGTGCGTCAGGCAGAAAAATTCCTCACAGCCGTGTTTTTGCGGGAGAAACTCTCTATTTTATGGAAAAAGGTTCAATGGAAGTTTCGGCTAAAGCAATTGTCACTTCTGTACAGAACTATGTAAAACTATCAGAAGATGAGATAAATCAGGTGTTTTATGATAATGAGAGTAAACTGGCACTTACGCAGAAGCAAAAGGACAGATGGCACAAGAAATGTATCTGCTTGGTCGAGTTTGGCGGTGTCGAGAGAATTGAACCGTCTTTACCTTTTGACAGACAATCCAACATGGATGATTGGTTAATAATCGAAAAAATTGAAGATGTACTGGCGGGAACAAGTATTCCATATAACTATAACAAATCAAAATTGTAATTTGTGCGCCAGATTTTGGTTTGCAATCTGTATGATATGAAATTACAGTGCTAAAGCATCAAAAGCACAATACTATGATTTGGATTATTATGGAGGAAAAATGAAAATCGAGCATATTGCAATGTATGTCAATGATCATTATGCGGAATTCTGTCATCGATAGGCTTCCGTGTCCCGATGGCAATACTTTTCGGGATAGTAATGCAGAAAGGATTGTGGGGATTGGGGCTTGCAGCACCTATCGCCAGTATAGCTTCAGGTTTGATTCTGTTTATTTATTATGTTTCAGGAAAATGGAAAAAGAATAAGGTTATCAAAACTGACATACAACTGGATAATGAAATGTACGGATAACAATAATGGGGCTGGATGGCTTAGTTTCCTCTGATAAGACATGGCAGTGCTGAATGAGGGGGCTATATACCTGTAATACGATAAAACGATAACACCATTTATGGTAATATATGTTAATTAAAACGGCAGAGAAAGTGATGTTTTGTTTACATCATCATCTCTGCAGCCTTGTTTAATAAGTTAGAACCGGCATAGTAAGTCAATGCAAATCACATAATATTCTTTGTCTACACACTGATATGCATATGCAATCGTTTTGCATAAATTTCCTGTCGCTTTTGATATATATTCCGGGGAGATATACAACTCTTGCTTATTTTTCATTGCCTGGCGGAAATACTTCTTAGAACTGTAATCATCCCCAGGCAACGCGGGTTTAAAATTCTCATCCTGCTCAACCATTATGTTGGGATTCATAATCGTATGGCTTATTTGCCTGCCATCCCCGTTTATTACATACAGACATTCAACATCTCTATGATTTAGAATTTCCGCATCCAGTATAGAATCTATAGCCAATGTAGTAGTCGCATTATATAATTTTGACACTAATTTACCAGTCAGCTCCCTTGTGAACTTCTCCTCGATATTCTTATCATATAACTGTACATTTGCTTGTCCTATCAACCGGAAACGCTGGAGGACTTTCTTTAATTGATCCGATATATTAGACAGCTTCATTGCCCTTGCATTATTATCCTGGGCATAAGCTACGTTACTCTGTACCGCCTCTGATATATTGGTGATTATGGATGATGTTTCCTTTAGATTTTCTGCCTGAATATTGGATAATTCCGCAATTCCTTTGCACAAACTGGCTACTCCTTCAATCGAATCATTTATATTATTAAAGCTTTCTACGGTTTTTATAGTGATTCTTTCACTTTCATCAACTGCATCTTTACTGTTATTAATTAACAGCGTAGTATGTTTAACAGCTTCGCTGCTTTTCTGCGCAAGTTTACCAATTTCACTGGCAACCACTGAAAATCCTTGTCCGTTCTCACCGGCTCTTGCAGCCTCAATTGATGCATTTAAAGCCAGCAACCTGGTCTGTTCAGCAATTTCATTAATTAGTTCGATGATATGGGAAATATCCTCGATGGAGGATTTTACATTTTCCACAGATGATAACATATTATTCATATAGCTTCTGCCGATTTCAGTTTCCTTTGTTATCGCTTCAACGGTTTTCGCAGCTGTATTTGCATTTTCTGCATTATGTACTGTCTTGTCGGTAATGTCATAAATGGTTGATGTTAAATCAGAAATCAAAGCTGCCTGTTCCGTTGTGTTTGCCGCCAAAAATGAAGAACCGTTTTCAACCTGATTGCTCATATCATCAATCTCTTTTGACAGCTTATGAATCTCTTCAAAAGAACAATTCAGTGAATATCTGATCTTATAAAGAGCATTTTTGATTGGTAAGAAATCCCCATGATAAATCACATCATCTGAAAAGTTAACTGCCATATTACCGGCTGACAGATGAGATAATATATGAGTTATCTCGTTGATATAAGTGTTAAATGTTCGATTGATTTGATCTATATCTTGCGCTAAATCCCTTAAAAAAAATAATTGATCCGTATCGATTTTAATATCCAGATTACCGCTTAGCATTTGTTTTGTGTGATTTCTTATGCAAAATGCTTCTTCTAAAATACAATTCAATTTTTTTTGACTTCTCATCCTTATTGCCTCCTTAAGAATGTTAACCTTAACGATCTTTCAGTATCTGCCAATAATTCGTCGGATATTACAATACTAAAATCTATAATTGTACGAGATCTTTAACTTAGATACATACAATTAATAAAAAACTCAGAAAATGATAATATAAACAGGTATAAAAACAAAAAAGCAACAAGGACCAAGCCTCATTGCTTATAAAATAAATATATATTATATGTCTAAAATTGTCAATAATATAACAATGATGTAGATGACAAAACCGGCAGATGATCTACCATCCGCCGGTTTTTAATAGAGATATTATATTTGCTTTTTTCTACTCTGACAATTAACGCAAACCCCTCGGAACGAGAAAGTGGGGAAGCTCCATCAGGAAATCAGTTGTGCAATGAATGTAAGGTCAAGAATATCTATGACCCCGTCATTATTAACATCAGCTGATTTTGCAATACTCCAGTTGGGATCTCCGTCACTTACCATATAGTAGTATACACAAATAGCAAGGTCTCCAAGATTTATCACACCGTCCCTGTTGACATCTCCGGCTGTCCATGTTTCTTCCACAAGTATATCGATACCTGTACTTGTTGCTGAATATTTCTGACCACCCGGCATAATACCGAAGTCTGCTTTTGCAAAGGTAAAGGAGCCTGAATTACCGGCAGCGTCATCGTTCGCTATAAAATCAACACTGAAAAGCGGTACTCTGCCTTCGTTGACTGCTATACCTTTTGTTGCAAAAATAACCCTTACAATTCCAGGCTGATCATGTGTTATATAGAAGAACATATCCGGATTATCTGCCGGATCGCAAGATTTTAACTCAAAAATGCTATCATCGAAATTCAGGATGATATCTCCGGCATATATACCTTCGACAGAATTATTGAGGATAACATTTAATGTAAATTCATCTCCGGGTTTTACCTGTTCAGTTCCCTCAATAAACACGGTTGTTTCATCAGAAGGCTCTTCGCCGCCAAAAGGATTCAGCAACGGAATCTCGACAACGGCCGGGTTAGTATATGGTACCCCGGAAATCGTAATATTGGCGTCATGGGTAAGAACCGGATTGCCAGTAAGTGCATCTGTCAGACGGTTATATGTGAACACCAATTTGTCATTCAGGATGGTGACCGACAGACAGACACCCGGGCCGACAGTAGTTTCTTTATAAGGTTTTTGGGTAGGATAAAAATCGTTCATGCATCCAACATTGGCATATGTGAACTTGATGGTCTTAGATTGACCTTCGGCATATGTGATGGAATCACCACGCTGCCTGATGGTGTGACGGTTGGTATCGGTATAGTGGTTGTGTCCCCATAAGAACACGATGTCGAGGTCGTCGCCATATTTGTTCATGGTATCAATCATCTTGTCGGCATTTTGTATGTTGCGCCATGACCAGTTGTAGGCACGGTGCAGAGGCCAATGGGTCTGGATGAAGATTACCTTACCCGAGCCGACCTTGCTGGCCAGATAGGTATCAAGTGCCTGAATGTCAGCCTCGTAGAATATCTCCTTATCAACACCGCTGGTGTTGCCCTGAGCACCGATATGGAATATTTCATAATCGTCGCCAACATAGCTGACACCAACGCGATCAAATCCAAATATACGTTTGAAATCTGCTTCGCTTATGCCGCCGTTAACTTCTTTATCGTGGTTTCCTGTCGTAAAGACATATGCGGCGTCAGGATAAGTTGTGGAGAGTACATCAACCAGTATTGAATATACATTCTCCCAGTTAACCATGTATGCCATGTCGTCATAGATATAATCGCCGCCGAAGGAAATTACCTCCGGATTGAAGTTTTCAGCCTTCAGAAGAGGCAAAATAGCGCGGAGGTTGGTGAAGTTAGGAATGCTGCCGTTAAGGTCCGAGTGTAAGTCAGACATAAAGAGCAACTGGTGGAGGATCTCAGAATCACCCGGTTCACCCGGTTCTTCACCCGGTTCTCCCGGCTCACCGGGTTCGCTGGACTCAGTTACCTTGTAGAGTTGTACCGGATAGTTCGCCAGTGAGGATGCCATACTTGACTGTGGAACACCAGGACAATCAAATCCGGCTGCGGCACCCCGCAGGAAAAATACATAGTCACTGGAGTTAGAGCTGAACAGGAACATGCTCTTGATGGTTCCATCTTCGCTTATGTCCTCGAAGGCCCAGTAGCAATAATGGGGTTTTGACTCAACGTTGGTAGCGTCATAAGTTGAGGTATTCAAAGGAGCGACACCTGAGTTTCCGCTGGAAGCGCGGGAAAGGAATTTGCTGTCACCGTTGGTAATAAAGAAACCGGTGGTATAGGGGCCGGCCAGGGCCGAAGTCCCCTCAGCGAAGTCCCAGATCATGTCATCGGCAACTTCTGAGGTTATCTTTCCATCGGCTACGGTGACGGGGGTAGAAGCCAACGAAACGCCGCCATAGGCAGTGGAAACATTGGCAACTTTATTCGTCAGAGCGTAACCATTGGAGACTATTATGTACTTCCCGCCAACTTCAACAGTGCTGGAGAGTTCGTAAGTAGTAATGGCCGCAGGAGGAGGATCAATTGGACCTGGATCACTTACTGTAACCTTGTAGAGCTGTACAGTATAGTTGGCGAGTGAGGATGCCATACTTGACTGTGGAACACCAGGACAATCGAATCCGGCTGCGGCACCCCGCAGGAAGAATACATAGTCACTGGAATTAGAGCTGAACAGGAACATGCTCTTGATGGTTCCATCTGCGCTTATGTCCTCGAAGGCCCAGTAGCAATAATGGGGTTTCGACTCAACGTTGGTAGCATCATAGGTGGAAGTATTCAAAGGCGCAACCCCTGAGTTGCCGCTGGAGGCACGGGAAAGGAACTTGCTGTCTCCGTTGGTAATAAAGAAACCGGTAGTATAGGGGCCGGCCAGGGCCGAAGTCCCCTCAGCGAAGTCCCAGATCATGTCATCAGTAACTTCTGAGGTTATCTTTCCGTCGGCTACGGTGACGGGGGTAGAAGCCAACGATACGCCGCCATAGGCAGTGGAAACATTGGCAACTTTATTCGTCAGCGCGTAACCATTGGAGACAATTATGTACTTCTCGCCCGCTTCAACGGTGGTGGCCAGTTCATAGGTGACCTCCGCCAATTCTGATGCAGAAACTGCGGGAACAAATGCGAACATCTGGAAGATCATCATGATGCAACATATGATAGCCAGACTTCTTGATGCTTTCTTCAATTTGCTCACCCTTTCTTAGTATATAGTGTTGCCATAAAAACAGCTGATAAATTATCTGCTGTTTTTAACATAGCCCAAATCACATACACAGCAACAATAAAAGCCCAGGCAAATGGCATCGCAAGGCCATTTCACAGGACTATTATTAAACATACCGATCAATATACAATTAGAAATCAAAAAGGAAATCAATAAGAATACCATGAATAATAAAGGGAATATAAGTATTTTTTCTCCGGTTTCAATCTTACATATTAAATTCATCCGGAACTCCGCCTTTAACAATAATGTCAGTTATAACAGCAACATAAGCAGTTTAATAGAATATTTTATACAAACCAGAACTATTATATAATTAACCCAACTGCCGCTAAAAATGGCTTATTTGCTGGTTTAGGGTAATATAATATCATATTGTGTAGATGCATTCAATGATTTAAAATGCTGTTTTCCTATCTTTTTGTAAGGTTAAGTATTCTTTTATCCGGTGCAGGCTTATACAACAATGATTATTAGGACAGCTTCCTGGATTATTATAAATATCCATTGCCGATAATCGTAAATGATCAGGCACAGGTTTCATAGATGCTACCTGTGAAAGTAAATAGAATAGCACTCCCATAATTATGGTTGAACCTTTTTTTGTTATAGGCATTTCTTAAACTTGACAAATAATTGAATTATATTTATAATGAGTGTATACTCAATGAGTGGGGAGTCATTTATGAGTAATTCTACACGACAGATTCAAAAATTGAATACTCGGAAAAAAATAATCGAAACCGCTTACAAAGTTTTCTCCGAAAAAGGTTTTTCAGTACCATCAAGCGTTATCGCAAAAGAGGCAGGAGTATCACACGGTTCAATATTTGCCCATTTTCCAACTATGAATGATCTGCTGATTAGTTTGCTGTCAGACTTTGGAGATAAAATGGGGGCAAGTCTGCATGCGCTTGCAAAAAAAACTGACAGTGTAGAGAATCTTTTGAAAGAGCATTTGAATGTCTTGAAAGAATATGAAGCATTTTATTCCAGATTGATTTCGGAAAAAAACAGATTGCCCGATGAAGCGAAGAGCACTTTTGCAATTATTCAATCTATTGTGTCTATTCATTTCACCAGTGTAATTGAACGTGAGATAGAAAAAGGAACGGTCAAAAAACTGCCCATACATATGCTATTTAATACATGGTTGGGATTGGTTCATTATTATCTGCTGAATAAAGATTTTTTCTCTGATTCTAATGAGCCAGTTATTCAAAGGTACGGTTCAGAATTACTGTCTGTATATCTGAATTTAATAAAAAATGAAAAGAAGGAATATGAATGAAAACATGTATTGCTTGTGGCATGCCCATGGAGGATATTTCGGACTTTGCGGCAAACGATCCGAGTAAGGATTATTGCGTCCATTGTTCACGTCCGGACGGTGAAATGCAGTCATTTGAGGAAAAGAAAGAGAACCTGACAAAATTTATTGTAAGAACACAGGGATTCGATGAAAACGTTGCCCGAAAAATTGCCGTAGATATGATGCGAAAATTACCGGCATGGAAAAAATATTTTGATTAGTGCTTTACCTGTTGCTTTGTCTGCTTATGACGTGTAAATAGCAAAACAATTATTATGGGTACTGCTGCGGTTCAGTCAAAGATTCTTGATTTTCAGACCGATTGATTTCATTCTCTGTATTTATAACCGGCTCAGGTACTGACTCCTGTCCTGGATCCGGTAAAATCGGTTCCAATGCAGCTGATTGGTCCGTCTTGTCAGTTTCAGAATCATTATCCAATATATATTTGGCATCAACGGGCTGACCTTCTTCAGGTTGGGTCTGCTGACCGGGATAAGTGTCCTGACCGGTTTCCCCTGATTCATCAGATACGACAACAGGCTGACCAGGTAGTGTTTCTTCCGATATGCCTGTAAACTTCGTTACTCTTCCGGTCAATTTGGTGATTTTAGCGTTTAATGTTTTGCCTGAATCACTTCCCAAAACTCTAAGCCGGGGCAATAGAAAAGGATGAGCTTCTTTTGAAGCTATACCATATTTGGTTGTAACTGAAAAAATATATTCCTGGTTGATTAACTCATCAACTAAACGCTGCGAATATTTTCCGCAGGTATAACAAAAAACATTTACCTCTTTTCCTGTGATGTTTTCAATTCGTGTCCTTGATTTTGACAATTCTTCGGCGATGTCTTCCTTTGAATCGGCATAGAGATAATATGAATGGCTGGCGCTGTGATTCTGTACATCTATTACGCCGCTCGAAGACATTTCCCATAACTGTCCTTCAGTCAAATAATTTTTTCGGCCGATAGCATCTGTTATTACAAATATACAGGCTTTTAGACCATACTTTTTTAAAATTGGATATCCGATAGTATAGTTAGATTCATAACCATCATCGAAAGTAATGATTACAGGGTTTTCTGCTAAAGGAGAACCGTTCATATAATGATTATATAAATCACGGAAGGTAATAGTGTTATATCCGTGGGTTTTAAGGCAGTACATTTGGTCATCAAATGTTTCAGCCGATACATTCAGGCTGTCGCCGGGCGCATTGCCTTCCAATAAATTATGATACATTAATATCGGTACCTTAATACCCGTCTCTTTACTGGCAAACCAGTCTGTTAATTCTGAAATCTTAGGCTGAGGCTCGGGATTGCCTGCAGTTGAAGCAGGATCTTCAACTATTTTATTATCAGGCAGGGTTTCAGCTTTGTTAGAAAATGGAGTCCCCATATATACAATCAAGGATGGGGAAGGAGCAGGTATATGAGTTGCCGGGACAATAGTCAAGTATTCTTCCTGATAGCTGGAGTAAGCTGCGGCCGATCTTATTGTCGATTCGTATTTATTGCTGCCGCCTGCGCAAAGCAACAAGATAAATATAGGGTACAAAACCAGTATAATATATTTTTTCATTATACTCTCCAAGCTATCTGGATAATATGCCCATTAATATTATATATCAAATAAGTATTATTTCAAACAGAATATAATATTAGTTCTTAAATTAAAAAAGTCTGGAAATTGCTGATCATAATTGATAATATTCTTTCATCAGTTTCATAAAACGGATGGAGAGCATTTAATTATAATGAATAAGAACAGCTGGAGTTAGAAAACATGATGAATAGCTGTACCGGCATTGTCGTCGGTCAGTCATGGTACGCCGGAGATCATTCGGTTTTCGCCTTTGGCGGAACTTGTGATGAAAAATATGGTATAATTATCACAGGGAAACACTTTCCCGTATTCACGGGTTTTTCAGGTTTCAACACATTTTATATGAAATACAGGAGGATAAAAAGATGGAAGAAGTTTATGAATTCTTAAAAAAATGCGGAACATATTATTTAGCCACAGTGGAAGGAGATCAGCCAAGAGTAAGGCCATTTGGCACAGTGGATATCTTTGAAGGCAAACTATATATCCAGACTGGCAAGGTGAAAAATGTATCCAAACAGTTACAGGCAAATCCAAAAGCTGAAATTTGCGCGTATGCTGATGGAAAATGGCTCAGAGTAACAGGCAAGCTTATAAGAGACGACAGAGTAGAAACAAAAAAACATTTGCTGGATAATTATCCGGAACTTCAACATTTATATTCACCGGAAGATGATAATACAGAAGTCCTTTATTTTGAGGATGCGACAGCTGCCTTCTATTCATTTACCGAGCCACCGGTGGTAATAAAATTTTAAGTTTCTTGGATGTAAACTTAAAATATACTTTGTATATCATAAACCGTCTCCACGTTTGGAGAGGGTTTTATGTTGTTAAATAAAAATTTTATAAAACTGGCTGATGCCATCATGTATTATCTTCTAGAATTGACAGCACCGACACCATAGTATAAGAGATAACTGAATGATAATATGCACTGCAATATTCGATGAAGGTAATAACAAAGGTGATAACATGAAAAAAATTATATATATTTTGGCTTTATTTATACTCATTTCGGGGGTAAGCGGCTGTGTTTCCCCGTCAGTTGGAACAGAAAACATGCCTGGCAACTCAGTTGCAGAAGCAAATAATATCGAAACGGCAACACCGCTGCCGCCACCGACACCGGAACCAACTAACAAAGAGTCTGCGGTTTCTCAGCCGACGGAAACGCCCGAACTCATAGAAGGAACACATACATATGAAATTAAGGCACGTCTGCATGAGGGTATGCCTGAGTACCGCTTTGTGGCAACAGGAATCATTCAGGGACCTGATGAATGGATGTTTGGCTATGTCATGGGCCTTGGTGTTTATGATGAAAACGGGAATTCCATCCTTTCGGCAGATTTTTCAGAGATCATGGAAGACGGCAGTAAAGTAGGTTACCGTGTTTTTAATGAAATGATGGACACAATGGGACTGCATGTTACAGATGTGAATTTCGACGGATATAAGGATGTGATTATACTCAATACGTTTGCCGGAACACATGCCAATACATGGTATGATTGTTGGTTATGGGATGCGAAAACATCATCGTTTGTAAAATCAGAATCTTTCTCGGAAATTTGTAATCCGGCACTGGATGCAGAGAATAAGTGTATCTATTCAGCAGGCGGATCAGGTGCGGCATATTGGGGTGGCAGGATTTATAAATTCATAGACGGTGAATTCGTCCTTATCAATGAATTGGATACCAATGAGAACGGTTTAGTTGAAAAAGCGCTTGTAAACGGCAAATTGGAGATTATCCGTGAAGTTTCCTTTGGTGATGACCAACAAATAATTGAAAGAGAGAAGGAATACTATAGGAAAAGTGAGTTGTGGCAATTAGATCATCCTCATTGGTATTGGATCGGCGGTCACCACGCCGACAAGTGGCTGGATTGAGTATAAGAATAAGAATTTTTCAATTATGACAAGTCCGTGCAAAGTCAAGTGCTTCACATGGGCTTTTTTATATCCTTCACTACAGTATGAGATTTTCAAAAAATAATATTACAAATGTAACATTATTGTCATTACATAATGCAGGTGTAAAAAAGAGCCCCGTAATTTATGATTAAGAAAAAACAAAAAGACCAGCTAATTAAAGTCAAGAGCTTTTTTTGAAAAATAAAAGAATTTTT
>ERZ773359.2226-NODE-2226-length-24891-cov-17.950676_pt1 | contig 24891 bp, 20 predicted proteins | sample MGYA00374955_ERZ773359 | MGnify/ENA primary metagenome ERZ773359 (study PRJEB29098, sample SAMN04486028) | biogas fermenter metagenome | study: EMG produced TPA metagenomics assembly of the Biogas fermentation microbial communities from Germany - Plant 4 DNA1...
TGCAATGCTGTGCCGGTCCCTCCCGGCGAATGTCATTATAGCATGGGTCATATTCCATGTCAACCGTACTACGAACATCGACAAAAACCGAAGAAAAGCCCTTGGCAAGCCAAAGGCGCGTCGATCAACCCCAAACGCAAAAAACTTATCTTTCCCGCAAACTCCCAATCCCCAGGGGAATCATGAGCTCTTCCCCGGGATCGGATCTGCCCGCCCAATTGAGGTAGACTTCCGGAACCCTGCCCATCAAGATTTCCTCGGCGATGGGCACCTGGGTTTCAATCACCGCATCTTCCACTAAAGTCGGCACCACAATCCTTACTTGGGCCTTGATGTCCAGATAGATCCGGTGCCAGACCTGGTTGATGCCTCCCGACTTGAACGCGGCATAGGGATTGGTTTTGACCGTTCCCACCGGGATCAGCCGGATGTACAAAGTCGGGCCCCAAGCAGCCAGCAGGCTGCTCCCGAAGACTTGGCCAAGGGGCATAGGAATCCTCTCATCCCCCATCTTCTTCAGGATATCATAGACCTGCAGGGTCGTTTGGGCAACCACCCGGTTGATCTCCGCCATATCATACTGGGCGGCGACCAAACCCCCTTGGATGTCCTGCTTCCAGAAGACCAAGTCCTCTGTTCTGATAGTCTTGGCGATGGTCTCGCTCACCGCCGATTGGATGGCGACGGTGGCCATTTGCTCCGCCCTGGCCTTGGCCCATCGGACGAGGGTCGGACGAAGGCGGATTTCGACGAACCAAAAGGCCACGATGCCCGCAAAGACAACGGAAAACACCGTTATGCCGAAAATGACGCGAAACTTAAGCCGCCTTGGCCAAGCCATCGCCAGCCCCCCTTGCTTGGTTAATTATATGCCGGGGGGCGATCTATCTTACTTTAATACTACCTTAATGAAACGTCTCTTGCCCACCTGCAGGACCGCGCCATCTTTCGGGACCCAGTCCAAGTCCGCATCATCGACCTGCTCACCATCAATGCGGACCCCACCTCCTTGGATCAGCCTGCGCGCTTCCCCATTGCTCGCGGCAAACCCGGCTAGGCGAAGCAGCTCAACGATCCAGATACTCTCAGATCCAATCGCGAGCTCTGGCATGTCCTCAGGCAGCTCACCTTTGACAAACACCAGGTCGAACTCCTTTTCTGCCTCGCGGGCCGCTTGGGGACCATGGAAGCGACCGACGATTTCGCGCGCAAGCCGCCTTTTCACATCCCTGGGATGAAGGGTTCCCGCAGCCAGACCGGTGCGGATCTCTTCCAATTCAGACCCGGGCACCTCGGTGAGGAGTTCAAAGTACATGTCCATCAACTCATCGGGGATGGACATGGTCTTGCCATACATCTGCGCGGGACTATCCTGGATCCCTATGTAGTTGCCCAGGCTCTTGCTCATCTTCTCAACACCATCGGTGCCCAGCAAGATAGGTACACAAATCCCAACCTGGGGCTCTTGCCCGATCTCCCGCTGGATGTCCCTGCCCACAAGGATATTGAACTTCTGGTCCATGCCCCCCAGTTCCACGTCGGCCCTGATCATGGCCGAATCGTAGCCTTGCATTAGCGGATAGACAAGCTCATGGAGCCCAATGGGCACCTCGTTCTTGTACCGGTTGGCAAAGTCCTCCCGTTCGAGCATCCGGGCCAAGGTCATTCGGGACAGCAGTGCGATGACATCGGTAAACTCCATCTTGCTGAACCAGGAGCCGTTGAATACTACCTCGGTCCGGCTGCGGTCGAGGATCTTGAAGGCCTGCTCTTCGTAGGTGCGACAATTGGCCATCACCTGTTCGTGGGTTAGCTGGGGACGGGCCTTGTTCCGGCCCGAAGGATCGCCTAGCATGGCCGTGTAATCGCCGATGATGAGGACGGCCTGATGGCCCAGGTCCTGGAAGGTCTTGAGCTTAAGCAGCGGCACCATATGGCCTAGATGCAGGTCTGTTGCCGTCGGATCGACCCCCAGCTTCACCCTCAACGGGCGCTTTTCCGCCAGCGACCGTTTCAGTTTTTCAACCAGCTCCTCTTCGGGGAACACATCTCCCGCGCCCCGTTTAATTGCCGCCAGCTGTTCCTCCAACGTCAAAAGTTCCACCTCCTAAGACAAAAAGCCGTCCACCAAGGGACGGACAATAGCCGCGTTACCACCCTCGTTGGTCCCATGCAGGACCCCCTCAGGCCGGCCAAATCTGGCCGGTGCCCGTTAACGGGGGCAACCGTCTTCCCCTACTAGGATTTCAGGAAAGAGGCTCCCGAGTGTACTTCCCCGAGGGGCCAAACCGGTTCTCACCACCCACCGGCTCTCTGCCTTGAACCGCCCGGCTACTCTCTCTTTCATCGCCTTTTCATTTGGGGCCATTGTACCATAAAGCCGCATCCGGTGCAATGCAGACCATTGGTCAATCTTGGTTCCCAATCCTAAAGGAGAAGGACCCTTCCCAGTCGAAGTTTCCCTTTGTCTGACAGCATCATTGTCCCGGAGACAGATTATGCTATAATTGGTGTAGTCTCCACCCGGGCGGATACTGGATAAGAGGTGGTCATCCTTGGCTAAAGCTAGGCGTCCTTGGCGCCTTGTCCTAATCATCCTGGTATTCTCCTTTTCCACCGGCGTTGGCATCCTGGCTGGCATGTTTGCCGGCTTCCTCCGCTCAGCGCCGACCCTCGAACAGGTGGAATTCAATCCCGATCTGACGTCTTATGTCTATGATATCAACGGCGAAGTAATTGCTCGCTTCTATAATGAGAACAGAATCAAAGTACCCTTGGATGTGATCCCACAGGATCTGCAAAATGCCTTCATCGCGGTTGAAGACGACCAATTCCGCAATCACTACGGTATTGATTTTCGCGGCATTCTCCGGGCCCTGTGGACGGACATCAAGCGGGGAGGCATCTACCAAGGGGCGAGCACCATCACCCAGCAATTGGCCAGGAACGCCTTCCTCAGCCACGAGCGGACCTGGTCCCGCAAGCTCAGGGAGCTTTTGTGGACCATCCAGATCGAACGCAAATACAGCAAGGACGAAATCCTGGAAAGCTATTTGAACGTCATCTGGTTCGGCCACGGAGCCTACGGCGTTGAAGCAGCCTCCCAAACCTACTTCGGCAAGAGCGTCGATCAATTGACCCTGCCCGAGGCGGCCCTGCTGGCGGGCATACCCCGGGGCCCTGGGCTGTACTCTCCTTTCATCTCCCCCGAGGCGGCTCTCACGCGGCGCAACGTAGTCCTCAACCGCATGCGGGATCTTGGCTACATCACCGCTGCGCAAGCGGAAGAGGCCAAGCAGGCTCCCCTGGGGGTAGTGGACAAGATTAGCCGGCCTTACCGGGCCCAATACTTCGTCGAATATATCCGCCGCTTGATGATGCAAAAAGGCTACACGGAGGAGGAGCTGCGGGGCGGCGGACTTCGGATCTACACAACCTTGGACCTATCCCTGCAAGAAAAAGCGGAGAAGGCTCTGTTGGAGGGTCTCCCCAAGGGCAAGGCTGATGAGAATGGGATTGTTCAGCCCCAAGGCGCTCTAATCGCCCTAGACCCCCGCACCGGTCACATCTTAGCCATGGTGGGCGGCCGCGGAGGACAGGACTTCTTCAACCGGGCCGTCGATGCGGAAAGACAGCCCGGCTCGGCCATCAAGCCCTTCATCTACACCGCCGCCGTCGAACGGGGGTATACGCCGGGCACTGTGCTGATCGATGAGCCGATGACCTATGTCAACCAGTACACCGAAGAAACGTGGAGTCCCGTCAATTACGACCGGCAATTCCGCGGGCCCATTACCCTGAGGGAGGCCCTGGAGCAATCTATCAATATTATCGCGGTCAAGGTCTTAGATGCCATTGGTGTCGATGGGGTCATCAAAGTGGCTAAGGAAATGGGCATTACCACCCTAGTGGAACAGGGCCGGGTCAACGACCGCAACCTAGCCTTCGCCCTCGGGGGACTGACCCGCGGCGTCACACCCCTAGAGATGGCCGCTGCTTACGGGGTGCTAGCCAACCAAGGGATTCGAACGGAGCCCATGGCCATCTTGCGCATCGTCGGGCCGGACGGATCGGTGCTCGAGGAGAACCGCCCCCAGCGGGAGATCGTCTTAAGGGAGCAGACAAGCTACATCATCACCGACATGCTCCGGGGAGTCATCGAACGGGGCACGGGAAGGAGCGCCAACATCGGCCGGCCCGCCGCCGGCAAGACCGGCACCACCGATGATTACACAAACGCTTGGTTTGTGGGCTACACCCCCGAGATAGTGGCTGCTGTTTGGATCGGCAACGACAAGCCATCCCGCATGTTCTATGACGGGGTCAATATCGGCAGTGGACGGGCGGCGCAGATCTGGAGCCGCTTCGTCAAGCAAGCGTTAGAGGGGATGCCGCCAAGCGATTTTTCCCGTCCCGACGGCATCGTCGACGGCCTGAAAATCGATGTCAAGACTGGGCTGTTGGCCACTCCAAGCTGCCCATCGGCTCAAACCCGTTATGAAATCTTCATCAAGGGCACGGAGCCAACGGAATACTGCACTGAGCATCAGCGGCCGGCTTCTCCTTTTTCCCTGTTGCGAGAGGCCATCTACGGAGGCTCCCGCTCCGAATAGCCATCAGCTTCTCCGCAAAGTGGCTACGGTCACCCCGGCGCCGCCCTCGTTGGGATAGCCCAGGCGGAAGTCCTCCACATGGGGATGCTCCTTGAGGAGTTTGTGGATAACCTCCCTTAAGATGCCAGCTCCTTTGCCGTGGACGATCCGCACCTGGCTCAAGCCGGCAAGGAGGGCATCGTCAAGGTATTTGTCTGCCAGGTCTAAGGCTTCCTCAGCCCTCATGCCGCGCAGGTGGATTTCCGGCGGAATCGTGGTGCTTTTCCCCCTCACCAAGGAGCCGTAGGCGGCAGCTCCCCCCTTCCTTTCGGACGCGGGGATGGCCCTTAGGTCCCCCAGTTTCGCGTGGAGCTTCATGCTGCCCACTTGAACAAGGACTGAACCTTCCTCCGGCGGGCCTAGGACGATGCCTTCCTGCCTGACGCTTTGGACGAAGACTCTGTCGCCCACGGCAACATCCACCGGCTCAGACAGGTCATCTTCTTCATAGGTCGGTCCTTCCTCAGCCAACAGATCTTGGATCAGCTCGGCCTCCCGTTCAATTTCTCCTCGCAAAGCGGCCGCCTCCGCCTCACTTGTCGCGGCCCGCAGCTGTCCCAAGATGGCATCGGCCTTCATTTTGCTTTCCCGGATAACGGCGAGGGCCTGCCGCCTGGCATCTGCCAGCAGTTCGTTCTTTTCCGCAAGCAATGCGTCCAACTTATCCCGGTACTTGTCCCTCAGCTCCCGGGCCTCCCGGCGAAGGCGCTCCGCTTCCTGGCGATCCGCGGCAGCTTGACGGCTGTCTGCCGTCAGGCTGCGGATCAAGTCCTCAACTTTGACGGCATCATCGGCCAGAAAGCTTTGGGCTCTGTCGATAATCTCCTCCGGCAGCCGGAGTCGCCGCGCGATGGGGAAAGCATTGCTCTGCCCGGGAACCCCGATAGTCAGTTCGAAGGTGGGACGGAGGGTGCGGACATCAAATTGCACGCTGGCGTTTTGCATCCCCGGCCGCACATAGGCGAAAGTCTTTAGTTCACTGTAGTGGGTTGTCGCCACCGTCAGGCATCCCCGCCGATGAAACTCTTCCAGGAGCGCCATCGCCAGGGCCGCCCCTTCCGCGGGATCGGTCCCCGCTCCGATTTCGTCCAGGAGCACCAAGGAGCCCTCCCCGGCTTCCTTCAGGATGCCCACAATATTTAGCAGATGGGACGAAAAGGTGCTGAGACTCTGTTCGATGCTTTGCTCATCGCCAATGTCGGCGAAAACATTATTGAAGACCGGCAGCTCACAGTGGGCCGCCGGTACGTGCAATCCGCACTGGCACATCAGACTAAAAAGGCCAATGGTCTTGAGGGTGACCGTCTTGCCCCCTGTATTCGGGCCAGTAATCACGAGGGTAGTAAATTCGCGGCCCAGATGGACATCGATGGGGACCACATGACCTTTAAGGAGGGGATGGCGCGCCCGTTGGATCAGCAGCCGCCATTCCGAGACCAATTGGGGTTCCGTCCCCTTCATGTCCAAGGACAAGCGGCCCTTGGCGGTGATGAAGTCCAGCTCCGCCAAAATGGCCAGCGTCTGTTCAATCTCGTCCACCTGATCATAGACGAGCCCTGTCAGCTCGTGGAGGATCCGCTCTATCTCTTCGGCCTCCTGCCTTTCCAGCTCCCGCAGCTGGTTGTTGAGGGCCACTACCGAAGCAGGTTCGATGAACAAAGTTGCTCCACTCGCCGACTGGTCATGGACGATCCCGGGGAAGTCCCCCTTGTTTTCCTGTTTCACCGGCAGAACAAAGCGCCCGCCCCGCATAGTGACTATGGCATCTTGCAGCATCCGGCTCCAATGGGAGGAGCGAAGGTAGCTCTCCAGGTGATTTCTGATCCGGTCTTGGCAGCTGCGCTGACCCGCCCTGATGCGGCTCAAGGCGGGACTTGCGCCATCAACGATGTCCCCATCCTCCGTCAGACACCGGCTTAGTTCGGCGATGATCCTCCGAAAATCCCCGATTCCCCCCGCAAGCTTCGCCATGTAGGGGGCCCTCGCTTCTTTGCCTTTGAAGAACCGCTGCAGTTGTCCTGCGGCCCGGAGGGTGTCTTTGATGGACAATAGCTCATCGGGGGACAAAGCCGCGCCGATGCGGCACCTCTTGAGGGCCGATCGAATATCCTTGATTCCCCGGAGGGGAATTTCATCTCCCGCAGCTAACAGATCCCGTGCTTCTGTCGTTTGGGCCTGCCAAGCGCGAACCGTGCCATGACAAGAGGACGGCCTAAGCTTCCTCGCAATTTCCGCCCCTAGGGGAGTTAGGGTGGCCGAAGTCAAGGAAATGAGGATTTTATCTAGTTCTAAGGTGGCTTGGGTCTTGGCTTGCACTTAGGTAACCTCCTACAACACGCCGCGGAAATAATGGCCGGTGGTCCGCTGACTTGGAGCAATGGGTAGATTTTTAGACAAGGCTTTCCCCGCCGCGGGATCATCAAGGGCTCCCCGGTAAGCGGCAGTTATCCTAGCCACATCATCGGGCCCTTCCCTTCGCGCCACGACCCGCAGGACCCTTGCCCCTAAAGAATCGAACTGAGCGAGGTGTTCAATGAGGCTGAGTACTTTGCTGTTCAGGATGTGCATCCGGCAAGCTTGATCCACTTCGATGGGAAAGATGAGACCTAGGCGATCTTTCAGCCCGTAGCGTTCCCGACAAGCATGGCTGCAGCTCCCCTCCCCGCCGAAAAGGTCCCCCAACATGCAGTAGTCGGTGATCATCACCGGCAGCCGGCCGTGGATGATGCATTCCGACGGACCAAAGCTCGTAAGCTCCCCCAGCTGGGCAAAGGTAAGCTCGGGGGATAAAGTGACCCGGCCAGCGCCCAACTCCCGAAGAGTCTGGACGGCATATCCATTGCAAACGTTGAGGGAAAAATCGGTCACCACTTCTTTTCCTGGCAGAATCTGCGCCGCTAAAGCAAGGGTCCCTAAATTGCCGACCAAGACCCCCTTGAGATTAAGCTCCCTGGCCAAATGGAGTCCTTCCCGGACCAATGCCATCTCCTCGGCCCTAGTGATCCGGGGCAAGACCCAATAGACCGGGACGGGAAGCCTTGCCGCCCTGGAAAGTCCCTCCCATTGGCTCATCCAAGCAGCTTTTCCCTTCTTAGGCCCGAAGATCTCACCGCCAAAATAGATGAGGTCGGCGCCCCCATCGACGGCCGCCCGAGCAGCGACGTCATCGCCCACATGGACGGCTAGACGGGGTTTTCCCCGGAAGGGGCCTGTTCGTTGGGGGCTTGGGGAAGACAGGACGGGACGGGGCCTTCTGGCGGCCCGCTGCCTTTTCAAGTCATCAACGGCTCGGCAGCGGGCTTTGTTCATTTCGCTGAAAGGGACCATGACCTCCCCTGCCAGATCGATTCTGATATCAGCCGCCTCGAAGGGCTCATTCCCTAAGCGACAGAGGTGCTCCACGATCTTTTCCCTCGAAAGCGGATGCCTCAAGGCTCTTTCGCCAAGGACATCACTGATTCCTACCCCGCGATGTCCTTCTCCATCCTCCATTACCACCTGCAAGGGCTCCCCTTCCCGAACCCGGGCGGACACCCGGACGGGGATTTTGCGCCAAACCCGGGGCGAGCGAAAAGTAGACCTGGCCTTAGCGATGAGCTCCCGATCGGACACCCGAAAGACTCGGTCACTAGGGCGGATCGGTCCTTTCAAGTCGACAAACACCCGGGAGCCCTCAGGAGCGCGTTCCAGGGGCTCTCCCCCTTTTTCCGGCTCAATCCGCTGGATTTCGGCAGCTACCCGACCGCCATCGCCGACCCAGACCTCCACCTCATCACCTACATGCAGTTCCCTCGTCAGACTAATCAAGGCCCGTGGGCCATCGAAGGAGACCACCCTTCCGAGGAAAACACCTCGATTGTTCGGTCGCTCGGCGCCGATTAGCCCCTGCAGCCGCCGACCAAGGAGGTGGCCGGTGGTAAAGCCTCGGTTGAAGACCTGGGCCAAATCCAGCTCTTCCCCTGGACTAACGACGAATTCTCCTCGGGCCAAGCTGTCTAAGGCTTTCCGGTAGGTGGCCGTCACCACCGCAACATATTCCGGGCGGCGCATTCTTCCCTCGATCTTGAGGGCCCTCACCCCGCCTTCCACCAAAAGCGGCAGCTGGCGAAGGAGCTTAAGGTCCCTGGTGCTGAGCAAGTGCTTGCCTGCACCCGTAGCCGCAGGTCGACCCTCGTCATCCACCAATTCATATGTCAATCGACACGGCTGGGCGCAACGCCCCCGATTGCCGCTGCGCCCCCCCACAAGGCTGCTGAAAAGACACTGACCTGAATAGGAGATGCAAAGGGCGCCGTGGACAAACACTTCGACCTCTACAGAGCTGGCCTGGACCATGTCCCTGATCTCATCGATGGTCAACTCCCGGGCAACGATCACCCGGGAAAAGCCAAGTCTCCTCAATACTTCTAGATCTTGCTGGTTGTGAACGGTCATTTGGGTGCTTCCATGTAGGGGAAGCTCGGGAAAGGCCTGACGGGCGAGGCGGGCCAGGCCCAGGTCCTGGACGATGACTCCATCGACGCCGATTTCGTTTAGAAAAGCAAGATACTCTTCCGCAGCATCCATCTCCTCCGGGAGAATCACCGTATTTACCGTCACATAGACCGAAGCTCCGTAAAGGTGACAGTAGTCAACGGCTGCCATGAGCTCCTCCCGATCGAAGTTGGCCGCGGATGCCCTGGCGCTGAAGGCCTTCCCGCCCAGGTAGACGGCGTCGGCCCCGTTTTGGATGGCTGCTTTTAGTGAATCAAAATCCCCCGCCGGCGCCAACAGCTCCGGCAATTCCATCAGCACTCCACTCCCTTTCAATTATCGAAGGGGCCGGCGCCTCACCAGCCCCTTCCTAGCACATCTAGATCCGAGCGACTCTAATCAGGCCCGAGCAAGGCACCACATCGATCCCTCTGCGGACCAGCTCATCGAGAATCAGATTGATCCCGATGGAGTCGCTGGCCATATGCCCGGCGATAACTACATTAACATGGGCTTCTCTTGCCTTCTCCAGGTTCCTTTCACTAATGTGCATGCCGACGATGGTCCCGACCCCGGCGGTGGCTAGGTGCTCAAAGATGTCCTTCGACCCGCCGGTTCCGCCGGTCATGTCGACGAGGACTTTCCCTGCGCGCCTTTCTTTCGAGCCGGCCACCACCTTCAGAGCCGCACCCTTTTTCTCCGCCGCCGCGTATTCCGGCTCCTCCCTGAGGATGCTCAGGACATCTTTGACCCGATACGGTTTGGCCTCATCAAACCGCCGCTGCAGATAGGTGTTCACCATGTTGTCGGCCGGCGTGTGGATGCACATCAAGGGAACATCCAAGAGTCTGGCGGCATCGATCCCCCGCTGATGATTAACAGGCAGCAGACCCCTGTTCACCTCGGCAATCCGCTCGCTCATCAATCCCTCGGCAATGTTGATGGGCACGCCATAATTGGCCAAGATGTCCTCCTGCATATGCATGACCAGGTGCAAATTGGCCAGGGCCGCTCCTTCAGGATGGTGGGCAATGACCAGATCGAGGGGCTGCTTCTCCCGCAGCCGGTCGGCCAGCAGGATCTCTCCCACTTCGATATCGATGCCGACCATCACCCGCTCAACCTTGGCCTCCAAGTCGCCGTACAGAACCCTTGTGTCGGCGTAGGGGTTCTTCAATCGCTCCAGGTCGAAGACTTCCTTCTCTGCAGGCTTCAGCTCTTCATAATCCTGTCGGAGTCGCTCGAGCTCCTTCTCGACCGCTTCAATGCCCCGCGGATCGTTTTCCTTTCCCTTTTGTACCGCAAGTTCGTAGATTTCTCCTATGGTCATTCCCAAGCCCATAACCTCCCTTGGTGTCAGTTATCGACGCTGGCTCTGCAAGGGGCCAAGATCTCCTCTAGTTCCTCCAACGGACGGCAGTTGATGACATTATTTGGTTCGAGCCAAGCACGTCTTGCCACCCCCACCCCATATTCCAAGTAATCTAGCTGGTCAGTGCCATGGGCGTCGGTATTGATGGCAAGCAGCACTCCAGCTTCCCTGGCCCAGCGGGCGTGGACTTCGTTGAGATCCAGCCGATCGGGGTAGGCATTGATCTCGAGGATGGTCCCCGTCCGCACTGCCTCCTCGATGATCCGCTCCACATCGATGGCCAATGGCTCCCTCCGCCCAAGCAGACGTCCCGTCGGATGGGCGATGATATCCACATGGGGATTTTGCATGGCCGCCAAGATCCGCTCGGTGATCTTCTCCCCCGGCTGGTTGAAGCCGGTATGGATTGAGGCGACGACCACATCCATCTCCGCCAAGATCTCATCGGGATAGTCCAGCCGACCATCGGCAAGGATGTCCACTTCCACGCCGCTTAGGATGTGAAATCCATCAAGTTCCTCGTTCAGCTGACGGATCTCTTCCCTTTGCTTCTTCAGTCTATCTAGGGACAAGCCCTTGGCGATGGCCAATGATCGGGAGTGATCACAGACAGCCATGTACTTGCGTCCCCGTTCCCGCAGGGCTTCGGCCATAGCCTTGATGGAAGCTGTGCCGTCGCTCCAATGGGAATGTACATGAAGGTCCCCTTGGATGTCGTCCTCCTTGATGAGACGAGGCAGCCGCCCCTCTAGGGCTGCTTCCACCTCCCCCCGATCTTCCCTCAGCTCAGGCTCGATGAAAGGGAGCCCCAAGATGCGATAGACATCTGCTTCATCGGCCAAGGCCACTTGGCCCTCCGGAGAAAGCAGACCAGAGGGCTTCAATACTAGGCCAGCCTTCTCAGCCAGTTCCTCCAGCCGCCGATTATGGGCCTCAGAGCCGGTGAATTGCTGTCGGGCCGTAGGATATGCCGCGGGGGACGCACAATAAAGGTTCACCGCCAAGCCCGATGTCAACAGGACCTTGGCACGGTCATCCCGCCGCTCTATGACTTGCTCAATGATCGGCAGCTCGCCGAAGGCATCCAGAATCGGAGCCGGATCCTCCGCAAGGACCAGGATGTCCCCGCTAGCCACCGTCTCCTGACGTCGACGAAGTCCGCCAACCAGCTCGGCCCTCATAACCCCGTTCAAAGCAGCCAGGCGTTTGACCAGTTCGCTGGTGATGGGCCGGGCCATGTAGGCGAGGACCTGGCCTCCCCTTCGCCGCCACATCTCGATGCCGCGAAGGATTGCCATCTCCGTCTTGCCCCCGATCCCCTTGACCTGCCGGACCTTTCTTCCCCGGGCCGCAGCCTCCAAATCATCGATGGATGTGATGCCCAGCTCCCGGTGGAGGGTGGGCACTAACCGGGGACCAAGGCCGGGAATGGTTAGCAGATCTAATAGACCCGGGGGGACTTCCTCCCGCAGCTGCTCATAGTAGGTCATCCGCCCGGTAGACAGCCACTCGTCGATCTTTTTTTCGAGGGCCGGGCCAATCCCGGGTATCTCCCGCAAGCGGCCTTCGGCGCCCAGCTCAGCAATGTCGGTGGGCAAGTGCTCAACTTGACGGGCCGCATTGCGATAGGCTCTTAGCTTGAAGGGGTTTTCGCCCTTAAGTTCGAGCAAATCAGCAATCTCCCGCAGAATCCAAGACAACTGCAGGTTCTTCATCCTCTACCTCCGATCAAAGTCTGCCCCGTTCCAGTGCGGGGCAAACAATGACATCTATTCTAGGCGGTGGGCATCCTTTGGGGCAAACCTGACGTCGGACCCCGAGGCAGTCCCTTGAGCAGAAGCTCTTCCAGCCGGCCATAGAGAGGCGGTACAGCCAACAAAATCTTCTCGGCGACGATGGAGTTCTCCAGGACGCTGCTAACGGGCCGGGCGGGGACTAAAGTGATAAAGGTGAGGAGAACCGCCAGGAGAATAAAGCCTTTGGCGGCTCCCAGGCCGATGCCGAGCACCTTGTCCGCCCTTTGCAAACGGGATGTGCGGGCTGCCCGAGACCAGACCACGCCCACCAAGCTCAAACCGAGGCCGACCGCCAAGGCCAAGGCGCCGAAGGCCAAAGAATGGCTGATGGCCGGAGGGAGGGCAAAGGTGCTCGTTAGGGCCTGCCCCAACTGCTCATGGTGAGCCAGACCCACATAAAGACCGAGGGCCGCTCCTCCCAACTCAAAGAGGCCCCGGATGAATCCTTTGCGCAGTCCCATCAGACCAAGCCAGCTAATAATGGCCAGGAGGAGGACATCCAGCCAGTACAATCCCCCCACCTCATTTCGCTTCGCCGATAAGCTCCATCAGCTCCTTATTCTCTTCCCGCATGCGCTCCAGCTCGTCGGCCAGGTTAATGGCCGCCAGGAGAGCTAACTTGTGTCGGGGCTGATTCGGGTGAGAGGTCTGCACCTCCCGCATCTTTTTGTCGACGATGGCCGCTAGATGCCGGATGTACTCTTCCTCAGCGTCTCCCCTGATGATATATTCATCACCACAGATTCTTACTACGGCCCTTGTCTTGCCATTGTTGATCTGTCTGGGAAACCCCTCAGCGGACATAGTCCCACCCCTTTATGAAATACCTCTCCCCCGTCTAGATTGTGCGTTCCCCCATGGAAATCCTCCCAGCTCAGCGACGAATCGTCACACCTAGGCGCTCTTTCAGCTCCCGTTCCATCGCCGCCACCAGCTGGCCGACTTCACTATCGGTCAATGTCCGATCCTCCGCCTGGAAGGTGACGGTATAGGCCAAGCTCTTAAAGCCCTCCGGTATTTGGGGCCCTTTGTAATAATCGAACAGGGCCGCCTCCCGGACTAGCTCGCCGCCAACTTCCCGCAAGAGCTCAGTGATCTTCCCCGCCGAAACATCTTCCGGAACCAGCAAAGCCAAATCCCGCTTCACCATCGGATAGCGGGGCAAGGCCCGGTAGCGCTTGGTCGGGAGCCTATCGAGCAGGGATTGGAGGTTGATTTCGCAAATGTAAACCCGCCCGTCGATGTCCCATGCCCTGGCCGTTTGGGGATGGATTTCGCCCATCACCCCAACTGGCTGGCCATCGATCTGGACCTGGGCCTGGCGTCCCGGATGGAAGGCAGGGTGAGAGCTGGGGGCAAAGGAACAGGCTGCGTCGACCTTGGCCAGCGCGCCCTCGACGACGCCTTTCAGATCGAAAAAGTCGACCTCCCGCTGGACCGTCCCCCAGCCTTCCCAGGTTCGCCCCACCATGGCAATGCCCAGGCATGTCTCTTCCCTTGGAAGCTCCTTGGGAGGATTCTCTTCGGCAAGGAAAACCGAGCCCAACTCGAAGATGGCCAGATCCTCCACGTCATGCTTCAAGTTGTGGGCAACCACGCCGAGAAGTCCGGGCAACAGCGTGGTCCGCATCTTGCTTTGCTCAACGGTTAGGGGGTTGCGCAAGGTCAATGCCCGCCGGCCTTCTTCCTCCAAACCTAAGGCCTGGAAGCTGTCCGGACTGGTGAAGCTGAGGGTCAGCGCCTCCAAGAAGCCGCGGCCCACCAGATAGTCCCTGAGGAGCTCCAAGGTGCGCCATCCAGGAGTATCTTCCCCCCTGGTCAGCCTTCCCTGGGGCAGGGTTGGTTCAATCTTGTCATACCCGTAAAGACGGGCCACCTCCTCGACGAGGTCGATGGGCCGCTGAATATCGCCCCGGAAGGTGGGCACCGTTACATGGAGTTGGCCGCCGGCAAGCTGAACTTCCATCGTCAGCTTCTCCAGCAGGCGGGCCATTTCCCCAGGCTCGATGCTGGTGCCCAGGATCTCATTGGTCCTCTTGGGACAAAGTTGGATGGCAAGGGGCAGCCTTACCTTGGGGTAGATGTCTACCACCCCAGGGGCCACTTGGGCCCCGGCCAGCTCCTGCATTAGTTGGGCCGCCCTGTTGATGGCCCACAAGGTGCCGTTTGGATCGAGCCCCTTCTCAAAGCGGGACGAGGCCTCAGAGCGCAGGCCCAGCCGTTGGGATGTGCGCCGGATCGACACCGGGTTGAAATTGGCCGACTCCAAGAGGACGGTAGTCGTCCCTTCATCGACTTCCGAGTGGGCGCTGCCCATTACCCCCGCGATGCAAACGGGCCGTTGGCCATCGGCGATGACCAGGTCGTCCCTAGTCAATTCCCTATCCACATCATCGAGGGTGGTTATCCTCTCTCCTTCTTTCGCCCGCCGAATCACCAGACGCCTGTCGATCAACTTATCGTAGTCGAAGGCATGCAAAGGCTGGCCTGACTCGAGCATCACGTAGTTGGTAATGTCAACGATGTTGTTGATGGGCCGCATCCCGGCTGCAATCAATCGGCGCTGCATCCACAAAGGAGAGGGTCCAACCCGGCAGTCAGTCAGGAAGCGAGCGGTGTAGCGGGGGCAAAGGTCGCAGTCTTCAACTTGGATGTCTACTTGTCCCTCGATGGGCGGCCCCGCCTCGACGATCTTGGTGTCGGGCAGCTGCAAAGGAACGTCGGTCAAAGCAGCGACTTCCCTGGCCATCCCCACCATACTGAGCAGGTCCGGCCGATTAGGATAAACCTCCACATCTAGGACCACATCTTCGATGGGCAGAGCCTTAGTCAGCGGCTCCCCCACGGGCAGATGGGAGGGCAGAACCATGATGCCCCCAGCATCATCTCCCAGGCCAAGTTCCGCCTCGGAGCAAATCATCCCCTGGGAGAGGACCCCCTGGAGATGGATTTCGTCGATGACCTGGCCGCTCGGCAGCTTGGCCCCCGGCAGAGCCACCGGCACCCTTTCGTCCGCGGCTACATTCGGGGCGCCGCAGACGATGCTGAGTAGCTCCCCGCCGCAATCAACTTGGCAAACCTGGAGGGTTCCCCCGCCGGGATGGGGGGCGACCTCCACTACCCGACCGATGACCACTCGCTCCAATCCCCGGCCGATTTCGGTAATAGTCTCCACGGAGGCGCCGGCCATGGTCAGTCGATCGGCCAGCTCCGCCTCGCTGATGGTGTAATCCGCATAGTCTTTGAGCCAGCGGCAGGATACAAGCATAACACATACCTCCAGCTGATGCTAGAATTGGGTCAAGAAACGGGCATCGTTTTCGAAAAACAGGCGGATGTCGTCGACCCCATATTTCAACATCGCGATCCTTTCAATTCCCATGCCAAAAGCAAATCCCCCCACTTCCTCCGGATCATAGCCAGCCATTTCCAAGACCCGGGGATGGACCATGCCCGCACCCAGGATCTCCAGCCAGCCGCTGTGGGAGCAAACGCGACACCCTTCGCCATGGCACATGACGCAGGAGATGTCAACTTCAGCGCTCGGTTCCGTGAAGGGGAAGTAGCTGGGCCGAAAGCGCATTCCTGTATCTTTGCCGAAGAGTTCCTCGGCGAAAACCTTCAAGACGCCCTTTAGATCGCCGAAGGTAATGTGCTTGTCCACCGCCAGACCCTCCACCTGATGGAACATGGGGGAGTGGGTGACATCCGCATCCCGCCGGTAGACTTTCCCCGGCGCGATAATCCGGATGGGCGGCTTTCTTTGTTCCATCACCCGCGCTTGCACCGGTGAAGTCTGGGTCCGCAGCAGGATGTCATCGGTTATGTAGAAGGTGTCCTGCATATCCCGCGCTGGATGGAACTTTGGCACGTTGAGAGCCTCGAAGTTGTAGTAATCGGTTTCCACTTCCGGGCCTTGCACAACATCAAAGCCCATGCCCCGGAAGACATGCTTGATCTCCTCGAGGACTAATGTCAGGGGATGTTTGTGGCCCATGGGGGGACGCCGTCCCGGCAGGGTAATATCTACCCTTTCCCGTTCAAGGCGCTGCTCTTCCTCAAGGGCCGCCAGCTTCCTCCCTGCTTCCCCGAGGGCCCTTTCCAGCTCGTCACGGGCCTCATTGACCAGTTTGCCCAAGCGAGGACGCTCCTCCGGAGGAACCTTCCCCATTCCCCGCAGTAGTAGGGTGAGTTCGCCCTTCTTACCTAGGTATTTGACCCTAATTGCCTCCAGTTCAGCACTCGTTTGCGCCCCCCGAAGGGCCGCTAAGGCCTCGTCTTTAACTAAACTGATTTGCCTTTCCATTGGCACGCCTCCCCTGCATCTACAAAAAATCCTTCTCACCAAGGGGCGAGAAGGATTCCACGCGGTACCACCCTATTTCAGGCCCATCGGGGCCCACTCACGACAGGCCTTCAGAGCCTATCATCCCGTTAACGAGGGAAACCGGCACGGCCTACTCGCCTTAAGGGCTTTCAACCGGCAACTCCAGAGGGAACTTCCTTCTGCCACCGGTCCGGAAAGCACTCTCAGTCTTTGGTGCCTTCGCCCTGTCGGCGGTGACAGACCTACTTTTCTCCTTCATCGTTCCTATCGGTATTCTTTTTCAAGTCTCTTTGGAAATATACTGTCGGTAGAGCAAATAGGCTGTGATGGATCCCGTGGCTTCAAAGATCTTCCAGAAAAAGTCAGCCGGTGACATCGTAAGGATCCCCGCCCTTTCCAACACAACTTGCCCTCACTGCATTTGATTATAGCACAAGGGCGAGTTGTTTACAAAGGGAACGGCTGTACGCCCCTTTGCAGCTTTTGCCGTACGCTCTCAAAACACAAGATCGCCGCGGCGATGGCAGCATTTAACGAATCGATGCCCGGTGCTTGGGGTATAGCGACCACCTGGGAGCTCTCGAGTAGAACCGGCGACAGCCCCCTTCCTTCACTGCCAATCGCCAGGGCCAATCGCTCGGTCATATCAATTGCAAAGTAGGGGACTTTCCCCCTCGGCGAGGCGGATACCAGGGCGATTTGCGCCCCCTTGAGCTTCGCCAACAGTACCTCGGGCAACAGGCCCGTTACAATGGGGATGCGAAAAAGGGCGCCTGCCGAAGCCCGGGCTGCCTTGGGATTGTAAGGATCAACCGTTCCCTTGGTAAGGAGCACCCCCGCGGCTCCCGCCGCGACCGCGGTCCTGATCATTGTCCCCAGGTTGCCCGGATCTTGGAGGCCATCGATGACCAACCACAAAGATCCCTCCTGCAAAACCGAATCCAGCTGGCTTTGGGGCTTATCCAAGACGGCAATCAGCTCTTGGGGGGTGCTGGTATCGGCCATGGACAGCAGGACCCGTTCGCTGACCGGAACTACCCTCCAGCCCTTCTCCTGCATGAAGGCCAGCAGCCCTTCCGTCGCCGGCGACGGACAAAAAAAGACCGTCCCCGGGGGGCAGCCGGCCAGCACTGCCTCCTCCAGGGCTTTGGGGCCTTCCAGGAGGAACTGTCCTCGTTCCTCCCTATTCTTACGGCGAAGCAACCCTCTAGCTTGTTGTACTAGAGGGTTTTGCAGACTTGTAATCACCCTGTATCCCCATTTCAGCTCCGATGTTCCCAGGGTTAGCCTTGCAACTGGGCCTTGGCCAAGTCGACTAGGTGATTGAAGGAATCGATGTCGTTAACGGCCAAGTCAGCTAGCATCTTGCGGTTCACCTCAACCCCGGCCTTCTTCAGCCCGCCGATGAAACGGCTGTAGGACAATCCCTGGTCCCGGGTTGCAGCGTTGATGCGGGTAATCCACAGCTTGCGAAAGTCCCGCTTCCTCACCCGGCGATCCCGGTACGCATAGTTCAAAGATTTCATGACCTGCTGGTTTGCCGGCCGGAAAAGCTTGCTTTTTGCACCATAATAACCCTTGGCCATCTTCAGGATCTTCTTATGTCGCCGCCGGGTTATGGTGCCACTTCTTGCTCGCGGCATTGAAAACGCCTCCTTCACGTAGGTTCCATTTTAAGCATAAGGGAGCATCTTGCTGATCCTCTTTGCGTCAGCGGCACTTACTACTTGAGCCTGGCGCAGGTGGCGTTTCCGCTTCGCCGACTTCTTCCCGAGAATATGGCTCTTAAAGGCTCTGTTCTTCTTGAACTTGCCTTTGCCCGTCACCTTGAATCTCTTCGCGGCGCCGCGATGGGTCTTCATCTTCGGCATCCTATGTCTCCCCCCTTTAGTTTGGGCAGATGCAGGTGGTAGTTAGTCCTGTTTGGGAGCCAAAATCATGATCATATGTCGCCCTTCCAATTTTGGAGGAGACTCGACAACCCCGTAATCCCGGACCAAACCCGCCAGTTCCCCCAGCCGCTTATCAGCTAGTTCGGCATGAACGATTTCCCGACCACGAAAGCGAACACTGACCTTAACCTTATCCCCGTCCTTCAAAAACCTCTCAGCGTTGCGGGCTTTCACCTGAAAATCGTGCTCATCAATCTTGGGGCTCATCCGCACCTCTTTCACGGAGATGATCTTCTGACGCTTCTTGGCTTCCCGATCCCGCTTGCTTTGCTCATAGCGATACTTGCCATAATCCATGATCCGGCAAACGGGCGGCTTGGCCGTGGGAGCAACTTCCACCAGGTCCATGTTCCTCTCTGCAGCTAGCCGAAGGCCTTCCCTTAGAGGCATTACTCCCAACTGCTTCCCATCGGGACTAATCACCCTGATCTCCCGTGCCTTAATCTGCCCATTAATCCTTAGTTCTTTGATATTCTACCACCTCCGGGTTTTGGTTAAGCACGATCTGCTCCATACGACAAAAAGCGGGCACTCCACCCGCTTCTTGTTCAGCCACACAAGCAACCTATTTGAGTCGGCTAAAAAAACCTTGTGGACAACCCAAAGGCGTCGCAAGGTGAGAAGCAGATGGCTTCTACTTGTACTATTTCCGCCATCATTATAGCACAGATCGGCCGTTGGGAAAAAGGACTGAGGGAGGGGCCAATACGGCTAATTTCACCCGGAAAAGCCCCAAAAGGGTGAACTGGGCCTCCGCCCCCTCCCTAGCTTGCTAATCCCCTTGCTTGCTCCTCGTCTCATTTTCCACCCGCTCGATGAACTCCTCCAGGGACATAGCTCCCAAGTCTCCCTGGCGCCGGTGTCGGATCGACAAGGTCCCGCTTTCCACCTCTTTGTCCCCGACGACGACCATGTAGGGAATTTGCTGAACCTGGGCCTCCCGGATCTTGTAGCCTACTTTCTCGCTGCGCAAATCAGTCTCAACCCTGATGCCGGCTTCCGACATCTTTTGCTCAAGGGCCGAAGCGTGCTCTACGTGGCGTTCACCAACGGTCAGCACCCTAACCTGCACAGGAGCTAGCCAGAGGGGGAACGCCCCTGCGTAGTGTTCGATGAGGATGCCGATGAATCGTTCGATGCTGCCCAAGACGACCCTGTGGATCATGACGGGGCGGTGTCGTTCGCCGTCCTCGCCCACGTAGACCAAATCGAATCGCTCCGGCATGAGAAAGTCCAGCTGGATGGTTCCGCACTGCCAAGTCCGGCCCAGACAATCCCGCAGATGAAAGTCGATCTTCGGTCCGTAGAAGGCCCCATCGCCCTCATTGATGGTATACTCCATCCCCCGTTCTTCGAGGGCTTCCTTCAAAGCAGTGGTGGCCCGCTCCCAGACTTCGTCGGAACCCATGGAATTCTCCGGCCTGGTGCTGAGCTCCACGCGGTACTCGAACCCGAAGACTTGGCGGTAGACGTAGTCAACTAGATCGATGATCCCGCTGATCTCATCCTTAATTTGGGACGGAAGCATGAAAATGTGGGCATCATCCTGGGTGAAGCAGCGAACGCGCATGAGTCCATGGAGCACTCCCGACAGCTCATGACGATGCACGAGGCCCATTTCGGCCAGCCGCAATGGGAACTCCCGATAGCTGTGGAGTCGTTCTTTATAAACCAGCATGGCCCCGGGGCAGTTCATCGGTTTAATGGCATAGGTGGCATCATCGATGGTGGTGAAATACATGTTGTCCTTGTAATGGTCCCAGTGCCCCGACTGCCGCCAGAGCTGCTCGGAAAGAATAATCGGGGTTTTGATTTCCTTGTAGCCCCTCTTGATGTGCACTTCCCGCCAGAAGTCCTCCAAGAGGTTCCGCAAGACCATGCCCTTGGGATGGAAAAAGGGAAATCCGGGGCCTTCTTCGTGGATGCTAAACAGGTCAAGCTCCTTCCCCAGCCGCCGGTGATCCCGCTTAGCTGCTTCTTCCAGCATATGCAGGTGGTCGGCAAGCTCCTCCTGGGTGGGAAAGGCAACCCCGTAGATCCGCTGCAGCATCGGGCGGCTGCTGTCTCCTCGCCAGTAGGCACCGGCGACGTTGACCAATTTGAAGGCTTTGATATAGCCGGTGCTCGGCAAGTGGGGCCCGCGACACAGATCAACGAATTCCCCTTGGGAGTAGATGCTCACCGATTCGTCAGGGAGATCCTCAATCAGTTCCTTCTTGTACACATCGCCCCCGAAGATCTCCAGTGCCTCTTCTTTGCCCAATTCCTGCCGCTTGAAGGGCAGGTCGGCCTCGATAATCTTCTTCATTTCCTCCTCGATCCTGGTCAGATCATCGGACGAAAAAGGCTCGGGAAGGTCAAAGTCGTAGTAAAACCCGTTCTCAATGGCAGGGCCAATGCCAAAGCGGGTCCCGGGGAATAGCCGTTTGACGGCCTGGGCCATAACGTGGGCCGTACTGTGCCTGAGGATCTCTAATCCTTCCGGAGATCCATCGGTGATGAACTCAACTTCGGCATCTTCAACCAACGGATAGGTCAAGTCCACCAGTCTCCCGTTCACCCGGGCAGCCACCGCCGCCGGAGCCAGTGTTTCAGCCACCTGGCCCAAGGTGGTGCCTCTGGGAAACTGAACCTTTTCTTCTGGCAGCACCAACTCGACCATGGACACTCTTATCGCCTCCTCACAATAAAAAAAGCTCGTCCCAAAGGGACGAGGCTAAGGCCACGCGGTTCCACCCTTGTTGGAGGATTGCCATCCTCCCACTCTACGGCTGCTAACGGTGCCGGGCCGGCCGAGCCTACACAGACTCTCCTTCGGTCGGCGGTTCGGGGGTGGTTTTCAACGGCCCGTCCCAGGAAGGCTCGCACCCTTGACCTTCCCTCTCTTTGGGCTAAGACCAGTCTACTCGTCCCCGTCATCACCTGTTGCTTGGGATATTATATCACCCGAGAAGCTAGTTGTCACCAGTTCGCAGACAAAAGCTAAGGTTTGTTCATGGTCCAGGTGAATTCGTCACCCAAAAAGCTCCAACTGACGACTTCCAAGGCTTAATCCATCCGCTCCCAATTCCGGCTCCTTGCGGGTCGAGGTCTTGGAGAAAGCTTTCGGTACTAGCACTGTGTACTAGTCTTCGCGAGTGTGCCTCTCCTTCCAGCCGCCCGATACTACACGGGCATAGCGACTCTGCTCATCCTCCTCAGCATTCCGCGGTTTTAAGCGTACATTTCGCCCCGGGGGCCTGAGGGTCAACGAGCTGCCCGGAGGAGCTGCCCCGTGACGAAAGAACCAACGATTGCCAGGACATCGGTAGGCAAATACTCTGGTGATGCGGCGTCAAAGAGGATGCTGATCCGCGGCGGGAAGCCTTCTGCTCCTTGCCAGTAGACCAGGCCTAAGACGACCCGGGGCAAGACGGGAAAAGAATAGAAAAGATCCCCCAGTTCCCCGCGGCTTCCACCCACCAAGGCGGCTACTGCCCGGCAGGCCTTCTCTAGACCCGCCAGATCTGTGTTGCGCACTAAACGGTTTCCGGTGTAGCTTTGAAATGCCTGCACATAAAACAGACCGTCGGGCAGCTCCCGCAGGGAGACCCACCGGCCGGTCAGGGGCGCACCGGTTGCTTTCTGTAGGTAATGCAGTAGGATCGCTTGAAAGAAGGTGGGAGCCTCTTGCCCGTTGCAGTAGGCTACTAGTTCCGGATAGCTGATGCTGTAGTCTTTGCCCCAACAGGTGAGCGTGATGTTTTCCCCATCCCAGTTCCCTCCGGCCGCCCGGGCCCGCAGCGCAGGATCCATCTTAGCCAGCTCTTCCCTGATTGGGCCTAGGGATTGGGCCAGTAGTCTTTCGCCAGCCTTGGGATCTAACTCAAATCTTTTCATTGCAATCTCCCTTCAAACGAGCCAGGCGGCGATGAGGAGCTGTCCGAGTCCTACGATGAAGCCCAAAACCGCCCCCATGATTTCGATATATCTAAGTTCATTCGCAGCCAAGTCAATCACCAAGCTTTCCAGCTGGTCCAGGTCGAAAGCGTTGACCTTTTGTTCGACCAGCTCCCCCACCTGAGCTTCCTGACGGATCTGTTCAGTTACCTTTCCGCTAACTTCCCCGATGAGCAAGGAGGTCTCCTTCGAGACCACTTCCCTCAGCAAGTCTGCTAGGTAATGGCGCAGGCCCGCAGGCAAGAATCCCGGCAGTCCGTCTCGGATTCGCCTGTCCACATGACTGACCACCGTCGTCGTCAATTGTTGCAGGAACTCCGGGCGCCTGATGCGGCCCAGGAGGTTATCCACCGGCAGCAATTCCTTTTCAACGGCTAGGGCGATTGCTTTGGCCAGTTCCTTTTGCCGTTTGGGCAGAACTCCTTGAAGGGTTATTCCCCCAACCTTAATTGGCTCTTTGGGCCTAAATAGCATACGAATGGCAACCACGTTGGTTATCCATCCTATTCCAGCGCCTATGAACGGAATGATCAATAAGCGGCCTTCCATTCGCCGGATTTCCACCTTTCCCGTTCTTGCTACCGATTAATGTTCGGCTCTTTTATGCAAAAACCTCCCCCAGTCGGGCAGGTTCTCCTTCCCACACCCCTTACCTCCCCCAACCGCAATGGCCGGTCATGATACAGCCTGTTCTCCTAGTTGGATTCCTATAACAAGAAACCGGCCATACGGCCGGTTATGTGCACTGGAGCGGAAGACGGGACTTGAACCCGCGACCCCCACCTTGGCAAGGTGGTGTTCTACCGCTGAACTACTTCCGCAAGTGGTGGGGAAGAAGGGACTCGAACCCTTGGCCTCCACCATGTCAAGATGGCGATCTAACCAACTGATCTACTTCCCCACATATATTGGAGGCGGCACCCAGATTCGAACTGGGGAATAGAGGTTTTGCAGACCTCCGCCTTAGCCACTTGGCTATGCCGCCTGGTCTGGAGCGGAAGACGGGACTTGAACCCGCGACCCCCACCTTGGCAAGGTGGTGTTCTACCGCTGAACTACTTCCGCTCGGTATCTAAAATTATAGCCGACCATGAGCTATGTGTCAACCCCGGAACAATCCGTCGCAGCCGCCTTGGCATAGGGTGTCATGGGGTTCTTCCATCAAGAAAGAACATTCTCTACCGGTTATAGCCGAGTAAAAGGCCTCTCGACAGATTTCCTCCAGTCTAGCCCTGGAGCAGTCAATACAAAGGCTTTGCCGATGGCCCCGATCGTCGACGAATTCCATCACCACGGGGTTGCCGCAAGAACATGCCCAGTCGAGCAAAACCGCTTCCGCTGCCACTAGTCTACCCCGCCATCCCAATTGTACCCCTCCCAAAAGACTCACCGTGATAAAAACATGCGTTCATCTTAAACTGCTACTAAGGGAATGTCAAGGTCGCAGAAGCGACTACTCTTACCAGTTAAGCCTGTTGCCTCATCGGGGATATAGACATTACACCTGATGGGCAGACTGTGGACCTTGGGCCTAACTACATCTCCACCCATTCATGGTGAATGACAAGGCTCCAAGAAGGATCAAAAACCATGTTCCTTGAGGTATTTGATAGCTTCTTCTATCTCTTCTTCCGAAAACTTGTCCCCCTTAACCCTTCTTACCTCTCTAATGGTTCTCGATTTGGTGTTTTCCACCATAGCCGCATTCTGAACAAAGTGGGTGGTCGATAGGAGCTCCATCCGTTCACCACCTAGATTGGCAAAGGCCTCGATTACCTGATCCACCTTCGCTTCATGAACGTGCAACTCTCCTAGATGTGGTTCTAGCACCTTCTCTATGTTCGCCCCTGGACCAAAATCCGACCGGCTTTCATCCGTTGCCCTATCCACGATGGCCCCAGCTACTTTCAGCCACTCGATGCTTTCCGATAGTGACTGGGAAAAGGGGCCGTAGTAATGCAGTCTGTATTCGAACGGAACGGGTACGCCCTTGGCTTGGATAAAATACACCAGTTTTTGCAACATCGTCCTACCAAGCCCATCGGGTTTACGATCCGACCACCTTTTCACAACAAGCGCGACAATGGCATCCTTGAACTCGTTGCATAGCTGCATCATCTTGATTCACCTCACCCCTCAACTGAGTCTAGCTCACACCTGATTTCCGGCCAGTCATCCTCGCCGCCCATAGCATAAACTCTAACGGGCCAAAAATGCCTTGGTAGTCTTTCCATGACACCGGATTCGTCGGTGAGTAGCTTTGGTTTGTCTCGGTCAACAACAACGAACAGAGCTCCTTCATCTTGGTCGTTCCGCCTATAAAACTCATGAATCCTAATGGGCTTGAAATCGTTGCAGTCAATAATGAGATGGCTGCTAG